>VOFC01006110.1_pt1 | contig 42937 bp, 55 predicted proteins | sample 5384161 | NCBI WGS metagenome assembly VOFC01 (sample SAMN12384722, study PRJNA508395) | human gut metagenome | isolation source: healthy gut B | host: Homo sapiens
TAATTTTCATCCCAGAACTTCTTGCATTCATCCCATGTTTTTGAATGAAATACCATACAATTTATCTATAATAAATCTCGCAATAGCAAATATTGTGCCCATTCATCCATAATGCCTTCATAATCGGCATTATCTAAAGATATCCTCACTCTACCTCTATCCAAGATCTCACACTCTTCCGTGATAAAAGAATGCCTTTGGTTTTTATACCAAAACAACTCTGGTGATTTATCCAAAGTCTCATAAATACTTTTTGTAATAAGGATTTACTGTTGCAGTTCGAGGATTAACTTTAGTATCTGCTTTAAAAAAGCAATTTAATAAAAGTCAAAAGGTGAAATACTAGAAACAATCTTTTTTTGAATTTTAACACCTTCTCTTGAATGTTGAAGCAAATTAGAATGTTCTAATTTAATAATTATTGTCGCCATCTTTATATTATTGCAGGGATGCTTAATAAATAATATAATATTATGGAGGAAGACAACTAAATAACATCCCTATTAACCCTTAATGACTATCCAATCATAATACCTTGTATCTATCCAGACACGAAAACACCTATCCAGGTGTACTACTTCCAGTAGTGTTGCAAATATACACATTTTTTTTATTATTTACAAAACAGATACCCCTAAAAAATATTAATCTATTTTTAAACAAACTCCTATATTCCTTGATAGTCTCTTACAATATATCTATTTTTGCTAACTATTAATCAGCAATATATCTCCCAGTTAAGTCATTCTGTGTATGAAACCAACTAATACCACCCGAGAAGAAATGTGGGCAAAGCAACATCTGTCTGCCACCGACATTAATTATTCCGTATGGGAACAGGATAAAATCCATACTTCATCAGCTCTCGAAAATTAGTCGTAACTGTAGCCCATTTGTTTGTTGATGTGTATAAATGCAATATATTTACGCCTCTCCGAATTTTGTTGATTTATTGGGATATGACAGCCACAAGATAGAAACACTAGAAAGACAAAGGTGATTATTGGAATCGCGCATTCATCCGGATGATCGTACCCAACTGGCAGCATTGCAGGTACTCTAGGGCAATTTATCTATAGCCTACCCTTTGAACAACGGAATAACTACTCTAATATTTGACAGTTTCCGCATACTTAATGTAACCAACAGTACATACGTGCCACAAGCAGAACATCAGGTATTGGAACAAGACCGTAATGGTAAAGCCTGGCTTATAATAGGAAACATGGACATATCGCCCGACCAAAAAAAAATCAGAAATGGTAGATTGCACCGTTCTTAAATCTAAAAAATGGAAGAGCTATTCTCTCCTTCTCTCTCATTTCAACCTTCTACTAATCTTACTAACCGGGAAATAGAGGTATTATGTCTTATTCAAAAGGTTTGTTAAAGTAAAGAAATAGCAGACAGACTATGTATCAGTATTCATACCGTCCATATTCACCGGCAAAATCTGTTACGAAAACTAGGCGTACAAAATTCTATTAGCCATTCGTTTTAGGACAGGAAATTGGATTGCTAGGTTAATTACACCTTCTTTCTCTCCATACTTTTCAATCCGGCTAAGGTATCCATTCCACCACACCCGTAACCGGATGAAATCTCCTCCACTCTTCAAATTCCGGATAACTACGTACTCCATCCCGAATTACAGCTTGATAATATTCCCACTATAATCTCTTCTCCATATCAGGCGTTTCATTCTTTAAAAGTCAAGATAGCCAGTTTTATTTCATCTGTGTCATCACCGCAGAAATACGTTCGGCTACTTTCTCAAAATATCCATCGTATCGGGAACCTTTCCGAATATGTATCATATCAATTTGCCAAAGTTCACCTACCATATCCTGATACCATGCCACTCTTACACACGCTTCCACTGTATACAACAAATTAACACTCAATCTTCTTGACAGACACGTATTTTTTACCGCCAATTCAGCCATCGCCCGAAAGCTATCATGCAAGTTCAAAAAGAAGTATAAATATGAAAGTCAATATCCCGGTGCTTCATCAGTAATCCAGTACGCAATGAGCCCACTAGATTCTCCCTTTGGCACCAATCCCTTCCCATATCTGAATGATATGGTATCCTCTATGATCTCCCAGGCTTTCTGTTGGTTACGTTCGGCTAATTCAAGAACATTCATCTTTCTCCTTTTTAAGTAAGTATGCAAAAATAGGAAAAAGGATACATATATAGCTATAAATAATAACTATTTAATCCCTCAATGAGGTTGAGCTAACTTGTCCGCAAATTCAATTCTTCACCATACCACTTAACAAGAGATTATGATATTCAATCAAACGGAGAAACAGGAAAAAGAGTACTTACAGCAAGTCATAACCACTATCCATGATACAATCAACACCCACCAGTACTTCAACGTCAAAGAGCATATAGACACCCTGCAGGAGTACAAGGATTATCTATGGTCGAACAAAGATATTGATCCCCACGAAATCCGTTCCATGCGCGAAAGCATATTAAATCATTTTGATTAGGCGAAAACGTAATTGACAAACGCAGGCGGCTAAGCAAAATACTGATATCCCCTATTTCGGACGAATCGACTTTCAGGAAAAGAAAGACAAAAGCCTGATAAATCCAATCTATATAGGAATACACACTTTCTATGATTTCATGAAAACGAAATCTTATTTATGATTGGCGAGCTCTATTTCAAGCATGTTCTACGATCATGAATTAGGCGAAGCGACCTATTCTTCTCCGGCAGGTGAAATTAATGGAACAATCTTGCTCAAACGCCAATATCGTATTCGCAAAGGAAATATGGAGTACATGATTGAAAGTTCTGTAACTGTCCATGACGATATTCTGCAAAAAGAACTATGCTCCAATGCCGACAACAAAATGAGGAATATAGTTACGACCATCCAAAGGGGAACAAAATCGGATTATCCGCAATGAGAATGCCACCGTACTTATCATACAAGGTGTTGCCGGTTCAGGGAAAACTTCTATTGCCCTCCATCGTATTGCCTACCTGCTTTATGCGCAGAAAGGGCAGATTTCTTCCAAAGACATATTAATTATCTCACCCAATAAAGTATTTGCCGATTACATATCGAATGTACTTCCGGAACTTGGCGAAGAGACCGTTCCCGAAACCAGTAGGGAACAAATTCTCTCAAATGTACTTGACAACAAATATAAATGCCAGACTTTCTTTGAACAGGTAACAGAATTATTAGAAAACCCGACACCCGACTTTATCGAACGGATACAATACAAAGCCTCCTTCGAGTTTATATCACTACTTGACAAATTCATCCTTTTACATAGAAAACAACTATTTCAAAGCCACAGATATAAACTCACAAAAATACATCACTATTCCCGCTGAATTTATTAACGAGCAGTTCAAACGATTCTATCGTTACCCCATACACCAACGATTTGAACCCATGACAGATTACATTCTGGAAATGATGCAAATACAGTATAATCAAACGGTTAGCACTCCGGAGAAAAACCAACTAAAGAAAAAAGATAAAAATATGTTTGCAGGAAATAATGATCTTCAAACCTATAAGGACTTTTTTTGAGTGGATCGGAAAACCGGAGATGTTCAAGACACGCTAAAAACCGCCTACTGGAATATGCAGATTTAGCACCTTTGCTTATCTGCATATCGCATTAAATGGGAAACAACGCCCAATCTTACGTCAAACACCTTCTGATAGACGAAATGCAAGACTATTCTCCCATACAATACAAGTGATTCAAAAACTTTATCCGTGTCGAAAAAACAATTCTTGGAGACACTTTCCAATCCGTCAATCCTTATGGCTCTTCTACGGCCGATATGATCCAAAAAGCATTTGCAACAGGAGAAATTATGAAACTTTGCAAAAGCTATCGTTCTACTTTTGAGATTACCAGTTTTGCACACAAAAAATTCAACCGAACAATGAATTAGAACCGATTATGAGACATGGGGAACACCCCAAGATTCTTCCATTCAAAAATACGGAAGAAGAAATACAAAGTCTTGCCGATCTGGTAAGTTCCTTCAAAAAGCTCCCATTATACATCATTGGGGAATCATCTGCCAAAACAGAATCCCAAGCGAAAGAACTTGCTCAAAAGCTCCAGCCATATACAGATTGTATTTCACTTTTATCAACCAAAGTTCAACCTATATAAAAAGGTATCATCATCACTTCTGCCCACATGGCAAAAGGATTGGAGTTTGATGAAGTCATCATTCCGCAAGCAGATGATAAAAACTATCATTCCAGTACTGACAAAAGTATGCTTTATGTAGCAGTAACAAGAGCAATGCACCAACTTACCTTAACCTATTCTGGTCCTTTGCGCATTTGTCGATTCCTATGAACATGTGTTTAAACAACTATTAAAAAATGAATTGAGAGAGAATATAATAGCCAATCCCCCTATTATTTCCTATTTTTTTGCAACTATATGGAAAATAAGGAATAAAATACGAGTTTACCGCAAAAAGTATGGAATTACTCATCGACAGCCGGAACAGGTGGTTGGTACATCGCCTGTCTGCCGAAAGAAATGTCCAAAGAAATAGAGAGAATCTTAAATTCTTAGAAGAAGGCTGGGGGCGATTGAAGATGACAGCTAAAATCGGCAACACCCAGTGGGAAACCGCAATCTGGTTTGACACAAAACTCAATACTTATTTGCTTCCTCTCAAAGCAGAAATCAGAAAAAGGAAAAAAATCGGAACTGAAAAAAAGAGGTAGAAATTATGATTTGGATTTAAAGCGATAACAAGAGAAATAGTTTCCCTACCTCCTTCACACTACACAACAATATAAAACAATAGACGACACCCACATATTTATTTACCTAAACAACAATCAGAAGATTTATTTACATAAATTAAGAATTACAAAGTTTCTTTATTTCGAAAGTTGAGAAAGTTTACTATAGTTTTTACTTTGATTTTAGGAAGCATCTCGTTCCTTTTAAAACCAACGAGGTGTTTCTCGGTGTGTGGAACAGGTTGTTCCTTTTAAAGGAACAGCCCATGGTTTTAAAGGAAAAGGGCATCCACGTAACATCTTATAAAAGCAACAACTTTACACAAACACTATTTAAAGCAATCTTTTATCGTAGAAGTATTTCAATACAAAAAAACAAACACTCATGTCAAATACATTAACAAATACTTTACAACCAAAGCCTGAATTACATTAAGGAATTTATGTATCCGATGAATATCTTGCCCTTAATGTTCCACTTTCACTACCTGCCTATCTAAAATAAAATAGCAGCATAAATGTGGAGAACTATTTGAATAGCTACACTCATAAGAAAAAATAAAGATGTGATAATTCCCAATTTAAATCGAAATATTTTTATTACATTCACAGCATGAAATGCAGAATTATACTCGAACTATTAGCCATTCTCTTTTTACAGGATGTTACAATAGAGAACATATTTCCCGGCTCGACGAGGCGGAAGCGCTGTTACAAAATAAGCCGGACAGCGCCTTAACAATATTACAACAGCTCAAGGCCGGAAGGAAGACAGGAGACCAGGCCAGATATGCACTACTTTATTCTGAAGCCTTAGATAAAAACCATATTAAAGGTAACCAATGATTCGCTGATTCGTCAGGCCTGGAATCATTATAAACATCATCCCAAGATCTACGTCGCCAGTGTAAAACTCTATATTATTGGGGAAGAATTAAGTTACGCACAGGTGATAAACTTGGAGCATTACGTCTTTTCCTGGAAATAGAAAAGAAACTGACAGACACCGATGAATCTTATTACAAAGGGCTGTTATACGGGCAAATCGGTGAAGTATATTATGAACAGATGAACTACAGCCGGGCTTATCATTATTTTCGGGAAGCTCTGCCAACAACTTCCGGCAATCAAATAATGTCCGGGAAGAAACAGAGGCTACTCTCGATATGGCAGCCGCTACTTTTCATTCGAAAGACATAGAAAAAAGCGATGCGCCTCTATTCCGCCGCACTTGATTTAGCCGATGAACTAAAGAACGATCACTTAGCCCAAACAAGTCTCACCAATCTCGCCTCTCTCTATGTAGTGTCAGGCAAGAAACAGATTCCCCATGATCTACTGCAACGTATCGAATTTTCAGCCCGGCGAGATACACTGTATGGATATCATACACTAGTAGACGTGAATCTCATAAAAACCGTCTAGACAGTGCACGCCACTATCTGACACTTTGCAGAAGCAAATACCACCGATATTCGTGATATGGCAGAACTGCAATACACCGCATATCGGATTGAAGCACAAGCCAGAATTTTAAGCAAGCAACCGATAATATACACCGTTACATCTACCTCACAGATTCTTTGACACGCTCAAACATGCAATTTTTCCGCCGGCATGGTTGAACGCGAGTATTTCAAAGAGCAATCGGACTTTACTGAATACCGGATGAAAAACCGCATAATTTGGGAGATTGCCACAGCAGCTATCGTTTTCCTGATAATAGGAGTGGCCTACTATATCATTCGTCAACATCTGCGCCTGCAACGTGAGCGTACCGATCACTATCTATTACTTGCGGAAGAAGCCAACTCCGAATACAAGACCTGATAGAACATCTGGAAGGCCAACGCAATGCAGAAAGCCATTTAAAAGGTTTAATAGCTTCACGTTTCGATATTATAGATAAACTGGGAAAAACTTACTACGAACGTGAAATACCGCATCCCAACAGGCTGCCATGTTCCACGAAGTAAAACAGATAATCACCAATTTTTGCAGAGAATAATGAAATGCTGCAAGAACTGGAACTAATCGTGAATACCTGTCATGATAATGCTATGGAGAAACTTCGGAATGATTTTCCGACAATGAAAGAAGCTGACACCCGGTTACTTTGCTATATTTTCGTAGGTTTTTCTCCACAAGTAATCAGTCTGTTTATGAAAGACACGGTTGCTAATGTATATGCCCGTAAATCACGACTTAAATCACGTATCAAATCGGCAGAAACTATCAATAAAGATTGTTTTTAGCTCTTTTCGGATAGGTGTTAGACCTGTGTTAGAAATCTTAGAATACAATCTTTCAAATCCATTGAATATCAATACGTTAAAAAACAAAGTGTTAGATTTACAAAATCGAATTATAATTCAAAATCGATGTAATCTTAGTACTTTTGCATTCGTAAAAATTGAAAAAAGAAAAGATTATGAAAAGATTGTTATTCTACTAAGCGCCATGCTTTTCATGGTAGCATGCGAAAAAGGAAACGAAGAAGTAAAAGAAGCAAAAGTAGTGGTATCCGTTTATGATGAGAATGGAAAAATAATAACGGGAGTTCCCGTAAAAATGTATAATGAAAAAGGATTATAAGATTTTTGAAAAAGATAATTTAACCTTGCCAACTGCAATCATACAGACAAATGAAAGTGGCATGGCCACCTTTGTACTGCCACGAAGGAATGGTTTGCAACGCAGTCGCAACGGTTCCTGACATTTGTGGTACAAGAAGGGGGCGGCCCTGACAACTACCAGATATGGTCTTCCGGCAAAACCGTAGAAGCCGGAAAAGTCGTAAAGGTAGACATACGTTTAACCCAATTTCCCTAACTAAAGCTTTTATCATATGAAGCAAACTAGACCTTATATAATTACAACACTTTGCCTGCAAATGGTTCTGGGAGCAATATTACTAAGTTGCAGCACCGAAAAATGACGAATATAAAAAAGATTCACCTTCGGCAGAAAATCCTGCTGAACCCGTAGGAGCTTTACTTGAGGATTTCTCCATAGAACAATTACCTGCAAAAACGATTTATGCATTAGGAGAGAATATAGACTTAACCGGCCTTAACGTGACAGGCAAGTATGATGACGGGAAACAACGCCCCTGTAAAGGTTACCTCCGGAACAGATCAGTGGTTTCTCGTCATCTGTCCCTGTTGATAAACAGGAAGTAACCATAACGATAGAGGGTAAACAGAAAAAGTTTCTCCGTGCAGATTTCTCCTGTCCGTGTAGAAAATGGAGTATTGACGGAAGTATTAAAAGGATACAATGAAATCATACTCCCTAATAGTGTGAAATCAATTCCTAAAGACGCCTTTAGGAATAGCCAAATAAATAAGGTGGTACTCAATGAAGGACTAAAATCCATTGGAGATATGGCTTTCTTCAATTCAACCGTCCAGGAAATTGTGTTTCCATCAACCTTGGAGCAGCTTAAAGAAGACATCTTCTATTATTGCTACAACCTGAAAAAAAGCAGATCTAAGCCAGACTAAACTCACTAAACTTCCTGCCAGCACTTTTGTATATGCAGGTATTGAAGAAGTGTTGTTACCCGTGACACTAAAAGAAATCGGATCGCAGGCATTCCTCAAGACGTCTCAACTGAAAACGATTGAGATTCCGGAGAACGTCAGAACAATCGGGCTGGAAGCATTCCGGGAAAGTAGCATTACAACCGTGAAGTTACCGAATGGTGTTACAAACATAGCAAGCAGGGCTTTTACTACTGTCCGGAATTGACGGAAGTAATCACCTACGGGAGTACTTTCAATGATGACCCCGAAGCTATGATCCACCCCTATTGTCTTGAAGGATGTCCGAAATTAACTCGCTTCGATATTTCTAAAAGTATTCGGATTTTGGGACAGGGACTATTGGGTGGTAATAGGAAAAGTGACTCAATTAACCATTCCGGCAAACGTCACACAGATTAATTTTTCAGCTTTCAATAATACAGGTATTAAGGAAGTAATGGTAGAAGGGATAACACCTCCACAGGTATTTGAAAGAGTATGGTACGGATTTCCGGACGATATCACAGTCATTCGTGTTCCTGCCGAATCTGTGGAGAAATACAAGAATGCAAATGGTTGGAAGGATTTCACAAACAAGATAACAACGTTCTAACAGTTCTCCAGTTTTTCGATTATAATCGAATAAAGTTGGTTTAATATCGACTTTTCCGGTTATAATCGAAATAACTTAAGAAAACACTATATTTTCGATATAGCCGGAAAAATCAGTACTATTAGTTTATCTATTTAAATCTCCCCATTCACCCCCAAGCCGAACAGGGCAAAATCGCCCAGGCAAGGATCATCAGGAAATACTTTGGCTAATGCCACCGTTATCTGACGGGCATTTTTCAAAGAAAAAGTTTCCGTATCCGTCAACTTGAAATAATGTGCTACCCGGCATACATGTGTATCTAAAGGAACACTCAAGTCTTTACGATCAAAACTCTCCCAAATCACCCAAATCAACCTCCGAATCCCGGCGAATCATCCAACGTAAAAACATATTCAGTTTCTTTTGAGGACTTTTGGCAGAAACTTCGAAAAATGCACATAACTTCTCCATAGGTATTCCGGAATATAACATCAAAGCTTCCTCCAGACTTTCAAACTGTGTATAAGCTATATATAATCGCCGGAAGTATCCATAAAAGTCGGCATATGACAGCATACGATAAAAGCTATTGGTTACTCCCGAAGGGAAATCGACCTCCCACTGGCGGGACAGCACATACTGATAAGGCGAATCTCCCATTAGCCCGTGCAATTCGTCCGCTTTCTTCAATATCTGCTTGCGATTGCCAAAACTCATAATCGCCGTCAGCAAACCGCTGACTTCGATATCTTGTTTCAGCGTATAACGATGAGGGAACTGCACCGGATCACTTGCGTATAAAGCCTGCACAATGGTACACCTCTGCACACATCAAAAGTTTATTCTTTATATCTTCAGTCATTTCGAGAAAGTATCAATCATTGAAAGTACAAAAATACATATTCTAGTTGGATTTCCTCTTTAAGTAAATGATAGATTGTATCCCTAATAAAATAACAAACAAATATTCTGCCGTCATATACACAGTCAGAGAAGCATGAAAACATTCACTTAACAGATACAGATAAATCAAATATACAAGAATGGTGATTAACTGGAAGATAAAGGCGAGCTTCGTCTTTCCCGTACCTGTAACAGCATTGATATAAACATATCCGGGCAATGCAAACACATAATTCAACAACATGACTATAAAAGGCCAGAAAGCAAGTTTTACTAAATAATCGTTATTTGTATAAAATCCGATAACCCATTGGTTACCCCAAAGAGCCATAACTATCAATGGACCCCCCACGGCATAACCCAACCTAAGAACTTTATGGCAAACGGGAAAAAGTTCCTTCCCCTGTCCTGCCCCGATCAGATTGCTGACTAACGATCCGGTAGTAGAAGCGAAAGAATTGACTATCACAAAAAGAGGGTAGACACACTACGAGTAATATTGGAAATAGCAAGCTCTGTCCTTCCCAGATGCTCGATAGCAACGAAGAACAGAAACCAGGGAGCAACGCTGACAAAAGAGTGAAGCATACTCCATACAGATATCCTCAACAACTTTATTAACACTTTCCCATCATAAACGACCTTCAGCCCATATTTCACTTTATCTACCCTCACCCACATATATAATAGGAGTACGATAAAAGCTCCGAACTCTGCCAAAGAAGAAGCCATCGCCGCCCCGGATATACCCAGATTCAGTTTGAATATCAGCAGATAGTTAAAAGGAATATTGATACAGATAGCCACGATAGCTGCTGCGGACAATGCTTTGGTCGTTGTTATCCCTACCAGAAAAGACCGGAAAGCTAAAAAGGAAATGAGAACAACAAACCGAAGCTACGCCAATCCAGATAATGAATCACTGCCCGGTAAATTTCATCCGAAGTTATCAACCGGCGTAAGATAAATGGAGAAACTAACAAAATCAGCAAACAAAGAATGACTGCCATCCCCGACAGGAAATATACTCCCTGAAAAATGTACGTCCCGTCTCTTTATAATGTTGTTCCCCATTTCTCCGGGCAATCATCACCTGCAGCCCGATGCTAAATCGAAGCCCAGCATATAAACAGCTAAATAATAGATTCCGGCAAGCGCAGAAGCTCCCAGTTCGACTTCTCCCACATGCCCCAGGAAAATAGCGTCGGTAATATTGATTAATTGCTCCATCAGAATGCTCATCATCACAGGAAAGTTGATGAGCCATATTTGTTTATATGTATATTTCATTGCTCAACTACAAATAGGACGATACAGCATACTACACTCATAGCAGTACACAGTTTCGTAAATTCATAAAAATGGGTATAAAACTCTTTGGCAAGCGGGTCGTTGCTTACCGGATAGCTGAATAGCCCTGTTAGAAAGGATGCTATTCGTTGAGCGTAGCTATATGCAGAGTTTCATAAATGGATGAATATTGCTGGTTTATCAATCAATTACGCAACAAAGATAAGAAATCTTATTTTCATATCCCAATGTGGTATGGTATTAGCAGATTACTTATAGTAAAGAAATGTATTAAAAACATTGATTGCAACATTAACAGATTGATTTATACAGATATACCATATTCTAAAGCTAAGGAATGATTCTTAAATATCTTTCTCTTTTGAAAAAAGGCATATCATTTTGAAAAGAGTAGTAACCAATAAATAATCAGATAACAATGAAAGTTTGTAAATTTGAAAAAATTAAAGATGAGGATGAAATGAAGCAAGTAATCAATTGTATTCAGAAAGAACATCCTTATGTAGCTGTAGTCCCTATATTGGCACAATTACAGGAGTGGTTACAGGCTATTTCCATCAGTTGGTTTCACGAAGAAGATGAAGCTTCTCATGCCACAGTCAATGCCATCGAAGCATATTGCTGTACCCTTGCCAATCATCTCATTACAGATTCGCACTTAAATCAGGAAATTAAAAACCGGATTCTGGAGTGCATAAAGAAAATACATATACTTGTAGAAGACAAAGCAGATTTACTGATTGATAAAATGATAAAAGCGGAAGTATACGGATTATCCAGTGATTTATTCACTTATTGCTTACGTCAACAGGGTCTTCGTGCCCAAACATTAGATACCGGCAAACTTATACAGATCAACCTGGAAAGAAAGCCGGATATCCCATATATTCAAGAATCTATCCAACAATACATTGACGAGAACCGGAATGTAGATATTTTTATCGCCCCACTTTCCATTTGCAGAAATGTGTATGGTGAAATAGACTTCATGAGCGAACAACGCAATGATTACTATGCAACAGTGCTTGCCACCCTATTCAAAGCGGACGAAATACTGTTATCCACCCCTATCAATCATATCTACGCAAACCGGAATTGTCTGCGAGAACAACATTCACTAACCTACATAGAAGCCGAACAACTGATTAACAGCGGAGTACACCTGCTCTACGCAGATTGTATCACCCTTGCGGCACGCTCTAATATAGTTATCCGCCTAACCGATACACACGATCTGTCAACAGAACGCCTCTATATATCTTCCCATGACACAGGCAACAGTGTCAAGGCCATCCTCTCACAGGATTCGGCTACTTTTGTGCGTTTTACCTCATTGAATGTATTGCCCGGATATTTGTTTATGGGTAAGATATTGGAAGTTATCAACAAATATCAAATCAATGTCATCTCAATGGCCTCATCCAATGTTTCTGTCTCCATGATTCTGACAGCCAGTCGTGATACCCTGCGAATAATTCAAAGAGAACTGCATAAATATGCCGAAATGGTTATGGACGAAAATATGTCTGTAATACATATCATCGGCTCCCTTCATTGGGAACGCACACAAGTAGAAAGTCATATTATGGATACTATCAAAGATATCCCCGTATCTCTCATTTCTTATGGAGGAAGCGATCATTGTTTCACACTATCTGTACATACCACAGATAAAAACAGACTGATTAGTTCGCTATCCAGACAATTTTTTGAGAGGCAGTGCGCAGCCTGATTCAAAGCCGGATAAAAAGAGACATCTGAAAGCCAAATAAAAAAATAAAGAGATGAAAATAGCTATTATAGGAGCCGGACACATAGGGAGTGCAATCGTCACTTGTCTGGCGCAAGGACATCTTTACAATGAGAAAGACATTATTGTCTCCAATCCAAACATTGATAAACTGGAGAGACTGCAAGAACATTTCCCTGCAATACACATAACGACCGATAACCAACAAGCCATATCGGAAGCCGAAGTAATCGTCCTCGCCATCAATCCCTGGAAAGTAGATGAAGTATTGTCTCCTCTACGTTTCTCACGTACACAAATCCTCGTATCTCTCGTGTCCGGAGTATGTATCTCCCACCTGGCTCATTTGACAGAAGCCGAGATGCCTATCTTTCGGGCAGTTCCCAATATGGCCATTACAGAACGTTCCAGCCTCACTTTGATAGCTTCCCGCGGAACCGATAAAGAATATCAGCAATTAATAAAACAGATATTTGAAGAAGGAGGAAAATGCCTGTTCCTGCAAGAGAAACAACTAGATACCACTTCCGCATTAACCTCCAGCGGAATAGCTTTGCCTTAAAATATATGCAAGCGGTTATGCAGGCAGGGATTGAGCTAGGAATTCCCGGCAAGGATGCCATGCAAATGGCAGCGTATAGCATGGAAGGAGCGACAGAACTGATTCTGAATCATAACACTCATCCATTGCTGGAAATAGAGAAAGTAACCACTCCGGGTGGAACCACTATAAAAGGATTGAACGAACTGGAGCACAAAAGGCTTCACTTCTTCTATTATTCAAGCCATCAAAAGCAGTGCCACAACTTTGATTGACAAAGAGGAAGAAGATGCAAAAATCTTCCGATAGTCCTTATGGTATGGTTTCTCAAGTCCTTTTTGCCTATTTTGAAATGCTATATATCCCAAAGACAGCATAAAAGGACTTAAGAAAATATATGCTTAGATTTTATATTCCTCTATCTTCCGGTACAGGGTGGTAAGTCCGATTTTCAACAAACGGGCAGCTTCCGTTTTATTCCCCTTTGTATATTCCAACACACGTGCAATATGTCTGCGTTCCATTGCGGCCAACTCAAAACTGCCTACACTATCATCCGAACATTCATAATGAGTGTTTTGGATTTCCAAAGGAAGATCACATATATCCAACCGTCCGCCTTCACAGACAATCAGGCTGCGCTCTATCACATTCCGCAATTCCCGGATATTGCCCTTCCAAGGTTGTTGTTCCAAGGCTTCCAGAAAAGCGGGAGTCATCTCATTGACGGCATACGAGAGTTTTTCAGAGAAACTTTTGGCAGAAAGCAGTCGCAAGCATCCTGATATCGCCGGCACGTTCGCGAAGTGAAGGAAGATGCACCTGAAACACGGAAAGACGATAAAACAAGTCTTCACGGAAATGTCCCACCCTGATTTCTTCCTGCAAATTGCGGTTGGTGGCAGCGATGATACGCACGTTTACTCTTGTAGGTTTCGTGTCGCCGATCTTTATATATTCGCCCGTTTCGAGGATACGCAGTAACTTTGCCTGCAGTTCGAAAGCCATCTCTCCGATTTCATCCAGAAAGATCGTTCCGTTATTAGCTTCTTCAAAAAGTCCTTTCTTATCCTTCAGCGCACCGGTAAACGAGCCAGCCTTATGTCCGAACATCTCGCTTTCGAGCAGTTCTTTACTGAAAAGACGAACAGTTGACCGCCACAAAATTCTGTTTGCTCCGTTTACTACTATAATGTATAGCTTGCGCAAAGACTTCCTTTCCTGTTCCTGTTTCCCCGTCAGTAATACGGGAACATCTGTCAGACACTTTCTGCGCCAGAGATACAGCCTCTTTCAACACCTTTGACTCACCCAGAATAGAATCGAACGAGTACATCTGCCCCACCTTCTTCTCCAGTTTTTCCAACCGCACATTCATACGCGCTTTCTCTACAGCACGGCTTATCAGAGGAATAATCTTGTTATTATCGTCTCCCTTGGTGATGTAGTCGAAAGCACCGTTCTTGATGGCCTGCACCCCATCGGGAATATTGCCGTGAGCAGTAAGAAGAATCACCTCTACATTGGGAGCTATTTTCTTGATGTTCAACACCAGATCTACTCCGTTTCCATCAGGAAGAAAAACATCGCATAAAGCTACGTCGGGCGATTGAATTTCCAGTTGTTTGATGGCAGCTTTGCAATCACCTGCCTGACACACTTCATAGCCCTCAAGTTCCAGCATACGAGCTAAAAGGCTGCGAATCTGGACTTCATCGTCAATAATAAGAATTTTATTCATACAATTTATCTACATTAAATAGAAGAATGAAAAACAGGGTGCGCAAATATAGTTTTTTTATCTGAATCCATGAACATTTCTTCCATACAGTTTGTTCTTTCCACAGGAAACTATTTACGCTATAAACAGATGAAAATAATTATTATTGGGGGAGTTGCAGGAGGAGCCACCACTGCTGCCCGAATCAGACGAGTAGATGAAACAGCTGAAATTGTCCTTTTAGAAAAAGGAAAGTACATATCATACGCCAATTGTGGCCTACCCTATTATATAGGGGGGAGTGATAGAGGAACGGGATAAATTGTTCGTGCAAACGCCCGAAGCCTTTTCTACACGCTTTCGCGTAGATGTACGTACAGAAAACGAAGCGATTTTCATTGACCGGAAAAAAGAAAGACAGTGACCATCCGGCAAAGCAGTGAAGATACTTATGAAGAGAGCTATGATAAGTTAGTCATATCTACCGGAGCCTCTCGGTACGCCCCCTCTTCCGGGAATCGACCTAAGTGGAATTTTCACACTAAGAAATGTCACCGACACAGATCGGATCAAAGAATATATCAAGAGCCACGCCCACGAAAAGCCGTTGTCGTAGGAGCCGGATTTATCGGCCTTGAAATGGCGGAAAACTTACATGCACAGGGAGCGAAAGTATCGATTGTGGAAATGGGCAATCAAGTGATGGCCCCTATTGATTTTCGATGGCATCACTTGTTCATCAACATCTGATGGATAAAGGAGTAAACCTCTATTTGGAGCAAGCTGTCGCCTCTTTTTAGCCGGGATGGAAGAGGATTGAAAGTTACTTTCAAGAATGGCCAGTCAATCTCTGCCGACATCGTTATTCTATCTATCGGCGTACGTCCGGAAACCAATCTGGCACGGGCTGCCGAACTGACTATCGGTCCTGCAGGAGGTATCGCTGTAAACGATTACCTGCAAACCTCTGACGAGTCTATTTATGCCATCGGTGACGCGATCGAGTTCCGCCACCCGATCACGGGCAAACCCTGGCTCAACTATCTTGCCGGACCTGCCAACCGTCAGGGACGCATCGTTGCAGACAACGTTCTCGGGGCAAAGATACCTTACGAAGGTTCTATCGGCACTTCAATCGCAAAAGTTTTCGACATGACCGTTGCTTCAACCGGCTTACCCGGCAAGCGCCTGCGTCAGGAAGAGATAGATTATATGTCATCTACCATCCATCCCGCTTCCCATGCCGGCTACTATCCGGATGCCATGCCGATGAGCATTAAAATCACTTTCGACAAAAAGACAGGAAGATTGTATGGCGGACAAATCGTCGGTTACGATGGGGTGGACAAACGGATTGACGAACTCGCACTTGTCATCAAACACGAGGGAACGATCTACGACCTGATGAAAGTTGAACAAGCGTATGCTCCTCCGTTCTCTTCGGCCAAAGATCCGGTAGCACTGGCAGGATATGTAGCGGAAGACATCATTACAAGCAAAACCAATCCGGTATATTGGAGAGAGTTGCGGGACATTGAAATGGAAAATAAGTTCCTCCTGGATGTCCGCACCCCGGACGAATATTCTTTGGGTAGCTTACCGGGTGCCGTGAATATTCCGTTGGATGAACTTCGCGACCGGTTGGCAGAATTACCGAAAGATAAAATGATTTATACATTCTGTGCAGTCGGGTTACGGGGGTATCTTGCTTACCGTATACTGACACAACACGGATTTGACAAGGTACGTAATCTCTCGGGAGGATTAAAGACTTATCGGGCTGCCACTGCTCCCATCATCATACGGGAAGAAAATGGAAACGAAATAGACGAATCACCCATACAAAAGGAAACCGCTTCCCAAACCAGTCAACCCAACGTTTCTACAGCTCCCGTCACTGCTGCAGCTGATGCTTCCGCTACCTCTGCCAAAACAGTCCGGGTGGATGCCTGCGGGTTACAGTGTCCCGGTCCGATTCTGAAAATGAAGAAAACAATGGATACACTGGTTTCAGGCGAACGGGTGGAAATCACCTCAACCGATCCAGGTTTTCCGCGCGACGCCGCCGCATGGTGCAGTTCGACGGGTAATCAATTGATTTCGAAAGATACCTCCGGAGGAAAATCTATTGTTGTAATAGAAAAAAGGAGAACCAAAATCGTGCAACATTGTTACTTCTTGTGACAGCAAAGGAAAAACTTTCATCATGTTTAGTGATGATTTGGACAAAGCTTTAGCAACTTTTGTACTCGCAAATGGTGCAGCAGCTACCGGACAGAAAGTCACCATCTTCTTCACTTTCTGGGGACTGAACGTTATCAAGAAGTTGCACAAACCGGAAACCGAAAAGGATATTTTCGGAAAGATGTTCGGTATGATGCTGCCTTCCAGCTCCAAGAAACTGAAACTCTCGAAGATGAGCATGGGTGGAATAGGGGGAAAAATGATGCGGTATATCATGAACAAAAAAGGGATTGATTCACTGGAATCTTTGCGCCAGCAAGCTCTGGAAAACGGTGTGGAATTTATTGCTTGTCAAATGTCAATGGACGTGATGGGAGTGAAACAAGAAGAACTCCTCGACGAGGTGACCATTGGCGGTGTAGCAACGTATATGGAACGGGCGGATAACGCGAACGTGAATCTATTTATTTAAAAAATGAACAAATGAAATATTTAAATAAGGTATGAAAACAATATGTGCAATGCGTGATGTATTCAAAGCAATGGGGAGCTTTGAAACTGCATTTGAAAAAGTATACCGGATAACGTTTAATGAAGCAATGATATTGTGTGCCCTTAAAGAGGCTTCGGAGAAAGTGACGGCTACCAACCTGTCCAAACAAAACCGAGCTAAGCCCCTCACACACATCTAAAATGCTGCGAATACTGGAGGAAAAAGGACTGATCGTCCGGTCGCTCGGAAGCGAAGACCGGAGACAGATGTACTTTCCACCTGACCCATACAGGCAAGCAGCGAGTAAATGAACTGGAACTTGATAAAGTAGAGATACCCGATCTACTTAAACCCCTGTTTAAATAAACGGATTTTCAAACAATTATCTGTAAATAATGAACGGTGAGCAAACTCCCTGATAATGGGGCAGAGTGCTCACCGTTTTTTTCTTTAAACAGGGCAAAAGATATATGTTAATTTTCCGGCAAAAGAAATTTCCATCTGAACCTTTTTCCACCTTTCTTGTTGTTTCTAGCAAAAGCCCAAGGTACCAGGGCGCGATTTTTATATAACCTAAACATTATAAAAAGATATGAAGAAATTAATTCCTATTTTATTGGCGGTCTTTGCACTCGCTTCCTGCGAAAAAGACCCGGACATGGGTAAGCTGGATGACAATTATCTGGTATACACTAACTATGACAAGAAAGCTGACTTCAAAGTTCCTACATTCTATCTGGCAGACAAGATTCTGGTGATCTCCGATAGTAAAGAACCGGAATATCTCGAAGGAGAAGGCGCTGAACAAATTCTGGCAGCTTATACAGACAATATGGAAGCTAGAGGTTACGAAGCAGCAGCTGACCAGGAAAGCGCAGATCTTGGTATCCAAGTGAGCTACATCGCAAGTACTTATTATTTCACCAGCTACACACAACCTGAATGGTGGTGGGGTTATCCCGGATATTGGGGCCCTGGCTACTGGGGTGGCAACTGGGGTGGTGGATGGTACTACCCGTACGCTGTAACTTATAGTTATAGCACCAACTCCTTCCTGACAGAAATGGTGAACTTGAAAGCCGAACAGGGAGACAGTAAAAAACTTCCTGTAGTCTGGACAAGCTATCTGACTGGATTTGAAACAGGCTCTAAAGCTATCAACCGCACTCTTGCTATTGAAGCAGTGAACCAGTCATTCACTCAGTCACCTTATCTTACTAACAAATAAACAACTACAACTGTTATGAAAACAAGAAAGAATATATATTTCAAGGTAGTAGCGCTAGCAGCCATTGCCATCGCCTTTGCCATGCCGGCTAAGGCACAGCTATCAGACAATGGATATGCTAATATAGACTGGCAGTTCAATGTTCCGCTAAGCAATCATTTTGCCGACAAAGCAAGTGGTTGGGGAATGAACTTCGAAGGTGGTTACTTCGTGACTCCCAACATCGGTTTGGGACTTTTCCTCAACTATCACAGCAACCACGAATATGTAGGTCGCGAAACCTTCCAGATGGGTGCCGGTGAAGTGACTACCGATCAGCAACATACCATTTTCCAATTGCCTTTCGGTGCCGCTGCACGTTACCAGTGGAATCGCGGTGGATCTTTCCAACCTTATGTCAGTGCTAAATTAGGTGCTGAATATGCTAGAGTACGCTCTAACTTCAATATGCTCGAAGCCAGAGACAATAGCTGGGGATTCTACGCTTCTCCTGAAGTAGGTGTCAATGTATTCCCTTGGGTTTACGGACCGGGGCTGCACTTTGCTTTGTACTACAGCTATGGTACCAACAAGGCTGATGTACTGCATTACAGTGTAGATGGATTGAGCAACTTCGGTTTCCGCCTGGGTGTATCGTTCTAAAAAGAACTGCAACTATCAGAATATTACGTTAATAATAAAAAAGGTAAAAGGTAGCTTTTAATATAGATACCTTTTACCTTTCTTTTTTTATTTTTTCTTCATCGCATCATAAATAGCTCCCTGTATTCGCTCACGAATGTGCAGCTGGTTCAATTTGCGGTTCGTTACGTCCGGATAAATCCGGTTGCTAAGAAAGACATAAACCAGTTCGTTAACCGGGTCCACCCATGCACACGTACCGGTAAATCCGGTATGACCATATACTTCGGCAGGTGCAGCAGGCGCACAATTTCCTTTCTTCGGATCATCTGCATCGGGCTTGTCAAAACCTAAGCCACGCCGGCTGATCTTCGAGGTTTCAGTAGTAAACAGCTGGCAAGTTTCTTTGCTAAGATAACGTTGTCCATCTATTTCTCCTCCATTCAGCAACATCTGATAAACGCGGGCTACATCACGGGCAGTAGAGAAAAGTCCGGCATTTCCGGCCAATCCGCCCAAAGAAAGCGGAAGCCTCATCATGTACAAATCCCTGCAAAGTCTCTTTACGCAAGAAACGGTCTTTGTTGGAAGGGACAATTTCCGATTTGGCAAAGCGGCGTAAAGGCAGGTAACCTGTATGTTCCAACCCCATCGGCTCATAAAATTCACGTTGCAAGTAGGCATCCATCGGCATACCGGCCAGTTGTTCCACCAACATTCCCAAGAGTATAAATCCGACATCACTATATACATAGCGCTTCTGCTTTAACGGAGCTTCTGCAATTTTCTCTTCTATCACCTTTCGGAAAGAACGGTTTAACCACAAACTGTCACAGATCTGAACAGTATAATCACCGGTCTTGACCGGAGAAATATATTCACTCTTGAATTTGAATTTCGGATTCGCCCACGTAGTCGTACCAATCTGTACCGGATGGTGGACATCTTTACGTGCGCTGAACAAGCTTCCATCATAGCTATCCTTGTCAATAGCTTCCTGATAAAAAGGAATCCAGGAAGGTAAACCGGACTGATGATACAGAATTTCCTGAATCGTTATATCTTTCTTATCAGTACGTTGCAAAAAACGGCAAATGATCCGAAATTTTATCTGTCAGATTAAAACGTCCCTTATCGTAGAGTTTCATAATGGCAAGCAAGGTGCCCGTCGTCTTTGAAAGAGAAGCCAGATCGTAGATATTCGTAGATTCGACACGAGGACTTCCTTTACCCGTATAAGTACCGAAAGCCTTGTCGAACATAATATGACCGTTTTTCAGCACCACCACCTGGCAACCGGGATAGGCTCCCTGATGAATACCATCCAATGCAATGGAATCAATCCGTTTTAGATGAGCAGAGGAAAGCCCGTATTCTTCCGGAACGAAATGCAACGGCGTTTTAGGGGTAATAGTCACTCCTGCTCCCGTTGGGAACAGTTCTCCCAGACTTGCCGACAACTGTCCGTCTGCAGATGCCTTGGCAAATAGCACATCTGCCACCTGGCGCTGCACGTCACTACTATAGCTATGTCCCAGCACCACCGCCGTAGCATGAGCCACCGCGCGCTGAATCTGCAACATCATCTTCCCGGGAGTGAAGAACAGATAAATAGCCGGACTTTGAGGAGCAAACTTCGCAAAGAAAGGCTGATAAGAAGCCAAGCGCTGTTCGCTAATGGCTACAATGATTCGTTTATAGGTAGACAAAGAATCACGCAACCGCTGATTTTCCTCTTCCGTCTGATTGGCACGAAGGGAAAAACGAGCCAAAGACGTATAGCGGGAAAGTTGTTTCGCCAACGCATCAGTTTCTCCGGGATCTCCTACCTCGAGCAATGCAATCGTCTGCTCTTTGTCTGTATGCAAAGGGAGAATATGATTCTTGTTGTTCAGAACTGTTATTGCCGCTAAATTCAACCGGCGAACCAAATCACGCGTTTGCGGACTGTTAATCCGTTGTTCCAGACCGGATAATTGTACATACGACTTTTTCTTCAGTCCCAACACATATTTATAAGTCAAGACCTTACGACATTTGCTTTTCAATATCTTCGCGGGTCAACTCTCCTTTTTCAATGGCTTCCAGTACGGCCGGTATCTCTTCCTTCAAGTTTCGGGGAGACAATACCATGTCATTACCAGCTTTCAAAGCCTGCAAACTGACATTTCCATTTCCCGCCACTCCTTTCATGGCAAGCGCATCCGTAAATATGAGTCCTTTGAACGCCAACTCATCTGTCAGCAAATCATATACGACATTGCGGGACAAGGAAGACGGAAGTCCACCAATCGGTTCTATCACCGGAACTTGCAAATGTCCTACCATCATACCGCCCAATCCGGCACGGATGGCTTCTTTAAAAGGATAAAGTTCCACACTGTCCAGACGCTCACGAGTGAAAGGAAGTACCGGAAGCGCCTTATGCGAATCAACATCGGTATCTCCATGTCCGGGAAAATGTTTGCACACAGATAAAACCCCTCCGCTTTCCAAACCGGAAGCATAAGCGATAACCTTATCAGCCACCTGTATCGGATCTTCTCCAAAAGAACGGGTATTGATTACGGGATTTTCAGGATTTATATTCACATCCGCCACCGGAGCAAAGTTGACCTGTACTCCAATCTGTCGGCATTGACGAGCAACTTCACGCCCGTATTCATAGAGCAGCCGGTTGTCACGGATACATCCCAATACCATATTCCGTGGGAAAACAGGCATACCACGCAGACGCATGGCCAGTCCCCATTCTCCATCGAAGGTAATCATCAAAGGGACTTTAGCCTGACGTTGCGCCCGGTTTGTCAGTTCAACCTGATTCTGCATCTTCCCACCGGAAAAGAGAAGTCCGCCCACTTTATAGGTGTCGATTACTTCGCGCAACAGTTCCAGGTTTCGTTTGGTATTTACCGGGGCAATGGTATAGATGAACAACTGCCCTACCTTTTCTTTTAAAGGAAAGCTTATCCATAACCGAATCAACCCAGTGCCGGCAGTCTTTGTCCTGAAGGGCTTTATACACCAGCAGAGGTTCAACGGTTGTAGCATTCTGCGCCGGACTTGAAACCGTGCCGGCCGCGATAAGGAATAAAAGCGTTACTATTGAGGGGATTATCTTCATTTATGTTTCAAAGTCAAATCGAGACGGCCTACACGAACACCATTTTTTCCCGTGTGCATAACAGGCACCTCTTTTCCGTCCATATTCAAGTATGTTTTGGGTCCTTTCATAAATGTATGAGAGTGCCCGCCCAGAATCACGTCGATATTGCGTGTTCCGGCAACCAGATGTTCATCCATTTGAATGCCCAGATGAGACAGGCATACTACCAAATCACACCCTTCTTCGTCTTTCAACAAAGCAGCTATTTCGTTGGATACGCGGATAGGATCTTCATAAACGACCCCTTCGCATTTATTAGCCTGAATCATCCCTTCCGGTTGGGTTCCAAGGCCAAACACGCCAATTCTCAAACCATATTTCTCAAGAACGACGTAGGGCTTGACTATATCTTTTAATACCGTAGCATCCAGATTATAGTTGGCACAAACGACCGGGAAATTAGCCATCTTGAAAATACGTGCCATGTTATCCACATCAAAATCAAACTCATGGTTACCGATAGTCATAGCATCGTAACCCATTTCATTCATTAGTTTAACTTCCACTTCTCCGCGGAACATATTATAATAAGGTGTTCCCTTGAGAAATATCTCCGCAGTCGAAAAGCAGCACATTCTTATGCTCCTTGCGGAACTGTTCGAGAAAAACAGCCCGGCGAAGAAAAACCACCTTTATTATAGTATTCGTCCCCCTTCTGATTGACAGGTTCGGTTTCCAGACAGCCGTGACGTCCGCATCCGCAGAGACGTCCGTTTTCACGACGGATAATAGTATGTCCCAACTCTCCGGCAAAACCGTCATGGCCATATACCATCTGACCGTTAATAACGATACCGCTACCTACACCGGTGCCAAGAGTTATCATGATAAAGTCTTTCATACCACGAGCCGCACCGTAAGTCATTTCACCGATAGCAGCAGCGTTTGCGTCGTTTGTCAAAGCAGTAGGGATACCCAAGCGCTCTTCAAACATGGCAGCCAAAGGAATTACACCCTTCCAAGGAAGGTTCGGGGCAAACTCAATAGTACCGCTGTAATAGTTTCCGTTAGGAGCACCGATACCGATACCTTTTATCTTGTCTACGCCACCGTTGGCAATAATGAGCGGCAACAGATTCTTGCAAACTTCGTCTACGTAATCATTGACGTCCTCATAAGCTCCGGTTTTGATGGAACTGCTTGCAATAATAGTTCCGCGTGCATCTACAATACCAAAGACGGTGTTTGTTCCGCCTATGTCAATCCCCACTACATAGGGTTTTTCCATGTTTGAATTCATGATATTTACTTTTGTTTAAAGGGTTAGTTAATAACATTAATGGTTACAAATTACACAAAGAAAAACGACACTGCAAAATCTTTTTTTAAAAAAGTTTGCAACTTTTGCAACTTTTCGTAGCATTGCTGCGTCTAATAGTGAAAATTAATAAGAGTAAAGCAATAAACAGGGAAAACAGTGATACAACTAAAAGACATTAACAAGACCTACAACAACGGAGCACCGCTGCATGTGCTCAAAGGTATCAACCTCGACATTCAGAAAGGCGAATTTGTTTCCATCATGGGCTCATCGGGTTCGGGAAAGTCCACTTTACTCAATATACTGGGTATTCTGGATAGTTACGACACGGGGGAATATTACCTGAACGGTACGCTTATCAAGAACCTGAGCGAAAACAAAGCCGCCGAATACCGCAACCGTATGATTGGCTTTATCTTCCAGTCATTCAATCTGATTTCCTTCAAGAATGCAGTGGAGAATGTGGCGCTTCCTCTCTTTTATCAAGGAGTAAGCCGCCGGAAACGTAATGCGCTGGCACTGGAATATCTGGAACGCCTGGGGCTGAAAGAGTGGGCTCACCACATGCCCAATGAAATGTCCGGTGGACAGAAACAACGTGTAGCCATCGCCCGTGCCCTCATTACCCAACCGCAGATTATCCTTGCCGATGAACCTACCGGCGCGCTCGACAGCAAGACTTCCGTAGAGGTGATGCAGATTCTAAAGGAACTGCACGATACGGGCATGACCATCGTAGTCGTGACCCACGAAAGCGGTGTTGCCAACCAGACGGACAAGATTATCCATATCAAAGACGGTATCATAGGTAGCATCGAGACGAATCTGAACCACGATGCAAGCCCGTTCGGAAAAGACGGATTCATGAAATAATAAAGGAAGAGCCCCCTCCCCCTTTAATTTTTAATTCTTAATTTTTAATTATCAATGATAGACCTTTGGCAAGAAATATACGGAACCATCAAACGCAACAAACTGCGTACATTCCTGACGGGCTTTGCCGTGGCATGGGGAATCTTCATGCTCATCGTGCTGCTCGGAGCCGGAAACGGTATCATACATGCCTTCGAGCAAAATGCGTCGGAGCGTGCCTTGAACTCTATCCGCATCTTCCCCGGCTGGACCACCAAGTCATACGACGGTCTGAAAGAAGGACGCCGCGTCCAACTGGACAACCGGGACATGGATGACACGGAGAAGCAATTCACCGAAAATGTCATCAGTGCCGGTGCCACCGTGCGTCAAAGTAATGTAAACGTCAGCTTCGGACAAGAATATATCAATATCTCTCTGCTGGGCGTATATCCCAACTACACCGAAGTGGAAACCGTGAAAACAGCGGACGGACGTTTCATCAACTACAACGACCTGAAAGACCGACGTAAAGTCATCATCCTCCATAAGAAATCTGCAGATATCCTTTTCGGAAAAACGCATACTGAACCCATCGGACAATTTGTCAATGCCAGTGGAGTGGCCTATCAAGTAGTAGGCCTCTACAATGACCAGGGAGACCGCGAGGCAAACGAAGCGTATATCCCCTTCTCCACCTTGCAGACCATCTATAATAAAGGAGACAAGCTGAATAACATCATCTTTACAACCAAGAACCTGCACAGCATAGAAAGTAACGAAGCCTTTGAAAAAGAATACCGCAAGGCTATTGCCACCAATCACCGCTTTGACCCCACAGATGAGAGCGCCATATGGATATGGAATCGTTTCACCAACTATCTGCAGACACAGAATGCAATGGGTATCCTCCGGACTGCAATCTGGGTTATCGGTATCTTCACACTGTTGAGTGGGATTGTCGGCGTGTCGAACATAATGCTGATTACCGTGAAAGAACGTACCCGGGAATTTGGTATCCGTAAGGCATTGGGAGCAAAACCTTTCTCCATCCTTTGGCTGATTATTGTGGAAAGCGTGACTATCACTACGCTATTCGGTTATATCGGTATGGTGGCAGGCATCGGGGTGACGGAATGGATGAACTCTGCTTTCGGTAGCCAGACGATGGATGCCGGCATGTTCCAGCAGACCATGTTCTCCGATCCTACCGTAGACCTCAGTATTGCTATCCAAGCTACCCTGACCCTTATCATAGCGGGTACGTTGGCTGGGTTCTTCCCGGCTAAGAAAGCGGTAAGTATCAGTCCTATTGAAGCACTTAGAGCAGATTAAAGATTATGAGAATAGACATAGATACGTGTGAGGAAATCCTCATCACAATAACAAGGAACAAAACGAGAAGCCTGCTTACGGCGTTCGGCGTATTCTGGGGTATCTTTATGCTGGTGGCGCTTATCGGTGGCGGCCAGGGCATGCAGGAAGAACTAAAATCCCAGTTCGAAGGATTTGCAACCAACTCGGGCTTTATCGCTGCACAAAAGACAAGCGAGGCTTATAAAGGTTTTCGCAAAGGACGATGGTGGGATTTGGAGATGGAAGATGTAGACCGTGTACGCAATGTGGACGGTGTGGCGCTTGCCACGCCTTCCATTGCCTTATGGGGACAAGTGGCTGTCTACGGAGACAACAAGTACGACTGTAGTGTGAAAGGCTTGTATCCCGAATATGAACAGATAGAACATCAAGAGATGACCTATGGACGTTTCATCAATGATGTCGACATTAAAGAGTCGCGTAGTGTGTGTAATCGGCAAACGTGTTTATGAAAGCCTCTTCAAACCCGGTGAAGACCCCTGCGGCAAATATGTCCGGGTAAATGGTATCTATTACCGGGTTATCGGAATGTGTTCATCCGAAGGCAATGTCAATATACAAGGGCAGGCCTCTGAAGCCATTACATTGCCTTTTTCCACCATGCAACAGACCTACAACCTCGGAAAGAAACTGCATGTAGTATGTTTCATCATGAAACCGGGAGTAAAAGTGAAAGACGTGCAGCCCGAAGTGGAACGTCTTGTAAAAGCAGCGCACTACATTGCTCCCGATGACAAACAAGCCGTCATGCTTCTGAATGCGGAAGCTATGTTCTCCATGATGGACAACCTGATGATTGGAGTGCGCTTTCTAATCTGGATGGTAGGTTTGGGGACGCTGTTTGCCGGAGCTATCGGCGTATCGAATATCATGATGGTAACCGTCAAGGAGCGCACAACGGAAATAGGCATACGCCGTGCCATAGGTGCCCGTCCTAAAGACATTCTGCAACAAATTCTTTCGGAAAGCATGGTGCTGACCACTATAGCGGGTATGGCAGGTATTTCTTTTGCCGTATTTGTACTGCAAATACTTGAAAAGGCCGCCAATGACCCTGGAGTTATCAAAACCCACTACCAGGTTTCATTCGGACTGGCTATCGGAACCTGCATCCTCCTCATCGCATTAGGAGTGCTTGCCGGACTGGCACCTGCCTATCGCGCCATGGCAATCAAGCCAATTGAAGCCATCAGGGATGAATAAACTTATAGAGAGACCACTAACCGTAAGCCATGAAATAATGGCTATATCAATCGTAAATAATTAAATCGTAAATAATTAAATCGTAAATATAAGATGAAAACAAAGAAGTTTCTGAAAATCGCATTATTGGTAGTAATTGCTGCCTTATTCATTTGGACATTCGTTTTTCTGTACCAGAAGTCCCAACCTAAAGTAACAGTATACGAAACGATAGTTCCGGAAGTGACAGACCTTGAAAAGACTACCGTAGCCACCGGCAAAGTGGAACCGAGAGATGAAGTCCTTATCAAGCCGCAGATTTCCGGTATCATTGCCGAAGTATACAAGGAAGCAGGACAAAGTGTGAAGCAAGGGGAAGTGATTGCCAAAGTAAAGGTGATCCCCGAACTGGGACAATTGAACTCTGCCGAAAGCCGCGTACGATTGGCGGAAATCAACGCTGCCCAAGCCGAAACGGATTTCGCCCGTACCCAGAAACTGTACAACGACAAGCTTATCAGCGCTGAAGAGTACGAAAAAGGGGAAGTAAGCGTGAAGCAGGCACGCGAGGAACTGCAGACAGCAAAAGATAACCTGGAAATTGTAAAGGAAGGCATCACCAAGAACAGCGCCTCTTTCAGTAGTACCCTGATCCGTTCCACCATTACCGGTCTGATTCTGGATGTACCCATCAAAGTCGGTAACTCGGTTATCATGAGTAACACTTTCAATGACGGAACCACCATCGCTACCGTTGCCAACATGAACGATTTGATTTTCCGCGGCAACATTGACGAAACGGAAGTGGGCCGTGTGCACGAAGGCATGCCGGTGAAACTGACAATCGGCGCCCTGCAGAATCTTTCGTTCGATGCCACACTGGAATACATATCGGTTTGCAATTGTCCAACCAATATTCACTTGCCAAACTGGATTTAAAAGCTGCTATAGAAGATTTGAATAAAGCCAGAGAGGATATTGCAATCAATGTCACTTCGGCTTATTTACAGGTTTTATTCAATCAAGAATTAAGTAAGATTGCTCATAATCAGGTCGATTTAAGCAAAGACCAGTTAAAAACGTATTCAAGGTCTTCAGGGAGTGGGTAAGGCATCCTCTTCTGAAGTGGCCGAAGCACAAGCCCGTGTTGCACAGGATGAAATGACTGCTGTACAATCAGACAATACGTACAAACTGTCCTTACTGGATCTCACCCAACTCTTGGAATTACCCACGCCTGAAGGATTTGTACTCGAAAGCCCTAAGGAAGAATTAGAGTTCGAATCTCTCACTCCGCCGGATGACATATATACACAGGCGCTTACTTACAAAACCAAGCATTAAGGCTGCAGAATATCGTTTACAAGGTAGTCTTAATAGTATTCGTATTGCCCAAAGTGCGTTTTATCCACAACTCTCTTTCAGTGCCGGTCTGGGAAGTAATTATTATACGGTTAGCGGAAGATCAGAGAGCAGCTTCGGCAGTCAGATGAAAAACAATCTGAATAAATATATAGGATTTAATTTGAGCGTGCCAATCTTCAACCGTTTTGCCACAAGAAACCGGGTACGCACCGCTCGTTTGCAACAAATAGATTTATCCTTGAAGTTGGATAACTGTAAAAAATACTCTATAAAGAAATCCAACAAGCCTGGTACAATGCTCTGGCAGCAGAAAGTAAATATAACTCCAGTGAAGTGGCAGTGAAAGCCAATGAAGAATCTTTTCCGCCTGATGAGTGAGAAGTTCAATAACGGCAAGGCTACCTTTGTGGAATACAATGAAGCCAAACTTAATCTGACGAAAGCTCTTTCGGATAAGTTGCAGGCAAAAATATGATTATCTGTTCCGTACCAAGATTCTGGATTTCTATAAAGGACAGGTCATTGAATGAAAAAATAAAGTTGAGTTTAGTATAGTAGTTCCTTAAAACATATCCGTTGGTTCATTCGTTATTATAGAAAGAACTAACGGATATGAAGTATTTTATCGTCCTAGTGATTGTAATGATTAGTAATACATTTTTAGGAGTTGCTAAACCAATGAAGAATCAAGCAGAAATCTATTTTGCGGGAGGATGTTTCTGGGGGGACAGAACATTTCCTAAAACAAATCAGAGGAGTAGAAAGTACCGAGGTAGGCTATGCCAACAGTAATGTTGCCAATCCGAGTTATGAACAGGTCTGTTCAGGAAAACCAATGCTGCCGAAACAGTAAAGGTGGTTTATGATCCGAAAACGGTAGATTTGAATTTACTGCTCGATCTATATTTCAAGACAATCGATCCTACCAGCCTCAACCGGCAAGGTAATGACCGGGGAACGCAGTATAGAACCGGAATTTATTATGTAGATAAAGAAGATCTCCCTGTCATCAAGCAGGCGATTCAACTATTATCCGCGCAATATAAAACTCCTATCGTCCTAGAAGTAAAGCCATTGACAAATTTCTATCCGGCAGAGACTTACCACCAGGACTATCTGGATAAAAATCCGGGTGGATACTGCCATATCAATCCCGCTTTATTCGAAATGGCACGCAAAGCGAATGCGCCGAAAGCTAAAGCGTATCAAAAAGCGGATGATGCAACCCTTCGTAAGGAATTGTCGGCGGAACAATATGCCGTAACCCAAAAAATGCCACTGAACCTGCTTTCCACAATAAATACTGGAATGAGCATCGTCCCGGCATTTATGTGGATATTACTACCGGAGAACCTCTGTTTGTCTCTACCGACAAGTTTGATTCAGGTTGCGGGTGGCCAAGCTTTTTCCCAACCGATTCAAAAGATCTAATCGCAGAAAAGAAAGATACTTCGTACGGCATGACACGTACGGAAGTACGCAGTAAAACCGGAGACGCCCACCTAGGACACGTATTTACGGATGGTCCGAAAGAGAAAGGAGGATTACGTTACTGTATCAATAGTGCTTCACTTCGTTTTATCCCGAAAGATAAAATGAAAGAGGAAGGGTTATGGAGAATATCTACCACTCGTTAAATAGATATTGAAGAGTTACAAAAGCTAATCGTAACTGTTCATTAGAAAAAAACAGAACGGTGGATTTCCTTATGGGATAATCCACCGTTTTTAATGTAGTTAAATTAAAAGAGAGAGAAGGAGTTTCACAACTCCGATTTATTTTTATCTGCTGGCAGTCAGCAGAGTTGCTTCATTAGTTGCCGGAGTAGATACATTCATAGCCCAGCTAGCAGCGGATTCTTCAATCCATTTATCATTCCACTTGTAGTTCATATAAGCAACCGGCATATTAGCGTCGTTCAGTTCATAAACGCTCTTTTCAACAGATGCGTCGTAAGCCCTGTGAGAATTATTCCAACGTGCATATACCAAAGTGATTTCATTAGATGAATAAGTATAATCAATTTTGAAATACGGTATCCATTTTTCAGTAGAAGCATCCCATTTGAAAGCTTCTTTGGAAGACATTCTCTTCTGATCGTCATAGGTAAAATCATATTTCATGTGGCGATAGAGAGAACCATCGAGTCTGTAAATCACCTTCGAAACAACAAGATCATCTACTTTCTCTTCATTAGTAATGAAGTTATTACCCTGTGCCTTCACTGTTGTATTAGCGATTCCTGCAAATACCATAGCAACTAAAACGATCATTCTGAATAATACTGTAGTCTTCATAATTGTATATTTTTTATTTGTTCAACATTCTGTTTTTGTTCTTCTGTTTATTAGACGGATTAAGTCGTCTCAAACGGTTGCAACATTCTGAAGTTTTTTTCATTTTTCTTCGTTGTCCGCTTGCGACTATAGAGATGCAACGAGCGTGCCAAAACGATAACTAACTAATAATCAAGGAAATCATAAAAACAGAACGGTGTACGAAAACGAACAGTTGTACGCTTAAAAGCGAACAACTAACCATTTTTTCGCATTTTCTTCTTTCTACTGATGAATATAACTCTAAAAATGGGAAAATACTCCGCTTGTTGCCCGAATTATTATCTACCTTTGCAGCGATTATCATATCAAGAAAAAGAAGATGGAAACGTCCAGCAAAAAAAGAATTATCATTCTATCGGCTATCGGTATCTTGCTTACCAGCCTTATTTGTCTCTTTGCATTCCGCAATGTCATTTTATGCCATATCGTTGACAAACGAGCTACACGTGCCGAACAAACATACGGTCTACAAATTCATTATCAGGAGTTACGAATGAAAGGCTACAATGAAGTGGCTTTACAAGGACTTTCTATTGTTCCCAACCAACGGGATACCCTCCTGACATTACAATCCGTCAATGTAAAACTAAGTTTTTGGGAATTGCTAAAAGGAGAAATCGAAGTACGGAATGTGCTTATGAATGGCCTTGCAATCAACTTCATCAAGCATGATAGCATAGCTAACTACGATTTCCTGTTCTTTAAACGGCAACAAGAAGCAGAACCCCAACCTGTCATAGAAAGTGACTATGCCAACCGTATTGACCGGATATTAAACCTCATTTACGGTTTCCTGCCCTGAAAACGGGCAACTCAGGCAAATCAATATAACCGAACGTAAAGATAGTAATTTCGTTGCAGTCAACATTCCTTCTTTTATTATTGAGAACAATCATTTCCAATCAACCATTCAGATAAAAAGAAGATACACTGCCTCAACAACTATGGGAAGCGACCGGCGAACTAAACAGAAGAGACTATACATTAAAAGCATCTGTCTTTGCCCCGGAAAAAAAGAAAAATCTCACTACCGTATATCAACCGCCGTTTTGGAGCAGAAGTTACTTTCGATACCTTATATTATAGTATGACTAAAGATAAGCGTGCATCCAATCAACTGCTCCTCAAAGGAAAAGCGAGAGTGAACGGACTTGATGTATTTCACAAAGCACTCTCTCCCGAAGTAATTCATCTCGATCGTGGACAACTCTGTTATCGAGATGAACATTAGCGGGCACTCACTGAACTGGATAGCACGACCATCGTTGATTTCAACAAACTCCAGTTTCATCCTTATTTGCGAGCCGAGAAAGAGAAAGGAAACTGGCATTTCACTGCTGCGGTCAACAAATCCTGGTTTCCGGCAGATGATCTGTTCAGCTCTCTCCCCAAAGGATTATTCAGCAATCTGGAAGGCATAAAAACAAGTGGCGAGTTGGCCTATCATTTTCTATTAGATATTGATTTTGCACAACTAGATAGTCTCAAACTGGAATCCGAACTGAAAGAGAAAAGACTTCCGCATCACAAGCTATGGAGCCACTTCACTCTCCAAAATGTCCGGCGAGTTCATTTATACAGCTTATGAGAATGGAATACCGGTGCGGACTTTTCCTATTGGTCCCTCGTGCAAACACTTTACACCATTGGATAGCATTTCACCCATCCTAAGAATGTCCGTTATGCAAAGTGAAGACGGGGCGTTTTATTATCATCATGGTTTCCTGCCCGATGCACTCCGGAAGCGTTGATTTACGACTTGCAAGTCAAACGCTTTGCACGTGGCGGAAGCACTATCACAATGCAACTCGTAAAGAATGTATTCCTGAACCGTAATAAGAACTTTGCACGTAAATTGGAAGAGGCATTGATTGTATGGCTAATAGAAAATGAAAGATTAACTTCTAAAGAACGCATGTACGAAGTATACCTGAACATTGTTGAATGGGGACCGCTCGTTTATGGCATTCAGGAAGCTTCTGCTTATTATTTCAATAAACGCCCTTCACAACTGAACACGGAAGAAAGTATTTTCCTGGCTTCCATTATCCCGAAGCCCAAGCATTTCCGCAGCTCTTTTGCTGAAGGCGGACAGTTAAAAGAGAATATGGAAGGCTATTATAAGTTGATAGCCAAGCGGCTTGCACAGAAAGGAGTAATAAGTGAAATCGAGGCGGATAGTATCCGCCCCGATATCCAAGTTACGGGGCGCTGCCCGGAATAGTCTAGCCGGTGAAAACCCGGAGTCTAGTTCTCCTGCCGCTGAGGAGTAATGAGATTGATATAAATAATAAAGGAATAGGTTATCTTCTTGAACTGCTGCTGTTTCTTTCAGAGGAACGGGGAAGAACTTTGAGTGCTATTGCTTCTCGTACTTCCGGAAGAAGAGCGTCTTTCTGTTTGTCCACTAGAGACATTGCTCCGGGTAGAGCTACTGCTGCTTCGAGTAGAACTCGAGTTACCGCTACCCGGTTAGAAGTGGTACTGCTGCTACGACTGGTAGTACTACCGCTACTGCGACCAGAATCACTGCGACTGGAGCTACTACGACTGGAACTGGAAGAGCTGTTATTTCTCTCGGAACTGTTATTTCTATTATAGGAACTACTATCGTTTCGTTTACTTGAACTTTCTCTCGAACTGCTACTTGTTTTTCCACTTTCACGATTGGAGTGAACTGGAACCAGTTGAACTTCCGCTTGTTGGTCTGCGATTAGAGCTTGAAGAAGCGGAACCTGTTTCCGGACGACGACCAGAATTACGATCACTTTCTACTCTATTCGTATTCCCATTTTTATCAGGAGCAACATTGTTACCAGGTCTTCCACTTCCGGATGGTGTAGATGGTCTGACAGAAGTCGAAGGGCGATCTCCTCCAGATTCCGGACGGGGACGTGTTGACGTACCAGGTCTTGTTGTCGTTCCGGGACGAGTAGAAGTATCAGGACGAGTAGAGGTACTTGGGCGAGACGTACCATGACGCGTTGTCGATGAACCCGGACGGGAAGAATTACCCGGACGTGTCGGTGCATTATGCGGACGAGTGGAAGTGTTCGGACGGAACCGGACAGAACCGAAGTCTGAACGACGATAAGAATGGAATACCCGCTGATCTCTCACCCGATGCGGTGCAGAATAATGGTTGAAATTAGTATATCTTCCCCGATAATAACTCACATGATGAATATGCGGACGATAATGTGCTCCACAATAAGTACGGTAATGGTAAGGCACACCAAAATAAAACAAACTACGATTCGGGTAATTAACATAAACCCTGAAACTCCATTTCCCTCCGGTTACATAGATTGGCCGATAGAAATACCCGGCACCGAGGAACCGGCGATACTGTGCATCACTCAATACCCAGCGAAGATCGTCGTTACGGATATCCAACGCTTCATAGTAATCATCCAATGCCCATTCATAGCCACGGGCCACATAATCCATGATATTACGAACAGAATAAATAAAGTCGTAATTAATCTCATACGCATCATTATATTGCTGAGTGCTCAAACTCAATTCGTATGCCATCTTATCGGTAAGGAAACGTGTCTCCTTACGTACCTTGCTAGTGCTCATTCCAGCCATCGCTGTCATACCGACAGTCAGCCCGATAGCAAAGAGTAAAAAATAATATTCGCTTCATAATTTAATCTCCTATCATTTATTATTCTGATGATATTCCTCAATAAACTTACGCATCTCATCTTTATATGCATTAGAAAATAAAATATCGATCACCTTATTAAAATTTCTTTTATCCCTTACATAAGGATACAGCTTCTTCATCATCTCCACCTGGTCAGGAGTATACGAAATCTCCTTCACTATTTTCACACATTGATTTGAAGTGACATCATACGTTCTCAACATCCGATCGACAAGCTTCTTCTGGTCTTCATTCATAACCGTTATTTTAAGCTTATTGATAAATTCATCAAACTCCGGATCAGTCATCAAACGAGCTTCTTCCACTTGTTCATGATTAGGAAAGACTTCAACGGTAGTGTTCACAGCAGGCGGTACTACAACGGAATGCATCGGTGCAGGTCTGCCATAACCTTTGAACGTATCCATACTAACCACCTCTCTATTTACAAACTGAACGATTATCGTCACAGGTTCCGAAGTAAGTACAGGCGTCCCGTTATCACGATGAAATTCCCATTCTTCCATATCACCGTCAAACGTCGGTAATCTGGTTTTCCTAAAACGGACTCTACCTGAGATTGAGTCATTCCCTGATATATACCCATCATCTGTTTGGTAGATACATAGCTGGTAAAACAGCCACTGACCAATATTCCCAACGCCAAAAACACAGCATAATATGTATCTTTTTCATAACCGTATCGTTTTTAGTTAATAGTATCAACGTTTACCGTACCCTATGATAAAATCCTTCATCTTTTCCTTACTGGAGCTAAATGTCAGGGTATTAATCACCGTAAAGAAAGCTTCCTTATCTACAATCCGGGGATACATGATCTTCATAATCTCCATCCGGTCATCATCGAATGTATATAGTTTGGTCAGTTGAGAGACATTGGGCAGATGTGAAATCAGAACCAGCCAATGCAGCATTGAGCAACTTCATACGGTCATCTTTAAAAGGCTCATTCTTCATCTCTTTATAAAACGTTTGGAAGAGCTGATCGTTCATCACCCTGTTGTAACCATATCCCGGACGATGTTCTCCCTGTTCGGGACGGCCGGGTCTTTCCGGGCGCATGTTATCACGTCCGTCTACCCATATTTCTGTCACTCCTCTCCCATCAAAATAAACGAGATCTTTATATAATTTTTCTCCTTTCCATACTCGCTCTCCCGCACGGGTAAAAAGCGGGTGGCAAACACTTCAACAGTATAATGTCCGGGATTTAAATTGGCTATAAAGCAGGTAGTAGTAGGTAAACATATCTGGTTCCCTCCCAAGTAAACAAGAATCGGAGTATTCCCGCCATCGATACGGATTCCGTTAACAGACTGCGCTTGTAAGGAGAGGGCAGCGAACAGGATGCAGAAACTTATTATAATCTTACGCATAGCTTATCTAGTTTTTATTATTTTTATCTTTAATCCGATATCACAAAAATAGGGTGAGAAAACTCCCACCCCAGTGATTCTCTCTATTCGTATGTAGAGAAACCCTATTCTGATTAGGAGTCTGCCAAAGTGATGCCATCTTCATGCAAGGTAATCAGGCGTTTCTTATACAAGTCACCCACTCCTTTCTTAAAGGTTTTCTTGCTAACACCAAACGTGTCATAAATATCTTCCGCAGGACTTTTTTATCATTTAAGTTGATCCGTCCTCCATGCGCTTTGATATAGTCGAGCAGCGTTTTCGAAAAATCGTCAATCTTTTTTCAAAACCGGGTTTCTGAAGTATCAGGTCCACCTTACCATCTTCGCGTACCTGTTTCACAAAAGCTTTCATCTCCATTCCTGTTTCCAACGGACAGAATATTTCATTTTCATACAGCAAACCGCTATACTTATTATCTATAATCGCTTTAAAGCCCAAATCCGTCTTCTGCCAGATCAGGATATTCACTTCTGCTTCCGGAGTATATTCCGGCTTTTCTTTCGACAGATAACGTTCCACCTTTGCTGAAGCCACAATACGATAACTCTCTTCATCCAAATGCGCATGGACCACATATTTCCGTCCAACCTGCATTTTCATCTTCTGCTCACTGAAGGGTACAAATAAGTCTTTCATCAATCCCCAGTTGAGGAATGCCCCGAACTGGTTCACCCAAGAGACTTCGAGACAGGCGAACTGCCCTACCTGCACCAACGGGGTCAGTGTCGTGGCAATCAGCCTCTCGTCAATATCCAGGTAAAGAAATACATTCAAAAAATCCCCTATCTTACAATTTTCGGGCACATAACGGGTAGGCAACAAAATCTCACCTTCTTCCCCACCATCGAGATACACGCCGAAATCTACTTCTTTTACGACTTCAAGCTGATTGAACTTTCCTAATTCGATGCTCATATTCTTATCTATTTATTGTAATAAGACACAAAGATAATCTATTTTGAATAGATCCCTCAAACAGTCAGCCATAACTTTTCGTTATCGGGCAAAACTATTTGCAATGAACAATCTGCTTTCTAATATGTTAACTTTGTAGCGACAAAAAGAAAAAGTAAATTATTCACCTTTAAACATATATAATTATGGAATTTTTAACCAACGAGAAACTTACAATTGTAGGAGCAGCCGGAATGATTGGCTCCAATATGGCTCAAACTGCCATGATGATGAAACTCACCCGAATATTTGTCTGTATGATCCGTTTGCTCCCGCTTTGGAAGGAGTAGCTGAAGAATTGTATCACTGCGGTTTTGAAGGTGTCAACCTTACATTTACTTCCGATATCAAAGAAGCGCTGACAGGAGCTTCTTACATTGTCTCTTCCGGTGGTGCAGCCCGCAAAGCAGGTATGACCCGTGAGGACTTGCTGAAAGGAAATGCAGAAATCGCCGCTCAATTCGGTAAAGACGTCCGCCAATATTGCCCGAACGTAAAACATATTGTTGTCATTTTCAACCCGGCCGACATTACCGGTTTGATTACCTTGCTGTATTCCGGTCTGAAACCATCTCAGGTTTCTACACTGGCAGCATTGGACAGCACCCGTCTGCAAAACGAACTGGTGAAATTCTTCCATATCCCGGCTTCCGAAATTCAGAACTGCCGCACATACGGCGGTCATGGCGAACAAATGGCCGTATTCGCATCTACAACCAAAATAAAAAGGAGAGCCTTTGACCGATTTCATCGGAACTACCCGTCTTCCGCTGACAGAATGGGAAGCATTAAAAGTACGTGTCATACAGGGTGGCAAACATATCATCGACCTGCGCGGCCGTTCTTCTTTCCAAAGCCCGGCTTATCTTTCTATTGAAATGATTGCCGCTGCTATGGGTGGACAACCTTTCCGCTGGCCTGCCGGAACGTATGTTTCTAACAGTAAGTTCGACCATATCATGATGGCGATGGAAACTTCCATAACTAAAGACGGCGTCACTTATAAAGAAGTAGCCGGAACTCCTGCCGAACAGGAAGAATTGGAAAAAAGCTACGAGCATTTATGCAAACTTCGTGATGAAGTGATTGAAATGGGGATCATCCCAGCAATCAAAGACTGGCATTCTTTGAATCCCAATATTGACTAATCAAACAATATTATGCAAAAAGCCGAAAAAGAGAAAAATACATCTCTTTTTTTCGGCTTTTATTCCAATTACTTACATATCACATATACCCCCCACTTAGTCTATAAATCTTTCAAGACTCCAATTCAAATGACTATGCAAAGTTGGGGATAATTCGTCAATTAAAAAATAGACCAAATGGGGAAAGTACCTAAACTGAAGTTACAGGTACTCAAAGTGCGAAATATAGTGATTATCCTATCCAAATTAGTGAGTGGAATAAAACTGCGCATCGAAGTTTATAAAATATCTGTCATTTTTGAGAAGTACATTCGGAACAAACTCCTTTTAGTACATAGTTTATGCTATGCAAAGTAAATCCTTCAGGCAAATCAATCACCGGGATATGGGTACCTTCCAGACAAAAAGTCCGATGACATTTCTCACAATAGAAATGCGAGTGTAAATCCTGCACCACGCAGTTACAGGAGTTGTCGCAAACGGCATACTTCAACGAACCGCTTCCATCATCTATGCTATGTATCAGGTGATGAGACAAGAAAGAGAGCGATGGTACGGGATATAGTCGATTTATCGACTGTATCGAGCAGTGTTTCCAAATCGAGCAATGACACCGCACGCTCTGCCTGCATCATCGCTTTTTTATCACCAGAAGCCTTATGGCAGTTGGCTTGATACCTCTTCTATCCAACTTATCCAAATAAATATCTTCTTCCATCTTTCTCCTATTTTATCATTTTCTGTATTCTGACAGCATTCATAATGGCAAGTAGCGCAACACCCACATCTGCAAAGACAGCTTCCCAAAGAGTAGCAATTCCACCGGCTCCCAAAATCAATACAAGTAATTTCACTCCAAATGCCAGTGATACATTCTGCCAAATAATTCTTCGTGTCAGTTTTTCCTACTTTGATAGCTTCGGCTACCTTCGACGGCTGGTCTGTCTGTATCACGACATCGGCTGTTTCAATAGCCGCATCACTACCCAGTCCTCCCCATAGCAATGCCAACATGACTTAGAGTGAGCACCGGTGCATCGTTCATTCCATCACCGACAAATGCGATCCGGTTTGCCTCATCCTGCCGCAGCTCTTCCAGATGATTCACTTTTCCTTCCGGCAACAGGTCACCATAAGCTTTCGATATACCGAGCTTTTCTGCAAAGTTAGTAACAATACTCTGTTTATCACCGGATAGTATCTGGATGTTTTCAATATTTAAAGCTTTTTAAATTGTCAATAGCTACCTTTGCGTCCTCTTTCAGGGCATCAGCCAGCAGCAGATAACCTGCATAACGGTTTCAACAGCACAGACCACGATGGTATCCGTTATTTCCAGCAGTTCTTTTTGGATAGGATATATCAAACTTAGACAGTAACCGGCAATTACCGACCAGAACCATAGCCCCGTCTATCGTTGCTTCCAAACCATAGCCGGCAAATTCTTTTGTACCGGTAACAGCTACACATTCAATGTTTTGTTCTTTCGCATAATTCACAACAGCCTTGGCAATCGGATGAGTACTATCACTTTCTACCGAAGCAACCAGTTTCACTAATTCTTCTTCCGAAACCTCGCCTGCACTTTTACAGGCCTGTACTTCAAAAGGTTCCTTTTGTCAGGGTTCCAGTTTTATCGAATACCACTGTATTGATCTTAGTGATAGCATCCAGATAATTACCACCCTTGAATAAAATTCCCAACCGGGATGCCGCTCCAATTCCCCCAAAGTAGCCCAACGGAATACTAACCACCAACGCACAGGGACACGAAATCACCAGAAAGACCAAAGCTCTGTATAGCCAATCATTAAATGCAAATACAAATGGAGGATTAATAAGTGAATAAACAAATGGACACAAAACAATTAACACTGCAAGCGCTATAACAATAGGTGTATAAATGCGCGCAAACTTTACGAATAAACAATTCAGCCGGAGCCTTACGTTCGGAAGCATTCTGAACAAGCTCCAATATTCGGGCAAGTGCACTCTTATCAAAAGGTCTCGTTACCTCGAGCCGGATAACCTTATCGGTTACAATCATTCCGGCAAGTACTTCTTCACCTTTCCGAATATTACGAGGAACGCTTTCACCTGTTAATGCGGCTGTATTGAAGGCAGCCACTTCATTCTGCATAGTTCCATCCAATGGCACCCGTTCGCCTGCCTTTATTTCTATGATTTCACCGACTTTTATCTTTTTAGGGCTTTCAATAACAAGATTGCCTTCCCGGAGCACTAATGCTTTCTCGGGTCTTACATCCAATAAGGCTCCAATATTACGTTTGGCTTTATCTACCGCTTTATCCTGAAACAGTTCTCCTACTGTATAGAATAACATCACGGCTACTCCTTCCGGATATTCACCAATATAGAAAGCTCCCAAAGTAGCTATAATCATTAGAGTGAACTCACTGAAATAGTCTTTTTCCCTGATACTTTCCCAGGCTTCTTTCATCACTGGAATTCCTACCGGAAGATAGCCACGATATACCATATCAAGGCAACAGATCCTTCACGGAAGAATGCTAAATCGAGAGCATTCATAATTATTCCACTTGTCAGAAGCAGGGAGAGAATATCACTTTCCCATATTCATGGAATACCGAAACCTTTGCATCAACCTTTTTTTCTGCTGCGCATGAATGAGCGCCACAACTACAATGTCCCATAACTTTCATTATTTAGTTGATGCAAAGGTAGCAAATGATTTATGCAACAAAGTTGCAAAATCGGTTTTAGAACATATATCCCAACGAGATCATCAGGTTTCTGTTCTTCATTCCTACTTCTTTGATTACCTCAACAAGTCCGAAATCATAGCTTATGGCAACTTGATATTTCTTACTGAACTCAACCCCGGCTTTTAGTCCAAGACCGAAGTCGAATCGTTTTAGACCATCGTCTCCAAATATATCTTCGGACATCGAGTTACCTCCTAATTCCGCAATATCTGCAATATCACCGTCCACTTTCAATTTTGCTTTTCCAAACAGCCCAACAGCCATATAAGGACCTACACTACCAAATAATGAAAAATCATCATTGACGGCATATTTATACCCGACACGTACCGGCACTTCCAGATAGTATGGATTAAATTTTATGCTCGCAAGTGATCCTCCATCAATTTTAGCACCTTTCAATGTAAGCAATGCAGCGAAGTCCATATAGGCACCACTACCATTCGCATCCTGCGACAATCCCAACTCTGCTTTAACACCTGCGTGAAAACCTATCCTGCTATCAAAACCTGTAATGGTGTATTTACTAACATTCATACCTGCCACCACACCCCATTTCAGATTGTCTTGAGCATTGATACTCACCGCACTTATCGCTACTAAAGCGAATAATAATAAGGCCTTTTTCATACGAATAAATAATTTAATTATTGTTTAGAAATTATGTGAGGCAAAAATAACAATAATTCGCATAACTCCGAGAGATTTAGTAAAAATATAAAAAATAAACGATATGAATCTTATGAGGTATAGTCATAGCAAGAGAACCGGACTATTTCAAACGATTTTACGAGATATAGAACAAAAACACTCTGTACAGAGAAAAATAAAGAATGAAAGACTGTATAACTTGATTAATTGTTATCTTTGCACAGTCAGTCGTAGCGCGACTGTATTGTTTGTTTTAAGAAAAAAAGCGTTTAGCTGATTTCTGTGCAGGTGAAAAGTCGAAAATTCCAAACACACAGAGAAGCAGATAGATGCTCCTTGCAATATGCGGGGGGAGTGTTTCCTGTTTTTGTGTGTTTAGGGCTTCGACTCCCTCGCCTGCGGATAGGCAAATGCCCTTCCGCTTTTTTTGTGCCTATAAATTTGCAATAGATACAAACGACAAATTAGTAATAATCACAAAGGCAAAGTCAATTCGGGTGGAGCGGCACCCGAACGACTACAGAGTCGAAAACGTAACATTTAGATGTTACTACTTGCCTTTGAAAATATAAGAGACAGAGGCTAGCTACACCTGCAAGGGGAACAAATGGATTCATCCAGGAGTTCCCCTCTATTTTTGTGAAGATGTGTACTATTGGAAAGACAGATATTAGATCTACATATAAATTTGATGATTCTTATTGTCAACCAAAGCTTTTCCCAAATAATATAATGATTATCATCGGTTTACATGCTGACAATAAGCCATGGCAATAGCCTGACAATAAAAAATTAGAACTTTTATTGTCAGCCTGTTCTTTAATCCCTTTGGAGCAAGGTTATAAGATTCGTTCCAATGTGTCGATATACTCTGACTTAATTCCCAGCTTGATCCATGTTATAAACTACTGAAGACTATCATTGTTTACAGTAACAATATCATCGACATAAAAAACACATACGCTTTATAAAATGAATACGCCCCTGTTAAATGAATGCTACATAGCCGGTATCTTTCACTTACCAAGCAGGTATTGTTCCACTAAAGCACTGGTATCTTTAGTGGAACAATACTGATACCCTAGAGGAACTATACTGGCGTGTTAACGGAACTATATAGGTATATTAATGAAAAGATATCACTTTGGAAAGCTGTTATAAAAA
>VOFC01004767.1_pt1 | contig 42907 bp, 79 predicted proteins | sample 5384161 | NCBI WGS metagenome assembly VOFC01 (sample SAMN12384722, study PRJNA508395) | human gut metagenome | isolation source: healthy gut B | host: Homo sapiens
CAGTTATAACAACACCTAAAAACTTAATTGATGCAATTAGCAATTTAGAGCAAATTATTTTTATTGAAAAAAACCTAAGAGATTAGAATATAGCGTACTAAATGGAAAGAGAGAGTCTTGTATTAATCAGGTGCAACAGGACAATTTTTTAAATAATGGAATGGGTTTGTTTGGAGAAGGCGTTATTGTTGGCATTGCTGACAGTGGAATCGATTACACCAATTCGGTTTTTAGAAATCAGGACGGAAGTACGAGAATTTTAAGATTGTGGGATCAGGTAACGGATACGGTTTATAGTGAATCGGATATTAATCAGGCTTTGATGCTTGAAAACTCTTATACGAAAGTTAATTCAAGGGATTTAACAGGACATGGAACTCATGTTGCCGGAATTGCTGCTGGAAATTTTGCAGACAATAAAAATAACAATCTTGGAATTGCAACAAAAAGCAAATTAGTAATTGTAAAAATGGCAACAGCAACAGAAAATTCTTTTCCAAGAACAACGCGGCTAATGGAGGCAATAGACTTTTATTGTAAAAACAGCAAACGAATATAAAATGCCATTATCACTTAACATTAGTTTTGGCAACACATATGGCTCTCATGATGGAACAACATTAGTATCCTCATATATTAATTCGGTTATAGACGGAAACCGAATTTCAGTACAGATTGGAACGGGAAATGAGGGAGACGGCATTGGACATACATCAGGTTATGCTTTTTTTCTAATGAGGATGTGGAACTACAGGTTTCGGCATATCAGAAATCCATAAGCATACAGTTGTGGAAAGATTATGTGGATACATTTGCAATTCAGATTGAGGCACCTACAGGAGAGAGAACACACCGGTGATAAGGGAGAACAATATAGAAAGTAATAGGCTAAATAATGGAATAAGTGATGAAACAAGTAATGAAACAAGTAATGAAATAAGTAATGAAATAGGAAGAAGTATATCAGATAATGTAGAAAAATAGAAGGGCAATTCAATTAGCAGTTACACATTAGGAAATACTAATGTTTTCATATTGTACGGCTCACCGAAACCATATACTAGGTATCAGGAAATTTATATGGATTTAATACCTGTCAATCAATACATAGATTCAGGAATATGGATTATAAGAATTATTCCTGAAGTAAGTGTTGTGGGAAGGTATGATATGTGGTTGCCGGGAAATCAGTCGATTAATACTTTTACGGGATTTTAAAACCTGATCCGGAAATTACTTTGACAATACCATCGGCAACTGACAAGGCAATTAGTGTAGGAGCCTATGATACAAGTACAGACAAAGTGGCAACTTTCTCAGGAAGAGGTTTTACAAGAGAGAACAACCAGATAAAACCTGACATAGTTGCGCCGGGGGTAAACATAAGGTCGGCGGCTACAGGTGGTGGAACAACAGTTTTAAGCGGAACATCAATGGCAACACCTTTTGTAACAGGCAGTGCAGCTTTAATGATGGAATGGGGAATAGTAAGAGGCAATGATCCCTATCTTTATGGAGAAAAAAATAAAAGCGTATCTGATACGTGGTGCAAAAGCATCTGCCGGGATATGAGCAGTGGCCTAATAAACAGGCAGGGTGGGGAGCGCTGTGTTTAAGGGATAGTTTGGTGTGAAAAAATATATTTAACGACTGACGTGAGATTTTTTTCTCACAACATATTGAGTAAAAGAGAAAAAGGTGTTATATAATATAAAACCAAAGAAATGTAGTGAACAAATTAAAATTGCAAAAAAAATGAAGCTTATTTACACTAAGAAAGAAGTGAACAAAATGAACAATTATTTACAGAAACTTAACATTAACGAAAGCCTAAAAAAAGAAATAAATTCATACAGGGAGAGTTATCCTGTTAGTCAGGAGTTGTTATACAGAATCCCTAAGCCAGGTAATCTTTATTACGGAGATGAAATTTGGAATCAGGCGGTTACGGCATTACTTTTTGCGGGGGGAGAATATTTTGCTTGTGGGGCATAAGGCTACAGGAAAAAATATTTTTGCGGAAAATCTGGCAGCAGCTTTTGGAAGACCTAAGTGGGATATTTCTTTTCACGTAAATATGGATGCAGCGTCTTTAATAGGTATGGATACTTTTAGAAATGGAGAGGTAACTTTCAGACCGGGACCTGTTTACAGTGCAGCTAAGTCAGGCGGTTTTGCCATTCTTGATGAAATAAATATGGCGAAAAAGTGAAGCAATGGCGGTATTACATGCAACTCTTGATTTTAGAAGAACTATTGATGTTCCAGGATATGACAGAATAGATTTGCATCCGGCAACAAGGTTTATTGCAACTATGAACTATGGATATTCAGGAACAAAAGAATTAAATGAAGCGTTGGTTTCAAGATTTGCAGTTATAAAAATGCCAATGATTTCTAAAGATAATCTTATAAAACTTATACAGGACAAATTTGAAACGATAAGTGAGCAGGCGGCAGAAGAATTTGCCAATGTTTTTCTTGATTTACAGAAGAAATGTGAAAATTCAGAGATATCATCTAAGGCATTGGATATTAGAGGATTGCTTGATTCCATAGCATTAATGGAAAAAGGACTTGAAGTTCATACAGCACTTGATATGGGAATAACTAATAAGTCTTTTTGATATGTACGAACAGACACTTATAAAGGACACTATAGGGGCAAGAATTTCAAAGAAGATTAAAACAGAGGATTTGTTTAAAAAGTAAATTATAAAAAAGATATATTAAAAGAATAATTAACTGAAATCTATTTAAAAGTAGATTTATTAAAAAAATAAGTTTATTAAAGAAAGTTAACTTAGAGAGAAGATTTGAACAAAAATGGAAGCAGATATAAGAGAAATAAAACGTGCAAAAAAACTTCATATGGGCATCGGCAGAAGATTACGAACTTAATCCGTTATATTTGGCTTTTTCACCTGATGGCAAAGGCGGATACATATTTAAATATCATAATTGGGTTAAGCTATAAATGGTACGATGGCTCTCAATTAGAAGAATTTTTCAATATGCTTGGTGGAAAGGACAAGGAGCTTTTTTTGAGGGGTTGTTTTGGATTGGACTTGAAAAGGTACTGTTTAATAAAGAAAAAGACTATCGTATGGCATTAACAGATTTGCGTGTTGAATATGCAAAGGAAACTGTTAGGCGATTTAAGAAATATACTGATAATTCACTAATTGAAAAAATAAGATACGGTTATTGCAGACAGATTTTAGGAAAAGAATCCAATTTGTCGGCTGAAGAGGAAGAGTTGTTAAGTGAATTTGATTTTTCAAACGATATGACAACAGAGCAGATAATAGGTAAAACTAAAAAGATATTGTCTGAGAAATTCTCTTATACACCGTCACTAAAGAAAAATAAGGAAGGAGTATATTTTTCTTCAAAAAGTGTTGTCACCATTTCGGTCAGTTGGAAAAGTAAGTGCCACATATGTAAGAACAAAGAAGTACGATGATCCAACCGGCTTTAACGAAGGAAAAACAGGAGTTCTGAAAAAGGAAAAACTATCTTTTACAGTTTTCATTAAATGGAAATCCTAAATATGCCTTGGAATATGTTCAGTCAACTTTTGGTAAAAATATGTATAATGATTTTGAAAATCAAAGAATTGAAGAAAAAAATTATGTACAGGAAAGCACAAAAGAAAGCCATCTCTTGTTTACAAAGGGCGAAAAATATAATTTAAAAGAACAAAGCAGAGAATTGCCTAAAAAAAAGAAATAAAAGAAATTTTGGAATTTAGAAGAGAATGCAAGAATCAGTACGAAAAGAACAAAGAATATTTTGAAAAAAACAGACCTGTATATAAGAATAGCATTAACAGACTTTCAGAACAGTTAAGGATAACTTTAGACAGCGAAAAGAGAGATTTTTCCTTCAATGTCTAATCACGGAAAGATTAATGGTGGCAAAATTTGGCAGGCATTGTATGTTGATAATCCAAGAGTTTTTGAGAAAAAGAGCAAGAGGATAAGTCAGGTTTTTCCGTTGATATAATGATTGACGGTTCATCATCAAGAAAGAATAGTCAGGAATTTATTGCCGCACAGGTTTACGTTCTTGCAAAAAGTCTTGAAAGATGCAATATACCTTGTCAGATATATTCTTATTGTAGTATTAGAGGCTATACTGTGCTAAGGATTTTCAAAGATTATAGTGAACAGAAAGCAGGCAAGGAAATATTTAAGTATGTTGCCGCAGGAAATAACAGAGATGGTTTGGCTTTAAAGGGAGCAGGTCATTTAATGGAACATTCACCTAAGGAAAAAAAGAATACTTGTAGTTCTTACGGACGCAAGCCCCCAGGATGACCAAAGTGCAACGGAAGGTGCTTTTACAAGAACAATGAATACACAGATGAATTGGCAATAAAGGACACGGGAAAAGGAAATTCATAATCTAAAAAGTAATAACATTCAGGTTATAGGAATTTTTATGGGAAGTGAGAGGGGGACAATTGCAGCCAAAGAAATTTTTGGAAAAGATTTTGTGAAAATTGAGACCATTCATCAGTTTTCAGATGCAGTTGGAAGAATATTGCAGGAAAAAAATAAGAAATATAAATTAGATTATAAATTAGATTATTAATTAGGTTGTTCATTAAATATTTACAATTAGAATAAATTATCATAATATGTAATCACTAAAATAATTAAGTCGGTAGTGTGTTGCAAGTTAAAGACAGAAAAGGATAAGATAAATGAGTAAGTTTTGTGTTAAAAAAAGCCATTTTTCGTATTAGTGGCTGTAATCGTAGTTTTAATAATAGGTGGAGTCAGCTTAAGCAAAATGCAGACAGACCTTTTGCCGGATATGGAAGTACCATATTTGATTGTTGTTACAACAGAACCCGGTGCGTCACCTGAAAAAGTAGAAACAGATGTAACTAAGCCAATGGAAAATGCTCTTGGCGTAATTAGTGGCGTAAAGAATGTAACAAGTACATCATCAGAGAATTATGGTATTGTAATGCTTGAATTTGCAGACGATACAGATATGGATTCAGCTCTTGTAAAAAGTATCAAATGCACTTGACAGTGTAGATTTTCCTGACGGATGTGGAAAACCTAACACCATGGAATTAAGTATGGATATGATGGCAACAATGTATGCCAGCATAAATTACGACGGAAAGAACATTAAAGACCTTACTACATTTTCAAAAGAGGTTGTAGAACCATATATTGAAAGACAGGACGGAGTTGCCAGTGTTTCAGTAGTTGGTGGAGTTGAGGATACAGTTGAAGTAAGACTTAATCAGAATAAAATAGACAAGATTAATAACAAGATTCTTGAAAAGACTAACAGCAAATTAGCAGATGCAGACAAGAAGATTAGTTCTGCCAAGTCTAAATTAAATAAGGCAGAAAGTGAACTTGCTGACCAGAAGAAAGTTTTTTAAAAGATAAGCAGTCAAGCACTAACAAACAGCTTGCTTGAGGCCGATTCTAAGTTAACAGATGCAAAGGCAACAAAGATTGCATATGAATCATCTCTTAACAGTATGAAAGCAAGTCAGAGTGCCTTAGAAGCCGAAAAGAAAATATATGAAGATAACAAAATAGAAAAGAATTATAAAGAGATTAACAACACACTTGCCAATCTTAACAAGCAGTATGGAAGTGTAGCAAAGACTATGAATGTTACAATTCCAAAAAGCGTTAAGGATGCAATTGATAATCCTGATGAATTGGAAGGCTTTTAAGAAATGGCTTACAAATATGGGACAGAAAGATAAAGCTGAACTTATTACATTGGATAACTTAAAACAGATTTACAACATTGTTGAAGTTAGAATACCTCAGATTGATACAGAACTTGCCAATCTTAAAACTAAAATTTTAGCAGCAGAAAAGATGGTAGAGACTATCAATAGTAAGATGAAGGACATTGACAAGAATTATGTTAGTGTTCAGGAAGTCTTGGCTGCAGCAGGATTTGGCTCAGGTGATGCCCAGATGGAAGCAGGACAGTTTGATTCTCAAAAAGAAGAACTTGAAAATGCCAGAACAGGATTTGAAAATTCAAGAAAGGCAACAAATATTGAAGTGACAGTCAAGAATTTCTCAATGCCTGCAGGTTATTTGATGATAAGAAAAGAGGCATCATAAAAGGACGCTTTATTGTTATCAGCATTTAAGGCAAGTACAGCAAGCACAAGTACTGTTTCAACTAATTTGAAAAGCTCATTTAAAGAGTTAGAAAAAAAAAAGTATGATGGACTTACAATTACTCCATTAATGGATCAGGGTGAATACATAGACATTATAGTTAAGAGTATTTTATCAAGTATTCTTTTGGGAGCAATTCTTGCAATTATAGTTCTTGCATTATTCTTAAAAGATGTTAAGCCTACATTGGTAGTTGCTTTCAGTATTCCTTTTAGTGTACTTTTTGCAATTATCATAATGTATTTTACAAATATAACATTAAATGTAATGTCATTGGCAGGACTTTGTCTTGGCATAGGTATGTTGGTAGATAACTCCATTGTTGTTATAGAGAACGTTTATAGACTTAGAAACAGGGGAATTTCAGCACCTAGAGCAGCAGTTCAGGGAGCAAAACAGGTTGCAGGAGCAATTATTGCATCAACGCTTACAACAATCTGTGTATTCCTTCCAATGGTTTATACATCAGGAACAGTTAGCCAGTTAATGATACCTTTTGCATTTACTATTTCATATGCACTTATTGCATCATTAATAGTAGCACTTACAGTTGTACCGACAATTTCTTCAGTAGTACTTAGAAAGACTAAGGAACAGAACCATAGATTCTTTGACAAGGTTAAAGAGAAGTATGAAGTGGCATTGGAATTTTGCTTAAATCACAAGATAGTGCCCATTGGAATTTCAATTGTATTGTTGGCAATCTGTGTTGCAAAAAGTGTTTAGTACAGGACTTGTATTAATGGATGATATGGAAAGTAATCAGATTTCCGCAACATTAACTTTTGACAAGACAATTGATAAAGATACAGCTTATGATACTGCAAGTCAGGTTATGGAAAAAAATCCAAAAAAGTAGACGGAGTATCAAAAAAGTAGGTGCAATGGATGGGAACACAGGGGCGGCAGTAATGTCCATGGGAAGTTCATCTAATAACTACACAAACTTCACATTCAGTGTTTTTAACAGATGATAGTATTAAAACAACTAAGCAGTTTAGAAAGATTATAAAAGAAATTGAAACTAATACTAAAGACATAAAGTGCAAGGAATTTAAGGTAAGTTCTTCTGCAATGGGGGATATGTCAAGTATGCTATCAGGTGGTCTTGCAGTAAATATTTATGGAAAAGACCAGGACAAATTAATTTCCATTAGTGAAGACGTAATGGATATGGTTAAGAGCATTAAGGGAGCAAAAGAAGTTACTAACGGTATTGACGAGAAGGATAAGCAGATACATCTTCAGATTGACAAGAACAAGGCAGTAGCCAAAGGGACTTACAGTTGCACAGATATATCAGCAACTTGTAGCACGTACAACAACTGACAAAGATTCCATAACACTTAATGTAGGCGATGATGATGTGGCAGTAAAAGTAGTTGATGAAACAGATAAGCTTACTTACGAAAATCTTATGAAGTCAAAGATTACAGCAACAACTTATGATGATGCCGGAAAAGAAGTAAAGAAGAATTACAAGTTATCTGATTTTGCAACTATGAATATTGAAGACAGTGTAAATACAATCAAGAGAAAAAATCTTACACAGTATTTATCAGTAACTGCAGAAGTTGAGGATGGATATAATGCAACATTAATGTCCAGAGAACTTGAAAAGAAAATAAATGAATACAATATACCTGACGGTTACACAATTGAAATCGGAGGTGAATCAGATCAGGTTATGGATATGATTTGGCAGATGCTACAGGCTATACTTTTAGGAGCTATTTTAGTTTACCTTATTATGGTCGCACAGTTCCAAAGCTTATTGTCACCGTTTATTATATTCTTTACAATTCCTTTGGCATTTACAGGAGGAATGATAGGATTAATAATCTTTGGCCAGACTATTTCAGCCATGGCATTAATGGGATTTATGATCCTTATGGGAACTGTAGTAAACAACGGTATTGTATTCGTTGACTACACTAATAAGCTTCGTATTCAGGGACTTGATAAGAGAACAGCACTTATTGTAACAGGAAAAACAAGAATGCGTCCAATTCTTATGACAGCATTAACAACAATTCTTTCAATGAGTGTTATGGTATTTTCACAGGATGCGGGAAATGCAATGCAGAAGAGTATGGCAATAGTTGTAGCCTTCGGTCTTCTATATGCAACACTTATGACATTGTTCATAGTTCCTGTAATGTATGACATTCTCTACAGAAAACAACCAAAGGAAATTGATGTAGGAAGTGACTTAGATGAAATTCCTGATGAAACTTCAGAATACTTAGAGAGTAAAAAAGAAAATGCTAAGGATTCAGAAATAGAAGATAATCAGTAAAAAAACAGAAATAAATCAGAAATAAAGGGTTGAAATGTAGAATACAATATGTTAGCATAGTCACAAGATATTAGGGAGTAGTTCACAACTTAAGCAGTTGTTATACTTTTCGTCATCACGTTTAACAACCGGGAAGTATATTGAAATAGGAACGAGACTTTTATCGCATTATTTTGGTGCGAAAAAAAAGTCTCGTTCTTTTTTTTATCAAAAAGTGAAAAGCATTTGAGATAATTATACGATATTAAAAATCGTGTAAAAAAATAGCACCAAAGAAAAAATAGGTTCAAAATGAAAAATGGAGGTGCCAAAATGATTGAAAGTTGGAAAGTTGATTCTAACGAACTTATGAAAAAAAATGAACGTTACAGAGAAAGGATTAAGCGATGAGCAGGTTTTACAAATAAGAGAAAAGGTTGGAGAAAACTTATTAGAGGAAGCAAAGAAGAAAAGTGTGCTACAGGTATTTTTAAGCCAGTTCTGTGATTTACTTGTTATTATTCTTATTATTGCGGCAGTTATATCTGCATTTTCTGAAAACCCTGAAAGTACAATTGTAATAATTGCAGTGCTTATAATGAATAGCATTCTTGGAACAGTACAGCATATTAAAGCTGAGAAGTCATTAGAAAGTCTTAAACAACTATCTTCTCCAAGTGCAAAGATAATGAGAAATGGTATTAAAATTCAAATACCTTCTAAGGAAGTTGTGCCGGGTGACATTTTAGTGTTGGAAGCAGGAGATTTAATAGTTGCAGATGGAAGAATAATCAATAATTATTCTTTTTGCAGGTTAATGAAAGCTCACTTACAGGGGAATCAACCAATGTGGAGAAAACAGACAAAGCATTAGAAGGTGATATTCCACTGGCAGACAGAGTTAACATGGTTTATTCAGGAAGTCTTGTAGTTTATGGCAGGGCGGAAGTTCTTGTTACGGAAACAGGAATGAATACAGAAATAGGAAAAATAGCCGGCTTAATGAATAAAGCTAAAGAAAGAAAAACACCGCTTCAAAAAAAAGCCTTGATCAGTTTAGCGGAAGACTGGCAATTGGAATTATGATTATTTCTGCGGTAGTTTTTGTTTTATGTTTAATTAGAAATGTTAGCCTTATAGATTCATTAATGTTTGCAGTGGCACTTGCAGTAGCGGCAATACCGGAGGCATTAGGCTCAATAGTAACAATAGTGCAGGCTATAGGAACAGGTAGGATGGCTTCTGAAAATGCCATCATCAAAGACTTGAAAGCAGTAGAAAGTCTGGGCTGTGTATCTGTTATTTGCTCGGATAAAACAGGTACATTAACACAGAACAAAATGACAGTTGAAAAGGTTTATGTGGACGGAGATATTATAAGTCCTAACCAGCTTGATTTGAAAAATCAATTACACAGAGACCTTGTATATAATGCAATATTAAGTAATGATTCATCAATAGTGGACGGAAAAGGTATAGGTGATCCTACAGAATATGCTTTACTTGAAATGTTCAGAAATATAAAAGTCGAAAATTTTAGAATTGGAAATGATGGATATAAGAAATTTGAAGATAGTACAGTTGAAAATAATGATTTTAACGAAAAAAATGTTAAATGAAGAAGATGTAAGAAGAGCAATTCCAAGATTGCAGGAGATTCCTTTTGACTCAGATAGAAAATTAATGAGTGTAAAATGTAAATTACACGACAAGGAAACAGTTCTTACAAAAGGTGCTTTGGATGTTTTGCTTAATAGATGCATAAAAAAATAAGAAAAAACAATCAGGTTAGAGAAATTTCTCAAAGTGACATAGAAGAAATCTTAAAAGTTAATGAGAAATTTTCAAATCAGGGATTAAGAGTTCTTTCTTTTTGCTTACAAAGAAACAGATGAGGATTTGACAATTGAAAATGAGAAAGATTTTATTTTCTTAGGCTTAATTGCGATGATTGACCCACCAAGAGAGGAGTCAGTTGAAGCTGTACAAAAGGCAAAAGAAGCAGGCATAAAAACCGTTATGATAACAGGCGACCACAAAATCACAGCCATAGCAATAGCAAAGAAAATAGGAATTTATAATGATGGAGATTTGGCAGTAACAGGTTTGGAACTTGATGAAATGTCAAATGAGGAATTATATGAAAAAATTAATAGAATATCAGTTTATGCCAGAGTCTCTCCTGAAAATAAAATACGAATAGTTGAAGCCTGGCAGAAACACGGCAATGTTGTTTCAATGACAGGAGACGGTGTAAACGATGCACCGGCACTAAAGAAAGCAGACATAGGTGTGGCAATGGGTATAACCGGAACGGAAGTTTCAAAAGACGCCTCATCAATGATATTAGCAGATGATAATTTTGCAACAATAATAAAAGCAGTGGCAAACGGAAGAAATGTATATAGAAACATAAAAAATGCCATAATGTTTTTTATTATCAGGAAATATGGCAGGAATATTGTGTGTTTTATATGCATCAATTGTAGGACTGTCAATGCCATTTACAGCAATACACCTTTTGTTTATAAATCTTCTAACAGACTCACTTCCGGCAATAGCAATAGGAATGGAACCTTCAGATGATTCGTTATTAAAAGAAAAACCACGTAATCCAAAAGAAGGAATCCTAACAAAATACTTTATAATAAAAATAATATTGCAGGGAGCATTGATAGGAATAGCAACAATGTCAGCATACTACATTGGATTGAAAACAAATACAGCCCTTGCTACCACAATGGCATTTGCAACACTAACTATAGCCAGACTATTCCACGGATTTAACTGCAGAGGAAAAGAAAGCATAAGAAAATTAAAACTGAAAACAAATCCATATCAAATAATGGCATTTGTGGCAGGAATAGCATTCATATCAATAGTATTGTTTGTACCACAATTACACGGGTTATTTGAAATAGCAGACTTTACGGCAGTAAACATATTGGAAATACTGGGGATTGCGTTTGTGCCGACACTGATAATCCAAATAGTGAAGGAAATTTAGGCTTTTGGCAGAGTTGTACTTCCACCCACGGCTGAAAATTCTAACGAAAGCACGCTCCCGCTGCCTTCAGCTCGTAGCGGTACTAAGAAGCTATGGCAGCTTCGCTACCCTACCTTCTAAGGACCGACGGCTTCAGAGCACTTTCTATTAGAATTTTCAGCCGTGGGGTGAAATACAATAGTAAAAAAAAAAGAGTTAAAATCCTATTGGTTAAGTAGAGAAAAAAGGGTATACTATTACTGGTACAAAAGGTATGTCTTTTCCGCAAGGAGAAAGGCATGATTTGAAAGGAGGTCATTTTATGGCAGTATTACATTTAACAAAAGAAAACTTTGAAAGCGAAGTTTTAAAATCTGATAAAAAAGTTTTGGTTGATTTTTGGGCAACTTGGTGTGGACCATGTCAGATGGTTTCTCCTATTATTGAAGAGTTAGGAGAGGAATTAACTGATGTTAAGGTTTGCAAGGTTGATGTAGACAAGGAACCTGAAATTTCTATTCAGTATAATATTATGTCTATTCCTACGTTAATTGTTTTTGAAAATGGTGAGATAGCAAACAAGACTATTGGTGCCTGCACAAAGGATGAAATTTTAGATTTATTAAAATAATTTGATAACGATTTAGTAAGGAAGGATTTCATTATGCTTATGTACGATATTGTAATTATAGGAGCAGGTACAGCCGGAATGTCAGCAGCGATTTACGGTGTGCGTTCAGGCAAGAAGGTTTTGCTTTTGGAAGAGAAGAATTATGGTGGTCAGATTGTGAACACTCCTGAAGTTGAGAATTATCCGGGAATAATTAAGACATCAGGTTTTGAGTTTGCCACAAATCTTTTAATCAGGCAAAAAGTCTTGGTGCCGAAATTAAGTATGAAAAAGCTGTGGAAATTAAAAATAATGGAGTTTTGAAAGAAGTTGTTACAAATAAAGAAACTTACGAAACAAAAGCTATAATTATTGCCACAGGTGCAAAAAAAACAGATCATTAAAACTTGATAAAGAAAAAAGAACTTATTGGTTCAGGTGTTTCATATTGTCAACTTGCGATGGTATGTTTTTAGAGGCAGAGATGTTGCAGTAGTAGGTGGTGGAAATACAGCATTGGAAGATGCAATGTTTCTCTCAAACTATTGCAATAAGGTATATATTATTCACAGAAGGGACAAGCTTCGTGGTGAAGAAAAAATTGCAAAAGCAATATCTGAAAAAGATAATATTGAAATGGTTTGGAACAACAATGTTGTAAAATTAATAGGCGACGATAAGGTTGAAGGAATCACTGTAAAAAATTCAGTTGATGGTTCAGAAAAAAAGATATTCAGGTTTCAGGTCTTTTTATTGCAGTAGGTCAGGAACCGGACAATTATGATTTTGAAGAAGTTGTGGAACTTGACGACAAAGGTTATGTTATTGCAGGTGAGGATTGCAAAACAGAATCAAGAGGAATTTTTTACGGCGGGTGATTGTAGAACAAAGAACGTCCGTCAGCTTACAACGGCGGCCAGCGACGGAGCAGTTGCAGCAATAGGTGCCTGTGAATATATTGATAGTGAATTAGACACTAAAAACACTAAATAATAATTAGTGAAAAAATGGAATTAGATTCATAAAAATAACAGTTTACGGGCAATTGAAAAAGTAGTATCATTATTCTTCGGGTAAAAAATAATTTTGAAAGGGACGAAAGAATGATATCAGTAAAAGAAGCAACAAACAACCACATTAATGGCGGAAAAGGAAAAACAACAATGCCACTTGGAAGAATGTTTGTATTAGCATTTTTGGCAGGTATGTTTATTGCTTTAGCCGGAACAGCAGCAACAATAGCTTCATCAACGGTCACTAATTCATCAGTTGCAAAAGTTATAACATCATTAGTATTCCCGGCAGGACTTGCCATGGTAATTATTAATGGAACAGAATTATTTACAGGAAATAACTTATTGATTATGTCTGTATTGTCTAAGAACATTACAGTAGGACAGATGTTAAAGAATTGGATAGTCGTTTACATCGGAAACTTTGTAGGTTCAATTTTTTTACAGGATTTTTTCACATTAGGAAACATTTATTCAATGTTTAATAGTAGTGTTGCAAAAAAAAGCGTAATTTCAATTGCAACAACAAAGTGTAATTTAAGTATTCAGGAAATGTTTTTTTAGGGCGATTTTGTGTAACATCCTTGTATGCGTTGCAGTAATGATGGCAGCAACATCCAAGACAGTAGGAGGAAAGATTATAGGTTTATTCCTTCCAATTATGGTATTCGTAATCTGTGGATTTGAGCATAGTGTAGCCAATATGAGTTACATTTCAGGTGGTCTTTTTTTTTCAAAGATGGCATATGGAAACCTTGGCTTGGAAACAGCAGGACTTACATGGTTTAATTTTATTGTAAAGAACCTTTTAGTTGTAACAATCGGTAATATTATCGGTGGTTGCGCAACAGGTATTGCATATTGGTTCTCATACTATCGCAAGCAGGACTAATAACTTATAAACAGCGGAAAATCAGGCTGATAAAGTGTAAAAATAATAAATAAAGCAAAGATAATATCCCATATCAGAAATCCAAGTTTTGGAGTAAGGTATGGGATATTATAATTTTCAATTAAATGTGCTGTTATAAAAAAGGCAACACAAACACTAATAATAAAAGATAAAATATCAAGAAAAAGAATCGGCTTGCCGGTAAACACAGTATAAGTGTAAAACCACATGGGAATAAGAATCATACCTGAAAGAATGCCAATAACTGCAGAAGGAATGTAAGTTTTGAATTTTTTTTCCAAAAATAAAATACCCAATAAGAATCCAAACAGACATAGGGAAAAACAACAACTTCAAATGCTCCCATACACTTTCGTTAATGGGAGAAAAAATCCCAACAAACAGACTTTCCCCTGACCATTCATAAACAAAGTGCAACAGAGTGCCTGTAATAATAGTGAAAACAGCACCAATAATAAGAAAAATATTTAAACGCCTGTACATAAAAACTCCAATCTAATCATATAATATTTTTAATCTTCTTAATAATCATGCAGAAAATGGAAAAATATGCAGGGAAGAGGAATGTATTTAAATAATAGGAAGATATATATGTGAAAAAAAAGAATTATGTTATAAATAATAATGCACAATATGGCTGGAGAAAAAAAAATATGTTATAAAAAAGTATGATATTTAAATTAGAATAATTAAAATAGTTTCGTGAGTTAAAATAGTTTACGGCTAGCGTAAATTTTTAGTCGGAAAATAAAACAAAAAATAAGAGGAACCCCTTACTTTGTGATAAAGTATTAATTACTACAAAAAAACTTTAAAAGAAAGGTATCCTCTTATGAAAGAAATTATACAGTATTTTAACGAAGTTTGCATCAATGAATTATTAAAAGTTTCCGAAAATTTATACAGAGATCCAAGCAAGTTTGCTGAATACATTGAAGAACTAAAAGAAACATTAAATAAACTCGGGTAGAGATTATCAAAGAAACTCTCGAAGAGATGGATATGGCAATAAAAACAGTGTAAAAAAGAAAGATGAACTGGCATGTTGAGAAGAAAGATTGCGAGAAAGATTTAATTACAACTCTTGGTACTGTATCTTTTATGAAAACACTTTATGTATCAAAAAAGAAAAGAATGAAGATGGGAAGTTTGAGATGTGCTATCTTCTAGATAAGGTAATGGGATTTGAAGAAAATCAACGGCTTACAGAAGATGCAATGGTAAAAGTATACGAAGAAGCTGTACAGACTTCTTATAGACGTGGAGGTGAGTCTGTAAACGAATCGGACAGTATAAGCAAAACCGCGGTAAAAGATATGCTTCACAAAACAAAATTTCCTGAAATAATACCGGAAGAGCCGGAGAAAAAAGAAAGTGGATTATCTTTATATTGATGCAGATGAGGACCACTACGCTCTGCAATTCCAAGAGAAAAAAGGCGACCTGGAAGTAAGTGAAAATGGAAAAAAAAAAGAATGGAGCAATAACAAAACTCGTATATGTGTATGAGGGAGTTGCGCCTGAAGCACCGGGAAGCAAACGAAATAAGTTGATAAACACAAAATATTTTTGCAGTGGATGTGATGAATCAAACAAAGAATTCTGGGCAAGGATAAGACGCTATGTTTATACAGCATATGATATGGAAGGCATAAAGAAAATTTATATTAATTCAGATGGTGGAGCATGGATTAAAGAGGGAATGAACCAGCTCGGAAGCATAGAGTATGTATTGGATGAATTTCATCTAAGCAAATATGTGTTAAAAATGACATCACATATGTTGGACAGCAAAGAAGATGCAAGAGTCGGAGTATGCAAAATCATAAGAGATGGAACAAAGAAAGAATTAGATGAAATAGTAAAAAGATTAGAAGGATGCGCAAAAACAGAGAGCCAGCTCAAAAGAATTCAGGAAGCTGCAAAGCATATCAAAAATAACTGGACAGCGGCCAAAAAGACGACTTTGGAGAAGAAATGGCGTGTGTGCATGCAGTGCCGAAGGGCATGTAAGTCATGTATTGTCATCGCGAATGAGTACACTTGCTCTGGGTTGGAGCAGACTGGGTGCATCAAAAATGGCAAGACTCAGAGAGTGGCATTATAACAAGAACAGTATGCTGGAACTTGTAAGAAGTCAGAAAGCAGAACTGCCTATGGTTGCCGGAGCAGAAGAATTGATTATGAGTGCAAGCGACATAATAAGCAGTGAAATTAACAGGAGAACAAAAGCAGAAACAATCTCAGGAAAATATGAAGAGATAATGAATACAACATTAGGATTAAAAACAAAAAAACAATTAAGTATATACGTAAATCGATGGATATAAATCTTCTTGTTCCTGCTTGATTAAAGTATATCTGACTTGTTGACGCAGTCAAGGATGCTTTGCACCGGAGGCTGTGTCCTTGACTGCGTCAGCAAGTCAGATAAAATACAGCCAAGCAGAACAAAAAGATATTTTTGACAATAAATGTCAGTTGGATTATCATAGATAGTGTTCTAGTACTTCGATACAAACATGGGGAATTCTCTATCATGTATTTTCCGACAACAAATTTACGCGACCTAGTTTACGAATAGGACTTGACATAAGGAGAAAGATACTTCATAATTATAAAGATAATAAACAATTATTATACAAATAATCCAGTAAGGGCTAGTACTGGTTTCGACAGGGGCTTGGAATCTGGTGAAGCTATCCGCAGGGAGATGCGTTAAATCACAACTTAAAATTAAACGCTGAAGATAATTTAGCTTACGCTGCCTAATTAAAGGCAGCTGTCAATCGGAAGGCCTACGGTCCGGACATTGGCATCGACTTTAGTAGGGAACCCTAAATATTAAGCTTTGCGTATTTAGGAGTACTATGAAGCTACCAAGAGTTATAGAATGTTAGTTTTTCGATAACTTGCGGGAAATTCAAATAACTGACTATGATAGTAGAAGAACAGGGGAAAGGTTTTTTTGGACACGGGTTCGACTCCCGTCTAGTCCACTCTTGATTATGAACAATCAAAACATTTTTATGTGGATCTGCTTGGATTTAAAATAATTAGAGAGAATTATCGAAAAGAACGTGATGATTACAAGATTGATCTGGCATGTGGGCCGCAGGAAATAGAACTTTTTATCATAAAAAATGCTCCAGCTCGTGTAAATTATCCGGAAGCATTGGGATTACGCCATCTGGCATTTAAAGTTGAGAGTGTAGATGATACAGTAAAAAAGAATTGAATGGGAAAGGAATTGAAACAGAGCCTGATGCCACACGAAACATAAACATGACTGAAGTACTCAGAGGCTCCGAATACATGTCAAACATAGACAGAGCCCATCAGGAGGGGGATAAAAGAGATACCCTTCCGGTAAGCATGATTGATTACATGGACTACAAGGACCACACGTTTACAAGTCACGTCATCAAGTGGAATGGTGCCAAGGCAACCTTCTACAGAACATGCAGTGATTGTGGCGAATACGAAAAATGACGGTTTTGAATATAATGAAAAAAATTATTATTATCATATGGTAGACAGAAAGTACATTGGCACTGATTGTGATGTAACAAAGGTTTCAGAAAAGAAATGTGGTGACGCCACAGTTACAAAGTATGAGGCAACAGTTACGGTCGACGGAAAGACCTACACATCAGAGCATACAGAGATTGATGGAGAATGTAATCATGTGGTAAGGGACAGTGACATTAAGACGGTAAAGAAAGCCACCTGCTCTGAAGAAGGAGTAATTGAAAAGACATGCGAAACATGTGGTTATACCTGGACTGAAAGCACACCTAAGACTGAGCATTCATACATTACGGTTGAAGCAACTTCAGACACCTGTGAAGACAAGAGTGTTTACAAAGTTCACAAGTGCAGTGAATGTGGTGAGGTAATTGGAACATCAAAGAAGATGTATTATTCAGCTCATGATTATGAGTTTACAAGTCACAGTAAGGCTGCAACCTGCACTGAAAAGGGAGAGGACCTGTATACCTGCACAATCTGTGGAAAGACAGAAACAAGGGAAGTTCCAATGGTAGCGCATGAAACAGAGCTTAGAAACTATAAGGCTGCAACCTGTACTGAGGATGGATATACAGGTGATGAAACCTGCATTAACTGTGGAAAGGTAATTTCCAAGGAAAGAAAACTTATGCCACGGGGCATTCATATGTTGACACACTCTGAAACTGTCTATGAAACAGATATGTCAATGGGACTTACATATAAGTATGCATATGTAATAGACAGGGTAACATGCAAGAAGTGTGATTTTGAAATGATTGATGGACAAACAGAAAGCAAACTTGTGGGCTGGATACTTGCAGACGGAACAGAAGTCAGCAAGGAAGACAGATGTGAGTATGAGTATGTAACGGACAAGAATGGTAATCTTGTGCCGAAGAAGGTAGACTACAGTGTAACACAATCAACTTCAAGACCATCAATAAGTCCCACAATTTATGAAACAGGTGACTACACGGAGGTTGAAGACACAACAAAGTCTGTTTCAAAGGTACCTGCAAAGGCAAAAATAAGTTATGCAAAAAACGTAAAGGGTAAGAAAATCTCTGTAAAATGGAAAAAGGTGAAGACAGCCACAAAGTACCAGGTCAAGGCAGTACTTGGAAGAAAGGCAACGACAAAAACAACCACAAAGACTTCATATACCATTAAAAAGCTCAAAAGAAAGAAAACATACAAAATTTATGTGAGAGCATATAACAAATCAGGATATGGCAAATGGAGCAATGCAAAAAAGTTAAAGTTAACAAATAAATGTGTATGACAAACAACTCACCCTCTTTCTGTTGCCAGATTAGGAGAGACAACACAAAAGATTATATTATATAACGTAAATGTTTTTGTCAGGTCAGATAATACAGTTATCCTTGAAGTAAAATGGGATAATGATGCTGACGGAACACTAACAGCAATGTTTAGTGAAAACGATACTGAGCAAATGGTATTTACACTTGTATTAGTTATCATTAATGCAAAAAAATAACGCCCTTGCTGTGTTCAAAGTGTAGGACGTTATTATTAGCTCAAACATAACCGGCAGTTAGGTTTTATCTAACTTTCAGTTCCTTGTTTAAGTTCATTATAGCATATTGCTAGTATTGTTCAACTAGATTTTCTCGTTATAAAAATACTAAAAAATAAGGTTATGAATTTTTTATTGACAATGTGTATACTTTTAAAAAAAAAACGGAGGAATTTAATATGATGTCAAATGCTATGGAACAAAAAGCTTTACTACTCAAACAGCTGTAAAAAATGGGGGAAATAGTCAAGGATTACGATTATCAAAAGAAATAACTAATTTAATGCATTTAAGAGAAAATGACAATGTGGAGATTAACATATACAATGGGGAAATGGTTATTAAGAAAATTAAATATCCAAAATATACTAATTTACAAGAAAGGCTAGAAGCTTTCTATCAAAAACCAATTGATGAAATCTATGTAGAAAGTACACAAGAAGTAGATGTAGGAGCTCCTAAAGGTGATGAATATTGGTAACTTTTGAACAAGGTGATATTATTATTATGAATTTTAACCCTCAGCAGAGTCATAAAACAAAATGGAAGACGACCAGCCTTGGTCGTCAGCAACATTTTTTATTAAATGAGCATAGCTCATTAATTATGGTTTGTCCTATTACAAACACTGATAAATCACATCCTTTTCATGTGAACCTTGACGATTCCACAAGTGTAAAAGGTGTGATATTAGCGGATCAGGCAAAGATGTTAAACGTAAGAGCAAGGGATGCAAGATTCGTTGAAAAATGTCTAGAATATATCTGGATGGAAGCAATAGAAATTATTAAAAATTTTCTTTAAAAAGATAATGAGTAATCCCATACTTTACAAGGCGTTAGTTTTAACTAGCGCCTTTCTCTTTCAATGTGATTAAGTAATGTTGCCAAGTAAACTTGTCAACAACTTTTGCAAAGTTTACTTGGAAAACTAAGGATAGTGCTGTAAGTAATATATTTAAGCGAAGGAAATATGTTGTTTAGTGGAAAGTGTGGTATGATATGTTTAAATTTAGTTAAAGAATGGAGGCAACATGAATTGCATTTTAGTTATTGCCCGTATTGTGGCTCAAAACTTATTGGAAAAGAAATCGGAGATGAAGGAGTTATTCCTTATTGTGAAAACTGCAACATACCTTTGTGGGATATGTTTACCACAAGTATTATCACAGCCGTTGTAAATGAATATAATGAAATTGCTCTATTAAGACAAAACTACGTTTCAGCAACCAAATATGTATGTGTTGCGGGAATAATGAAAATGGGTGAGTCAGCCGAGGAAACAGTAATTCGTGAAGTGAAGGAAGAAATCGGTCAGGACGTGGAAAGCTTAGAGTTTATAAAAAGCTATCCTTATGAGAAAAAAAGAAATGTTAATGCTTGGTTACAAGGCAACTGTAAAAAGAAAAGAGTTTAAACTGTCCTGTGAAGTTGATTCAGTTAAGTGGGTTAAATTTGAAGATGCGTTGGCTTTGTTGAGAGAAGGAAGTGTGGCATGGCAGTTAGTGAAGCAGGTTATAGAAAAATGATAAAAATAAAAGCTTACGTGTGTTATAAAGGATAACCATACATAAGCTTTTATTATTGAATTGCCCTTTCGGCTTAACATTATTGATTCGACCTTTCGTCTATAATTATGCTAACATAGAATTTAGAGAAAATCAATCACAAAAATAAATTAATCAATTTCTATTAATTTATTATATTCAAGTTGAAGAGTATCATGTTCATTTTTTTAATACATTATAATTATGTTCCAGTTCGGTATATTTTTGTTGTAAAGAAGTAAATTCATTATTAATTTTGTATAAGCGGATATTTTCTTTAGGAAAAGCTAATTTAAAAAGAGTGTTTTTGATTTCTTTAAATAACGAATCCTGAAGATTAATATTTTTAAGTTTTCCCTTTTTGGAAATTAATCGCCCTGCACTTATAACTTTGATGTCGGACAAAAGAATGGCTCCTGTTTTTCAAATCCATCGGATTTGTCACCCATATCATTTCCGTATACTTTGCGCATCATTTTGTTACCATCTGGATTATCAATAGGATGGAAAGCGTTTTTTATGTTGTCAGGTGTTGTGGAAACAGGAACAACTAAGTATATTCCGCCTATTTTTTTCAAGAATGACAACGGGGTGATGGTAAGAAAATTCAGGTTTATAATTGATTCCTAAATCTGCATAAAAAATGTCACCTATGGAAATGCAAATTTTAGTCGAAGTAAAATTTCTTCTTAAAAACCAGTTTTGCAAACTCATAATAAAATTTGCAGATTCGTCTTGTCTCATCTTTCTTATTTCTTCAACACTGTTAACTTCGAGATTGAGAAATTCATTTAGGCATACTGCCGAATCAGATGTATTTTTGTTTTTGTTGTGTCTATCACGAATTATATTTCTAAGTGATTCAAAATTAATTTTCAAAAGTAGTACCTCTTCTTCCTTTAATTAGTCATTTGTAATGTTGAGTTTCATAATATCATAAGAATAAATAGATGTCATTGTCAAAATGGCATAAAAATGATAAAATTATTACAACAATACTTACAATAAGAATTAAGTATCAAAGGAGGGAGAGAACTATGGCTAGAAATAATAACCTGATGATTAGTGAAATTAAAAAAAAATTTAGAAATGACAGATAACAAGGTTAAAAAAATTGAAACTAATTTAGAAAAAATCGAAACAAATGTTAAAGAAATCAAAAATACATTAGATGATTCTAAAGCCAAAGAAACAGTTAAATCATCTAGAAAAATTTTAAAGTATATTCTAACGTCGATTGTACCAATAGCCTCTTTGGGTGTGGCAATTATATCTTTGATAGTAGCAATTAAGGCGTTTGAATCGAGTAAAAAAAATAGGAATAAATAATTCAGCACTATCTTTTTTTTCATACCAAAGTGTTAATATAGAAAAATTAACTACAAAAAAAGAGGGAATTGAAATAGTAATAGGTGGCAGTAAAAGAACAAGAGGAGGTGCAAAATTAAAAATTGATGTAAAAGTTGAGTCGGGTCAAATGGCGTCCTTGTATTTGATTGAAAAAAATGGAGAAAAGCTCGAGTTTGAACTTTTAAATTCAGAAAATATACAGAATAGATTTTCAGGAATAAAAAACATACGAAGTAAATGCATACTTTGATATGGAAAAGAAGGAAAAAATCAAAAACATAAAAATGGGAATGGGACAATTGTATGTACTTGCAGAAGATTTAAATGGTCAGGTATATATTGACGTAATTCAAATTATTGGTCCGATTATACAAGAATCTGATGAGATGAATACAGCACAAGTTTATGATAATTATGCTGAATATAGTTTTAGATATTTGAAGAATAATAAGTTAATTACGTTGAATGAAAATGATGATTTTGATAAAGAATGGGTTGAATTAACAGATACATATCCAGAAAGTTTAAAAGAAACTAACATAGAAAAAATAGAGGAGGATATATCAATGATAAGAGAAAAATATTCAAAATACAAATATTAGTGATGATGAAAAATGGTGATTGTTAAAAATAAATATATTATTAAAAATAGAAGTTTTTAGTAATAGATAATTTATAATTAGAGATTAGAATAAGAGGGTATAAATGAACAAAATGACAATATATTTTCATCTTCCGGGCTTGTTTGAATTTTATGATTTTTTATAGTGTGTTTTTGCCCTTGTTTAGAGAACATAGAGAATATTTTTATGATTGGTGTGAAATTGGTTCGATATACGGTGCCCCGGCAGACTGTCTTTGGGGCGGTGGTCGTGCAGGTTTTGGAGAGTGCAATGCTAAAGTTGTATTAAAACTTATGAATGAATACAACATTTCTCCAAGGCTTACATTTAGCAATTCATTGTTAAGAGAAGAGCATCTTTCAGACAAGAGGTGCAACGATTTATGTGAAATGTTTTATAAAGAAAGCAAAGCGCAGAGTGGCATAATTGTACATTCGGATTTACTTTTTGAATTATTTGAAAAATAAATATCCGAATTTTTATTTTGTATCATCAACCACAAAAGTAATAACGGATTTTGAAGAGTTTAAAAGCGAAGTTGACAGGAAAGAATTTAGTTATGTTGTACCTGATTTTCGATTAAATAAAGATTTTGAAAATTTAGAAGGATTAACTCAGACTCAGAAAAATAAAGTAGAATTTTTGTGCAACGAATGTTGTTGGTTTGGATGTAAGGATAGGAAGAACTGTTACGAAGCTGTAAGCCGAAAAAAACTTAGGAGAAAATCAAAAAGGAGCATATATGTAAGTCACCTACAGCCCAAAAGGGTTACCGCTTTTCAGAAGCAATGAAAAATCCGGGATTTATAAGCATAGGTGACATTGAAAATAAATATGTTCCTATGGGATTTTCTAACTTTAAAATTGAAGGCAGAAGTCTTGGAAGTGCGTTGATATTAGAATTTTTATTGTATTATATGACAAAGCCTGAATACCATATAAATGTTAGGGAAGAAATATATCTGGATAATATGCTTGATTTATTTTAAATGTAATACAAAAAAAGATTCAGAGTAGTTCATTAAATATACACAGATTATTGATTTAATATATGTATAAGAGATAATTAATACAATCCCCGGAGAAAAAAATCAACGTGTTTGCAATAAATTTTTCTCAGAGGATTAGGTTTTGCCAATTATCTAAAAAAAATGCTGTGGAGGAATATTATGAAACAATTAAAGATTCTTGTTGTAGATGATGAAGATAGAATGAGAAAGCTTGTAAGAGACTTTCTTGTAAGAAAAACAATATGAAGTAGTGGAAGCATCCAACGGTGAAGAAGCCGTAGATGTGTTCGTGGAGAGCAATGATATTGACCTTATTATTTTGGATGTTATGATGCCTAAGATGAATGGGTGGGAAGCCTGCAGGGAGATTAGAAAGATTTCTAAGGTTCCAATTATTATGCTGACAGCAAAGAGCGAGGAAAGTGATGAGTTGCTTGGTTTTGAACTTGGAGTTGACGAGTACATTTCAAAACCGTTCAGTCCGAGAATTCTTGTGGCAAGAGTTGATGCAATCCTTAGAAGAACTAATAATATAGGTCAGGATCAGATTGAACAGGCTGGAGATATTGAAATAAACAAGGCGGCTCATATTGTTACAGTAAAGGGTGAACCTATTGAACTTAGTTTTAAGGAATTTGAATTGTTATCATATTTCATACAAAATAAAGGAATTGCTTTATCAAGAGAGAATATTCTTAATAATGTATGGAATTATGATTATTTTGGAGATGCAAGAACTATTGATACCCACGTTAAAAAACTAAGAAATAAGCTTGGAGAATGTGGCAAATACATAGTTACAATTTGGGGCATGGGATACAAATTCGAGGTTAACTAATGAAGGATATAGATAAGAATAAAATTAAACATACCATCGGTTACAAGATGACCGTAATTATAGTGGCAATCATGGGATTATCCCTGATTGCTGCTAGTATATTTAGCAGCTTTTCTTAAGCAAGTATTATAAGAAAACAAAGCAAGATTCTATTAAGAAAGTTTACAATGAGTTTATAAAAATAATCCAAGATGATGAAAATCTTAAGGATAGCGACAATATTTCAACGCTGAATAATATTTGTGAAAAAGCCGGTGCCACAATGATTGTTGTAGATAGTGCGGGAGATTCTGTTTATGACTATGGTGCAGGAAAAATGCTTGCAGACCGTTGGCGTGATATGATTTTTTGGTAGTAACATTAAGCAGAAAGAGGAACCAAGGGTTATTGAAAAGAACGACAAATATACAATTCAGTCTACGGTAGACAGATTTTCGGCCAATCAATATTATGAATTGTCAGGAGGACTGGCATCAGGCAATTATGTAGTTATAAGAATGTCAGTTGAAAGCTTTAGGGAGAGTATTGCCATTGCCAACAAGTTTTATTTAGGTGTTGGAATATCACTTATTCTTGTTACAACTTTAATTATTATTTGGATTACAAGAAAATATACGCAACCTTTATTACAATTGGCTGATATTTCCAAAAGAATGTCAGAACTTGATTTTAATGTTAAGTATATGAAGATGACCGTGATGATGAAATCGGTGTTCTTGGCGAGAGCATGAATGAAATGTCTGACAAGCTTGAAACAGCTATTTCGGAACTAAAGTCTGCCAACTTGCAGCTTCACAAGGATATTGCAAAGAAGGAAGAAGTAGATGAGATGAGAAAAGAATTTATTTCAAATGTTTCTCACGAATTAAAAACACCTATTGCACTTATTCAGGGTTATGCAGAGGGACTTCAGGAAAGTATAAGTGATAATCCGGAGGATATGGATTACTACTGCGATGTTATTATTGATGAAGCCGGCAAGATGAATAAGATGGTTAAGAATCTTCTTACATTAAACCAGCTGGAGTTCGGTGACGGAAGTGTAAATATGGAAAGATTTGATATTATATCTGTGATTGCAGGAGTAATTCATTCTATGCAAATTAAGGCCAATGAAAAGCAGGTTAATATTGAATTTAATCAAATGGAACCTATTTACGTTTGGGCAGATGAGTTCAGATTGAAGAGGTTATTACTAATTATTTAAGTAATGCTTTAAATCATGTTGACGAAAATAGAATAATTCAAGTGAAAATTCAAGAAAAAAAATGGTATAGTAAGAGTGTCTGTGTTTAACACAGGAAAAAATATTCCTGAAAATGAGCTTGATAATATTTGGATCAAGTTCTATAAAGTTGACAAAGCAAGAACAAGAGCTTATGGTGGCAACGGTATAGGATTATCTATAGTTAAAGCCATTATGGACAGACACGAAAAGAAATGTGGAGCAATTAACAGACCGGATGGTGTTGAATTTTGGTTTGAGCTTGATTGCAAATCATTAGAGAAAGGGACTGAATAAATGATAGCAATTATTGACTATGATGCAGGCAACATTAAAAGCGTGGAGAAGGCATTTCAGTATATAGGAGAAGATACTGTAGTATCAAGAGACAAGGATGTTATTCTTTCAGCAGATAAGGTAGTTCTTCCGGGAGTTGGTTCTTTCGGAGATGCAATGGAGAAATTGAGAGATTATGATCTTATTGATACAATCAATAAGGTTGTGAAAAAATAATACACCTTTTCTTGGAATATGCTTAGGACTTCAGCTTTTATTCGAAAGCAGTGATGAAACTCCGGGAGTGGAAGGACTTGGAATTTTAAAAGGAAAGATTCTTAGAATACCTGACAAGCCGGGATTTAAGATTCCACATATTGGATGGAACTCTTTGGAACTTACTAATAACGGAAGATTATTTAAAGGCATTGAAGAACAGTCTTATGTTTATTTTTGTACATTCATATTATTTAGAAGCAGAAGATGAGCAGATAGTTAAGGCTTCAACAGATTATGTTACACATATTCATGCATCTGTTGAAAGTGGTAATGTTTTTGCATGCCAGTTTCACCCTGAAAAGAGTGGTGATGTAGGACTTCAGATTTTAAAGAATTTTGCGGCATTATAATATAGATTTGGGAGAGAAATATGCATACAAAGAGAATTATCCCATGTTTAGATGTAAATAACAATAGAGTTGTAAAAGGTACTAATTTTGTGAATTTAAAAGATGCAGGTGATCCTGTTGAAGTTGCAAAAAAGCTTATAACAAGGCAGGAGCGGATGAACTTGTATTTTTAGATATTACTGCGTCTTCAGACCATAGACATACTGTTACGGATTTGGTAAGAAAAGTCGCAGAAAAGGTATTTATCCCATTTACAGTCGGTGGAGGAATTAGAACTGTGGACGATTTTAAGGAACTTTTTAAGAGAGGGCGCTGACAAGATATCAATTAATACGGCAGCGATTATGAATCCACAGCTTATATCTGATGCGGCTGACAAGTTTGGCAGCCAGTGCGTTGTTGTTGCAATTGACGCTAAGAGACGTGAAGATGGTAGCGGCTGGAATATATACAAGAACGGTGGCCGTGTCGATATGGGCATGGATGCTATTGAATGGGCAATGAAGGCAGAGAAACTTGGAGCAGGAGAGATTCTTCTTACAAGTATGGATTGTGACGGCGTTAAGAATGGCTATGACCTTGAACTTACAAAGATTATAGCTGAAAACGTTTCTGTTCCTGTTATTGCTTCAGGTGGAGCTGGAACTATGGAGCATTTTTATGATGCATTAACAGAGGGAAAGGCTGACGCAGCTCTTGCAGCTTCATTATTCCATTACAAAGAATTAGAAATTAATGATTTAAAACATTATTTAGATGGTAAGGGAGTGCCGGTACGTTTGTAGAAACGTAGATACTTAAAGATGAAATATTATTTTATTATTAATCCTAACAGTGGAAAAATAGACACAAATCAGTTTGAACAGAGGATTTTAAAGGAATGTTCAAAAGAAAAAATTAAATACAAAATATTCTATACACATAATGCAGGGGATGCAAAGAAGTTTGCAAAAAAAATACCTGATGAAGAATGTGTTGTTTTTTCTGTCGGTGGAGATGGCAATTTAAATGCAGTTCTAAATGGGTTGGCAGGTTCTAAGAACAAGATTCTTGGAAATATTCCAACAGGCAGTGGAAATGATTTTGAAAGAACACTTAGCCAATATGATGACGGAATACATGATTTTGATTTTGGAATTATTAATGGAAGACATTTTATTAATGTTGCCTGTGTAGGACTTGATGCTGATGTGGCTAACAATATTTCATGGATTAGGAAGAAGAAATGGATTCCGGTAAGCCAGCGCTACAATGCCAGCATTTTGTATACTTTTATTAAATATAAATTTAAAAAAGTAAAAGTACAGATAGATGATAATCAAAGTTTTGAAAACCAATGCACAATACTTGCCATATGCAATGGTCAATATTATGGTGGAGGTTTTAGAATGGCACCCCACGCTGCACTTGACGATGGATTATTTGATGTATATTTTGTGGAAAAAAATGCCAAAGGTTAAGGTTTTACCATTGTTTGTAAAACTGCTAAGCGCAAAGCATGAAAAATCTCCGAAGATTAAGAAATATCAAGGGGAAAAAGTGGTTATTGACAGCGATAAGAGATACACTTTTAATGTTGACGGAGAAATGGTAACGGATACTCATTTTGAAATAGAAATGAGAAAAAAATGCAGTAAAGGTTTTCTGCAATAAGGAATTTGTGGAAAGAATAATAGGAAAGTAACAGAACAAAGTTACAATGTAGATACACTGGTTAGGGTGTAATTTAACAAAGGATAATATGAAAAATAATACCAATTATCAATAATGAAGGTAATATTGAAACGAGGAATAGGAAATGTCAATGATAGATAACGATTGGCTTGTGCCTTTAAAGAAGGAGTTTTTCAAAGCCATATTATAAAGATTTATTCGAGTTTGTAAAAATGAATACAGTACTACAGTGGTATATCCTCCGGCAGATGATATATTTAATGCATTTCATTTTACACCTCTTAAAGATGTAAAAGTTTTGCTTTTGGGACAGGATCCTTATCATAATGTACATCAGGCTCATGGTTTGAGTTTTTCTGTTTTGCCGGGTAACGACATACCTCCTTCACTTAAGAATATATATAAAGAACTACATGATGATTGTGGATGTTATATTCCTAATAACGGATATCTTAAAAAATGGGCCGACCAGGGAGTGCTTCTGCTTAACACAGTGCTTACTGTAAGAGCACATCAGGCTAATTCACATCAGGGACACGGCTGGGAGCAGTTTACGGATGCAGTAATTGAAGCTGTAAATGCTCAGGACAGACCTATAGTTATCTTTTTGTGGGGCGCACCTGCCGGCAGAAAAGCTAAGATGTTAACTAATCCTAAGCATTTGGTCTTGAAAGCACCACATCCAAGTCCATTGTCAGCATATACAGGGATTCTTTGGCTGCAAACATTTCAGCAAGGCAAACGAATTTTTAAAAAGCTAACGGTGTTGAACCTATTGATTGGCAAATTGAAAATATATAGTTGAAAAGATATTAAATAAATATCATGATTGCATAAGTAGAAACTATCTGTGCAAGCTAATAAACAGAGAAAGCAACATCCTTCTTCTTGACGAGCCGACAAACCACCTTGACGTAGATGCAAAGGACGAATTAAAGCGTGCTCTTATGACATATAAAGGCAGTGTTTTAATGGTGTGTCATAAACCGGACTTCTATGAAGAATGGGCAACAGACATCTGGGATGTAAGCAAGTGGACAACAAAAATAGATATGTAAAAAAATAAAAGGGCTATCCATCGCGGTAGCCCTTTATAAAATATTAAAATACTAATATATCAATTTATTCAATTCTAAACCTATAAAGCCTATTTCTTCCCAATCTTTTTGTTTGCTGTTGCAAGCATTAACTTGATACGGTTAAGTTGGTTAACTTCACTGGCACCAGGATCGTAGTCAACGGCTACGATGTTTGCTTCAGGATGCATTGCACGAAGCTTTTTGATAACACCCTTTCCAACAATGTGGTTAGGAAGGCAGGCGAAAGGCTGTGTACAAACTATGTTTGGAACACCGTCGTGGATTAAGTGAAGCATTTCACCTGTTAAGAACCATCCTTCACCAGTCTGGTTACCTATTGAAACAACATCTTCAGCCATTTTACTCATTTCCCAAATATCAGCAGTAGGAGTAAAAGTGCTTACTTTCTATAAGAGCTTTCTTTGCAGAACCTCTCATCCATTCAATAGCTTTAATTCCAAGGTTATTCATTCTAATAATACTCTTGTCAAAACCTAATTTTTCAACCTTAAATGTTGCATTTCTAAATCCATAAAGGAAGAAGTCAACAAGGTCAGGCATAACAGCCTCAGCACCTTCTGATTCAAGCAATTCAACTAAGTTATTGTTAGCAGTAGGAGAGAATTTAACAAGAATCTCTCCAACAACACCAACTCTAGGCTTCTTGATATCTTTTACAGGAATAGCATCGAATTCTTCAACAATCTTCTTCATATTCTTCTTGAAACGATGAATCCCAAAACTATTATCTGAAAGCTCTTTGCAAAGCTTGTATTCCCATTTTTTATGTAAAGCATTAGTTTCTCCAGGATTAACTTCGTAAGGTCTTGTTCTGTAAACAACACGCATAAATAAGTCACCATAGAGGCAGGCTTCAACAGCTTTTTAGTGCAAGCTTTGGAGTGATTTTGAAACCGCTATGATGTTCAAGTCCACTTAAACTTAATGACAATACAGGAATTTGGGACATACCGGCTTTTTCCAAAGCTCTTCTGATGAATCCGATATAGTTGGAAGCACGGCATCCACCACCTGTCTGAGAAATAACTACGGCAGTTTTGTTCAAATCATATTTGCCGGAAAGAAGAGCATTCATTATCTGACCAACAACTATAAGAGAAGGATAACATGCATCATTGTTAACATATTTTAAAACCTGTGTCAATACATGACTTGTTACTTTCCATTACCTCAAAATTATAGCCGCAAGCATTAAATGCAGCCTGTAACATTGTGAAATGAATTGGACTCATCTGAGGACAAAGAATAGTATAATTTTCATCACGCATCTGCTTAGTAAATTCAACTTTGTTTAAATGATGAAGGCTGAATGTAACGTTCAAAATGATTTTCACTACGTTCCCTAATTGCAGCAAGTAAAGAACGTACTCTGATTCTTGCCGCGCCAAGGTTATTTACCTCATCAATCTTTAATACTGTGTAAATTTTTCCTGATTTTGTAAGAATATCACTTACACAGTCTGTTGTAACTGCATCCAAACCACAACCAAAAGAGTTTAACTGAATCAAATCAAGATCATCTCTTGTTTTAACAAAGTTTGCGGCTTTGTAAAGACGTGAGTGATACATCCACTGGTCAGAAACAATTAAAGGTCTTTCAACATCAGCAAGATGTGAAACTGAATCTTCTGTAAGAACAGCAAGACCATATGAGTTAATCATTTCAGGAATACCGTGGTTGATCTCCGGATCAACGTGGTATGGACGACCGGCAAGAACAATACCCCGTACGTCCTGTTTCTTCCATATATTTAAGAGTTTCTTCACCCTTTTTCATCATGTCATTACGTGAAGCAATAAGTTCATCCCATGCTTTGTGAGAAGCACTCTTAATTTCATCTTCTTTAATGCCAAGAGCTGTAAATTCTTCAACAAGTCGTTTTGTAAGAATTTCTTCATTTGTAAATGCCATAAAAGGATTCATAAAATTAATTGAAGAATCTTCTAAAGTTCTTCAACATTGTTCTTAATATTTTCAGCATAAGAAGTAACAATAGGACAGTTGTAGTGGTTGTTAGCATCAGGTGTTTCATTTCTGTGCTCATATGGAATACATGGATAGAAAATAAATTTTGCACCGTTTTGTAATAACCACTCAATATGTCCATGAGCCAGCTTAGCAGGATAACATTCTGATTCACTTGGAATTGATTCAATACCCATTTCGTAAATCTTATGTGATGACTTAGGAGAAAGCATTACACTGTATCCTAAGTCTTTAAAGAATGTTGCCCAAAATGGGAAGTTTTCGTACATATTTAGAACTCTTGGAATACCAACAACACCTCGTGGAGCGTTTTCAGGAGCCAAAGGTTCATAATCAAACATTCTATGATATTTATATTCAAAAAGGTTTGGAATGTTGTCTTTGTTCTTAACACCACCAATACCTTTTCACATCTGTTACCACTAATAAATCTACGTCCGTCAGAGAATTTATTGATTGTAAGATGACAGCTGTTAGTACATCCCTTACATCTTGTCATTGAAGTGTTTGTAATCAAAAGATTCTAACTGTTCCAATGAAAGGATAGTATGTTTCCTGTCCTTCATATCTTTCTCTTGCAATAAGGGCAGCACCAAAAGCGCCCATTATACCTGCAATATCCGGGCGAATAGCTTGGCAACCTGCAATTTTTTCAAAGCTTCTAAGCACGGCGTCGTTGTAGAATGTACCACCCTGGACAACGATATGCTTAACCTAAATCATCAGGGTCAGAAATCTTGATAACCTTGTATAAAGCATTTTTAATAACAGAATAAGCAAGTCCGGCAGAGATATCTGCTACGGTAGCGCCTTCTTTCTGTGCCTGTTTAACTTTTGAATTCATGAATACGGTACAGCGTGTACCAAGGTCAATAGGGTTTTGCAAATAAAAAGCTTCCTTAGCAAAAATCCTGAACTGTAATTTAATGATTTTGCAAAAGTTTCGATGAAAGAACCACAGCCGGAAGAACAGGCTTCGTTAAGCTGAACGAATCTGTCTACAGAATTGTTTTTGATTTTAATACATTTCATATCCTGACCACCAATATCAAGAATACAATCAACCTGTGGCTCAAAGAATGCTGCTGCATGAAAGTGGGCTACCGTTTCAACTTCACCTTCATCAAGCAATAAGGCATTCTTAATAAGAGCTTCACCATAACCTGTTGAACATGAACGTACAATGTGTGCGTCAGAAGGAAGTTTCTTATAAATATCCTTAACGGCATCAATAATAGTCTGTAAAGGATTACCGTTGTTACCACTATAGTATGAGTAGAGAAGGGTTCCATCCTCGGCAACCAAAGCAGCTTTAGTTGTAGTAGAACCTGAATCAATACCTAAATAGCAATTGCCTTTGTATGTAGCAAGATCTCCCTTTTTAACACAGTCCTTATTGTGTCTTTCAGTAAATTCCTTATATTCTCTTTCGTTATTAAATAAAGGATCAAACGTTTAATTTCCATAGACATCTTTATACCTTTAGATAACTGTTCATATAAATCAGAAATGTTAACTTTTTACATTTTCAGAATGGTTAAGAGCAGAACCGATTGCAGCAAACAAATGAGAATGTTCAGGTGCAACAATATGCTTATCATCTAATTTTAAAGTTCTGATAAATGCATTCTTTAATTCAGGTAAAAAGTGAAGTGGTCCACCAAGGAAAGCAACTGTTCCACGGATAGGTTTACCACATGCAAGACCTGAAATAGTCTGGTTAACAACGGCCTGAAAAATAGAAGCGGCTAAATCTTCCTTAGTTGCACCTTCATTTATAAGAGGCTGAATATCTGTTTTTGCAAATACACCACAACGGGCAGCAATAGGATAAATAGCCTGATAATTCTTGGCATATTCATTTTAAACCACTGGCATCTGTCTGTAAAAGAGTAGCCATCTGGTCGATAAAAGAGCCTGTACCACCAGCACATATACCATTCATACGCTGGTCAATACCGTTAGTGAAGTAGATAATCTTTGCATCCTCACCACCAAGCTCTATGGCAACGTCTGTCTGCGGTGCATAATCTTCAAGGGCTGAAGCTACGGCAACAACTTCCTGAACGAAAGGTACTTTCAAGTGATTTGAAAGGGCAAGTCCACCTGAACCTGTAATCATTGGTGATAATTCTATATTTCCTAATTTGTCTTTAGCTTCTTTAAGAAGAGAAGCCAAAGTTTCCTGAATATTTGCATAATGTCTTTTGTAATCAGAAAAAACAACATCATTATTCTTGTCAAGGATTGCAATTTTTACTGTGGTAGAACCGATGTCAATACCAAGACTGTAATATTCTAATTCATTCATTTTTTTCCTCCTAATGCCTTAATAAGCCATTAAAGCACTTATAATTGAAATCTAATCATTAAAATCAGTAAAGTTATTACAGTGATTTTAATTAAAAATTTTAGCTCAATAACGTATCTTTTTCATATTTAATAAAAGTATTTACGCGAATTTCTATATTATAATATAATTAATAAGAAAAAACAACCCAACAAAAATAGACAAAATGTTAAAAGCCTATGTCTAAAAATGAATAAAATGTAATATTATTTAGACATTAAAACAAATAAAAAGAAATGTATGGAAAATATGTTGAAAATCCCATTAAAAACATTGAAAGTAGTTTGACAAACAGTGGTTTGGAAATTATACTGTAAATTGGTTTATTATTTGAAGAGAGGTTGCAGATTACATATTTTTTGCAATATCTTTTTGGTGAAAGGCAGAGGAGAATTTATGATTTCTAATTTTGAAAGAAAATACGGCAAGTATGCTATAAAGAATCTTACCTTATATTTAATAGCAGGATATGTTATTGGATATATGGTTAGTTTAGTAAATCCTACATTGTATGGTCTTTTAACATTTAATCCGTATATGATTTTGCACGGACAGATATGGCGTATAGTAACATGGGTTTTAACAATGCCGGAGGAATTAAGTATCTTCACAATAATTATGCTGATTCTTTATTATCAGTTGGGACAGACTTTGGAAAGAACATGGGGAACGTACAGATATAATGTTTATCTTATATCAGGTCTCATATTTACAGTTGTAGGTGCAATTGTTTTATACGTAGTTTTGACATTTGTTTATAAAGATACATTTTCAAGTCAAACATTAGGAAGCTACATTGGTGCTTATGTAAGTACTTATTACATTAATATGTCCATATTCTTAGCTTTTTGCGGCAACTTATCCGGAAGAGCAACTTATGTTGTACTTCATTATACCTATTAAGATAAAGTGGTTTGGAGTATTGTATGGAGCATATATCTTAATTGACATTTACAACGCTTTTTAGTTATGCAAGACAGATTGGGACATATGTGCTTGCAATTATTACAACGGTACTTATTGTTATGTCGTTGCTTAACTTTATATTATATTTTATTTCTCTTAAAAAGAATGGAGGAGCCTTTAGTGCGGCCCAGGCAAAGCGTAAGAGACAGTACAGGCAGCAGGTTAACAGAGCAAGACAGAATCAGACTTACCAGAATGGCGCAAGACATAAGTGTGCAGTCTGTGGCAGAACGGAATTAGATGATCCTAATTTAACATTTAGATATTGTTCTAAATGCTCAGGCAACAAAGAATATTGCCAGGATCATTTGTTTACACATAAGCATATGTAATTGATTTTTGTAATCATTATAATATACACAATAATAGGAGGACTGAAAAAACATGGAAAAGAAACCATTTGTAACACTTGAACAGTTAAAGGAGATTGAAAAGACATACCCAACACCTTTTCATATTTATGATGAAAAAGGATTTATGGAGAATGCAAGAAAAAGTAAACGAAGCGTTTTCATGGAATAAGGGTTTTAGAGAATATTTTGCAGTAAAGGCTGAACCAAATCCATTTATTATTAAAAAGCTTAAAGAAGCAGGATGTGGTGTTGACTGTTCATCATACACAGAATTAATGATAGCTGATAAGCTTGGATTTAGAAATGATGAAATTATGTTTTCATCAAACGAAACACCTGCAGGAGAATTTAAATATTGTGATGATTTAGGGGGAATTATCAACCTTGATGACATTACAATGATTGATTATATGGAAGCAGAATGTGGAATTCCTGAAACAGTAAGCTGTAGATATAATCCGGGTGGAGTTTTTGAAGTATGTAACGGTATTATGGATAACCCTGGAGATGCTAAGTACGGAATGACCCCTGAACAGATAGTTGAAGCATTTAAGATTCTAAAGGCTAAGGGTGTTAAGAACTTTGGTATTCATGCATTCCTTGCCAGCAACACAGTAACAAATGAGTATTACCCAATGCTTGCAAGAACAATTTTTGAACTTGCAGTTAAACTTGAAAAAAAAAGAAACAGGAGCAGACATTAAGTTTATTAACCTTTCAGGTGGTGTTGGTATCCCTTACAGACCTGATCAGGAACCAAATGACATTATGGCAATTGGTGAAGGTGTAAGAAAGGTATACGAAGAAATTCTTAAACCTGAAGGAATGGATGATGTTGCAATCTATACAGAAATGGGTCGTTTTATGATGGGACCTTACGGTGCATTGGTTACTAAGGCAGTACATGAGAAACATATTTATAAAGAATATATTGGTGTTGATGCCTGTGCAGTAAACTTGATGAGACCTGCAATGTATGGTGCATATCACCATATTACAGTAATGGGTAAGGAAGACCAGCCAAAAGACCATGTATATGACGTGGTTGGTAGTCTTTGCGAAAATAATGACAAATTTGCAGTTGACAGAGAACTTCCAAAGATTGACATGGGAGATTTCATTTATATTCATGACACGGGAGCACATGGCTTCTCAATGGGATATAACTACAACGGAAGACTTCGTTCAGCAGAATTATTATTAAAGGAAGATGGAAGTGTAGAAATGATTCGTAGAGCAGAAACACCTGCAGATTATTTTGCTACATTCGATTTTTCAGACATAATGAAGTAAGGAGCAATCCGTGTAATACAAAAAGTAACAAAAAATAAGGGAAAAAAAAAAAAAGTGAAAAAGATAGTAGGCGAATTATTAAAGAACAAACACGTAGATGAAAACTTAAAAGCATATTGTGGACCATTTATGGAAATAAATAACAAATATGCAAATATCCGTTTGGCAATGAATTATTACACATATTACACAATGACTTTAGAAGATGAAAGTCTTTTAAGAACAGAGAATATGTCTGGTCTTGCTACAATTAATTTAATTATTGAAGAATTAATGAATGGGGAAAGTGAGAAGATTTCTGAAAACATTGAAAAGTTAGAAAAACTTAGAGATGGAATTATTGAGAAGGTTCAGGATCTTACCTGTTATGTTGACAAGTTTAACATCTATGAACATGCATTAAACAGAGTTGAATACAGATTCAGAGATGACGATTATCCGTCAGGATATAGTGATGAGAACATTACAAGAAGATTAATGCAGTTTATTCTTGAAGATGAAGATAATATGGCAATTAACAGAAAGATAAGTCAGGTAATAGGACAGCTTCCTGTTAGACTTACAAAAAATAAGTTTTTCGAAATGTTGTCTAACGGCCTTAGCATTTATAAAGGGTGGAACTAAGGAAAGTCTTAAGAATTTCTTATACATGTTAAAAAACAACAGCAATGCTTGAAAATACAGAAACAATGACTGTTAATTACCCTTACTTAGACGATTTCTTTAAAGAATTTAAAGAGGTTAAGTTTAAGAAAATAACAAAAGAGCAGTATGATGAAATGATGACTAATATTGCTAAAGTTTCAGAATATATGGAAGATTTAATGAACTCAAATATGATGATTCAGGAAATCTTAAATGATTTGCTTATTGTCTTATATACTTATGAAAATCAGTTAGATGACAATATTGTTAAGGGGTGTACAGAGATTATAAAAGATACAAACCTTTTATTCTTAGGCAAGTTTAGTCCTAAATCATTAGAAGAAATAGAGGATATGTTTGTAATGCTTGAGGGGACTCAGGAAGAATTATATCCTAAGTTATCTTCCTATGATATAACAGACCAGATTATGGAAAGTTATAGTGAAAACATTGAAAAACTTGGTTTAAAGGATGTATATGATGTGGTATACAAACTTCCAAGGCTTAATTCAGACAGTATGTTTATGGAACTTACAGTTGATGAGGACAATACTACAGCCGACGAAGAATATGTAAAGGCTAAGGAAGAAGAGCTTTGCAAGGAATATACTGAGTTGTTTGCAGACAACGAGAAATTGATTAACAGAGCTGTAATGTCAGCTTCAATTGCAGAACTTCCTGTATTTTTCAATAATATTAGTGAATTACAGGATTATATTTATAATACATTGTCAGTATGTAATGATAAGGCTGAAAAACTAGCTTGTATTGAAATTTTAAATGGAATAATGGAAGAATAATCAGTTGTAATATATTTGCAGATTGATTATTGGAGATAAGTATGAGATGGTATGATGATTTGTATGTTGGATATAATCTGTTAGACAAAAAGAGACAGGTTATGTGGAAAATTAAAAGGGGTAAACAACAGTTTAATAAATATGTTATTACATTGCCTTTTAATGATTATGATGTACTTGACATCTATCCATCTAATGTACTTACTCAGAAATGGTATAAGGATTCAGATATTGTAATTGTTGGAATTGCCGAAGGTAGGGAAGAGGCAATGGATATGGTACAATTAATAATAATGGATTGTCTAAATTCCACGGGAGGATGCAAAGTGAAAGACTATATATTGAATCTTATGAATGAAGAAAGAAGCAAGAGAGAAGAGTAGCCTATGGTACATATATTATTACTTATTTTAAAAAATAATTGGTATTATTGTATTATCTATTCTGGGGCTTGCTTTACTTATTTTGTTTTTTCCTATAACATATGTAGGAAAAGCAAATGGAAATATTGAAGAGAAAAAAATAACCGGTAATATAAGAGCCGGATGGCTTTTTCATCTGCTACATTGCAGATTATGGATTGAGAACACAGAGATACATTATAATATCCGACTATTAGGAATAAAAATAAAATCTTCTGAAACAAAAAGAAAAAAGAAAAAAAAAAAAAAAAAAAAATCAGTCTGAGGAGCAATCACCGAAGAATGAAGAAGAAAAAGTCACAGGATGAATTGAAAGAGGATAGTGTTAAAGAAACTGACATTAAACAAATTGGAACTTCCGAAAATGAAAAAGAGCAGGAAATTCAAAATTCAATTTGGAAGAGACTGATGTAAAAAATCAAAATAATGAGAATATAAAAAGTGAAGATTCAAAGAAAACTACAGAAACAAATAATAGAAAAAAAAAGAAAAGAAATCTTTTATAACAAGGATGCAGATTTCCTTTAAAAAATTAAAACAAAGAATAAAGAAAATTGTAGAAAATATAAAAGATAAAATTCATAATATAAAAGAAAATGCAAAAAATAAAAAGAACAGTATAGATGAAATAATAAATCAGATTAAAACCGTTAAGCAATTTATAACTTCAAAGACAACAAAAGAGGCTTATGCCTATGGCAAAAAATGGTTCTAAAACTTCTAAAGCATTTAGCTCCTAACAGGATAAAAGGCAATCTATATATGGGATTTGAAGAAAGTTATTTAACGGGGAGAGGCATTAGGCGCTCTTGGAATGATATATGGAATATTTAATATTAATCCTAAAAGGTTTAAGGTTTATCCTGATTTTGAAAATAAAGTGTTTAAAGGTGACATTATTTTTAAGGGACATATTTACTTAGGCGTGGTTATAATATATTGTTTGAAATTTTATTTTAATGAAAATATAAAGAGAATTATAAAGAAATTTATTTAGGGAGGCATTATTATGGCAGATAACAAAAAACCTACAGATGATTTATTAAAGGCAATGGAAAAATTTATTACAACAAAGTCTGTTGTTGGAGAACCGGTTGTGGTAGGAGATACAATAATTCTTCCTATGGCTGATGTTTCTTTTGGAATGGGAATAGGTACTTTTTCAAAAGGAGAAACAGGATCAGGCGGAGTTGGGGGAAAGATAGTACCAAGCGCTGTTTTGGTTATTAAGGATGGTTCATCTAAGCTTATCAGTATTAAAGATCAGGATGGATTATCAAGGATTATTGATATGGTACCTGATGTGGTAAACAAGTTCACTTCAAAGAATGATGTAAAAGATGATTTTAGTGACTTTGAGAAAATGGATGAAGATATTAACGACTAAAAACTAATTATATGCATATGCTAATATTATAAAAAATAAATTAGGAAGAGTTATGCATAAACTATGTGGATTTGCGTTATTTTGGCTTGCAGTTGGAATGACGCTTTCATTATTAATAGAGAGTACATTTTTTGTGGTGTGCATAATAGTAATATGTCTTTTGGCAGGATTTAATCTGTTTTGTTGCAAACCATAAAAACAAAAGAAGAGGAGACAGAGATTAATGAACATTGCAGATTTATTTAAAAAAAAGAACACACAGTATTTTCTTTTGAGGTTTTTCCACCAAAAAAGGAAAGTGGTATAGAAACAATATATTCAACATTAAATGAGTTAAAAAACTTAAACCCTGATTTTATCAGTGTAACTTATGGAGCAGGTGGAAAAGGCGTTGCAAATGCGACAACAATTGACTTATGTTCATATATTAAAAATGAATTAGGAACTGAAACAATAGCCCATCTTTCATGCTTATATAATACTAAAGAAAGCATTGATAGAATTTTAGATGAATTAGATGAAAAGGGTGTAAAGAATATATTAGCTTTAAGAGGCGATGTAAATCCTGATTTTGCTATTGAAAAAGATTTCAAATATGCATCAGACTTAACAGAGTATATTATGTCAAAAACAGAGGTTTTTAATGTTTCAGGCGCATGCTATCCTGAAGTTCATCAGGAAGCAGCGAATATGATTGAAGATATTCAGAACTTAAAGAAGAAAGTTGATTCAGGGGCAGACCATTTGATTTCACAGTTATTCTTTGATGATCAGGTATTCTTTGATTTTCAGGAGAAAGCAAGAATAGCAGGAATTAATGTTCCTATTGAAGCAGGAATTATGCCTGTAACAAACAAAAAGCAGATTGAGAGAATGGTTTCAATGTGTGGCGCAAGTATTCCGGCAAAACTTTCAAAAAAGTTCTTCAGAGATTTGGAGATAATCATGAAGCCATGCGTGATGCAGGTATTTCATATGCAATTGACCAGATTATTGAATTGGCAGCTCATGGAGTTGACGGAGTTCATATTTATACAATGAATGATCCATATGTTGCAAGAAGAATTTCTGAAGGTGTAAAAAATATATTAAAGAGCGGAAAATAAAATGTCAGAGCAGAGAAATATTATTATAGACAATATAGATTTTAGTGAAGCTTTAAGATATTTAGGCTATGGAAACAGCACTCCCTGATGAGAAAACGAAAGAGATTTTGTATAATTGTGCAGACCAGCTTAAGTCAGTAATGGAAGGCAAATATACATATAAAGTTTTTGATTTGGTAGATGGACAGGTTCGGGGATTAATTTTACATTGGAAGGAAAGTCTATTGCCAACCATTTGAAAAATTGTGAAAAGGTAATATTTATGTGTGCTACTCTTTCAGCAGGAGTTGACGGACTTATAAGAAAGATGCAGATTAGGGGAATGGCTGATGCCATGTTTACTGACAGTCTTGCATCTGCTGTAATAGAACAGGTATGCAACAAAGCGGAAGATGAAATTCTTGAAGATTTTAAGGAATATGAACATACATGGAGATTTGGCTTGGGATATGGAGATTTTCCTTTGACAGGTCAGAAACAGTTTCTTGATATATTAGATGCAGGAAGAAGAATAGGCGTATGCGTAAACAGTGGAATGACTCTTGTGCCTACTAAGTCGGTAACATGCATAATAGGACTTGGTCACAATTTAGAAGTATCTAATGTTAAAAGCTGTGACTTATGTAATTTTAGAGAAAAATGTACCTTTAGAAAGGATGGAAAAAACTGTGGCAAATAAAAATATATTTGACAAAGATTTTATATTGTTGGATGGTGCAATGGGAACAATGCTTCAGCAAAAGGAATGGAGCTTGGAACTGTACCTGAAACATTAAGCATAACAAAAGCCGGATTGGATTATAGATATACATAAACAATACATAGATGCAGGTTCGGATGTTGTTTACGCCAATACTTTTTTGGTGCAAATAGATACAAAATGGCTAATACGGGATATTCAGTTGATGAATTAATTGGTGCAGCCATTAATAATGCAAAAGAAGCAGCCAAAGGAACAGAAACACTTGTTGCTTTAGATATGGGACCTATAGGTCAATTACTAGAGCCTACAGGAAGTCTTTCTTTTGAGGAAGCGTATGATATTTTTAAAGAAGAAGTTATTGCAGGAAGGAATGCAGGAGCTGATATTATAGTTATTGAAACTATGACAGACTTAATGGAAACTAAGGCAGCAATTCTTGCCGCAAAAAGAAAATTCAGACCTTCAGGTTATGTGTACAATGACATTTGAAGACAACAAAAAAGAACATTTACAGGCTGTTCAGTTTCAGCAATGTGTCTTACAGTACAGGGGCTTGGAGTAGACGCACTTGGTGTAAACTGTTCACTTGGACCTAAAGAATTAATGCCAATTGTAGAAGAAATTTCTAAGTGGACAACTGTTCCAATTGTTGTAAAGGCTAATGCAGGTTTGCCTGATCCTGTTACAAATACATATAATGTCTTACCTGATGAATTTGCAGATACATGTAAGGAAATGGTAAAATACGGAGCAAAAGTTCTTTGGTGGATGTTGTGGTACAACACCGGCTTATGTAGCCAAACTAAAAGAAATGGTTGCAACAGTAAACGCAAGTGTTGTGAAAAAAGAAACCAAGACAGCTTGCAGTATGTACACCTTTAAAGACTGTAGTTGTTGACCAGCCAAGAATTGTAGGTGAAAGAATTAACCCTACAGGAAAGAAAAGATTTAAACAGGCGTTAAGAGACAATGATATGAATTATATTTTGTCTCAGGCAATTGAACAGATAGACTTGGGGGCAGACATTTTGGACGTAAATGTAGGTTCACCTGACATTGATGAAAAAGAAATGATGGTAAAGGTTATTAAGGCTTTGCAGGCAATAGTAGATGCACCTTTTACAGATTGACTCAACTAAACCGGAAGTTCTTGAAGCGGCTCTAAGGGTTTATAATGGTAAGCCTATTGTTAACTCAGTTAACGGAGAAGAAGAAGTTCTTGATACAATCCTTCCTATTGTTGCAAAATATGGTGGGGCAGTCATTGGACTTGCTCTTGATGAAAATGGTATTCCACCAACAGCAGAAGGAAGAGTTGAAATAGCAAAACGTATTAGAGATAAGGCAATGTCTTATGGAATCCCAAAGAGGACATTATTATTGACTGTCTTACACTTACAGTTTCAGCAGAACAAAAAGCTGCTGCAGAAACACTTAAAGCTATGAACATTGTAAAAAATGAATTAGGCTTAAGAACAGTACTTGGTGTTTCAAATATTTCTTTTTTTGGTTTGCCTAACAGAGAAATAATTAATAAAACATTCTTAACAATAGCTATGGCTAATGGACTTGATCTTCCGATTATCAAT
>VOFC01004777.1_pt1 | contig 42852 bp, 84 predicted proteins | sample 5384161 | NCBI WGS metagenome assembly VOFC01 (sample SAMN12384722, study PRJNA508395) | human gut metagenome | isolation source: healthy gut B | host: Homo sapiens
GCAGTGTGTTTGTTGACGGTCAGCGGGTGGACAAGCCCGGCACGGCGGTCCCCAACACCGCGGCCATTGAGATCCGGGGCCGTGCTTTGCCCTACGTCAGCCGGGGCGGCCTGAAGCTGGAAAAGGCCATGAAGACCTTTCCGCTGACCCTTACCGGCAAGGTCTGCGCCGATATCGGGGCCTCCACCGGGGGCTTCACCGACTGTATGCTGCAAAACGGCGCCCAAAGGTCTACGCCGTGGACGTGGGCTATGGCCAGCTGGACTGGAAGCTCCGGGGGGACCCCCGGGTGGTGTGCATGGAGCGCACCAACGCCCGGTACCTTACCCATGAGCAGATCCCCCAGGAGCTGGACTTTGCCTCCGTGGACGTGTCGTTTTCATCTCCCTGCGGCTGATCCTGCCGGCGCTGGACGGGCTGCTGTCCCCGGAGGGGGAGGCCGTCTGCCTGGTGAAGCCCTCAGTTTGAGGCGGGCCGGGAAAGGTGGGCAAAAAGGCGTGGTCCGGGACCCGGCCGTGCACCTGGAGGTGCTGGAGCACTTTCTGATTCATGCAAAGGAAAGTCACTTTTACAGTGCTTGGAATTACATACTCGCCCATACGGGGACCGGAGGGAAACATCGAATATCTGGGCTATCTCAAAAAGGGGCCACGGACAGGGGACACCTGGCGTCTTTTCCTGCCGGAGATCGTGGAGGCGTCCCACAGCCAATTGAAGGACTGAGGTGAGCGGCATGAAACCAAAACGCGTGATACTTTGTCCCAATCCGTACCGGGACAGTGAGCTGAAAGTCTGCAAGCAGTTCCGGGATATGCTGGAGAGTCTGGGGATGCAGACTCTGTGTGCCTGCCCTTCCAGCGGGAGGGGTATGGCGAGCTGGAGCTGGGGATCCCCATGCGGCTCTTGCAGCAGGAGATCGGTCGGCGGACCTGCTGATCGCCTTCGGCGGCGATGGCACCATCCTGCATCACCTGGCCCGTACCGTGGCGCTGCACAGCGTGCCGGTGCTGGGGGTGAACCTGGGGAAGTCTGGGCTTTATGTCGGAGCTGGAGGTCAACGAGCTGGACCGGCTGCGGGACCTGGCCGAGGGCCGCTTCACCGTGGAATCCCGGATGATGCTGGACGTGTCGGTGCTGCGGGAGGGGCGGCAGGTGTATAGCAACATCGCCCTGAATGACGCAGTGGTGTCCAAGGGCTCCATCGCCCGGGTGGTGCGGCTGGATATCTTCACGGAGGAGGGCCGCCTGACCCGGGTAGGCGGCGACGGCATCATCGTCTCCACCCCTACCGGCTCCACCGGCTATTCCATGGCCGCCGCCGGCGGCCCCATCGTGGAGCCAACGGCCCGGAACCTGCTGCTGACCCCGATCTGTCCCCACTCCACCCGCTCGTCCTCCTACGTGCTGTCACCGGACCATGTGATCACCGTGGAGGCGGCGGACGCCAACCGGAAATTCGTCTATCTTTCCGTAGACGGCGGCAAAGCGTTTTCTTTGAAAAACGGAGACCAGGTGCGGGTAAGCACCTCAAAATATACCACACAGGCTGGTGCGGCTCTCCAAAAAGAGCTTTTGCGAAATACTGGACAAAAAAATGGGAACGAGGAGGCTTCTAAAAAATGAAAAACGACCGCCAGAAAGCTCCTCCAGATCATCAGCGAGGAGATCATCGAGACCCAGGAGCAGCTGCTGGAGCGGCTCCAGGCCAAAGGGATCAAGTCAGCACCCAGGCCACCGTTTCCAGCGATATCAAGGAGCTGCACCTGATCAAGGAGCCAGCCGGGCAGGGAAAATACCGCTATGCCGTTTCCGCCCACCGCACACAAGCTGAATTTTGCCGACAAGCTGCGCACCATTTTCCGGGAGAGCGTCCTGACGGTGGACAACGCCCAGAATATCGTGGTCATCAAGACTCTGCCGGGTCTGGCCAACGCCGCCGGCTGCTGTGGACGGTATGGACGTGCCGTATCTGGTGGGGTCCTGGCTGGCGACGACACGGCCCTGCTGATCATGCGGGACACTGGAAAGCGCCGTGGACTTTCACGGAAGAAATCAAGGAAATGCTGCGCTGACAGTCAGAAAATCGCGCAGGACAGCGGAGGGGATACGCAGATGCTGCAATTGCTCCACATTGAGAATATCGCCATCATCGAGTGCGCGGACATCGAGTTCCGGCCCGGCTTCAACGCCCTTACCGGCGAAACCGGCGCCGGTAAATCCATCGTCATTGACTCGCTGAGCGCCGTGCTGGGTCAGCGCACCTCCCGTGACCTGATCCGTACCGGGGCGGACCATGCCTTGGTTACCGCGCGTTGCTGCAAACCTCCCAATCTGCCCTGGTTCCAGGACCTGGGGGACCAGATGAAAGGGGGGAGCTGCTGCTGCAGCGGGAGATCCACGCCGACGGAAAAACGTCTGCCGGGTGGGCAGCCGCCCCGTCACGGTTACGCAGCTGCGCAACACCTTGGGCAGCCGCCTGCTGAATATCCACGGGCAGCACGATGGCCAGCAACTGCTGGACGAGGAGCAGCACCTGAGCTATCTGGACCGCTTTGGCCGGACGGAGGCCGCTGCTGGAAGCCTATCGAGAAAAATACGGCCGGCGGATATCCGGCGGCAGATGCAGGCCCTGGAAATGGACGAGGCGGAGAAGGCCCGGCGGGTGGATACCCTGACCTATCAGCTCCAGGAGCTGGAGCGGACCAAGCTGCGTCCCGGCGAGGAGGAGGAGCTTCAAAGCCGCCGGACCTGCTGCACAACGCGGAGAAATTCATCTCCGCCGTGTCCGGGGCGGACTTCTGCCTCAACGGCGACGACGGCAGCGACGGTGCCGCCAACCTGGTGCGCCAGGCCCAGGAGCGCATTGGCCCATCCGTACGTCTGGACCCCGAGCTGGGAGAGCTGTACGACAGGCTGGAGGCGCGTACAGTGAGATATACGACCTGGCGGTACCATTTCCGGGACAAGCGGGAGGATTTCGACTTTTCGCCCCAAGGAACTGGACCGGGTGGAGGGACGGCTGGATCAGCTGTACCGCCTGAAAAAGAAGTACGGCCCCACAGTGGAGGAGATGCTGGAGTATCAGAAGCGCTGCCGCCGGGAGCTGGACGACATACAGGACGCCGGGGGACACCCTGCTGCACCTGGAAAAAGCAGCTGAAGAAGGCAGAAAAGGCCGCTCGTCAGGCGGCGGCGGAGGCCCTGTCCCAGGCCCGACACGAGGCTGCCTGGACGGCTGGAGGAGCAGATTCTCACGGAGCTGCGGCAGCTGGATATGGGGAAGATTCGCTTTGCCATCTGCTTTACGGAGCAGGCCCTGGCGGAAAACGGCGCCGATCAGGTACGCTTCCTTATGTCTGCCAACGTGGGCGAGGAGCTGCGCCCCATCCAGAAGATCGCCTCCGGCGGTGAGCTGGCCCGGATCATGCTGGCCATGAAGAACGTTCTGTCGGAGCAGGACCGGGTGATGACGATGGTCTTTGACGAGGTGGATACCGGCGTCTCTGGCCGTGCCGCCCAAAAGGTGGCCGAGAAAGCTGGCCCAGCGTCAGCCGCTGCAAGCAGGTGCTGTGCGTCACTCATCTGCCCCAGCTGGCCGCCATGGCCGACACCCACTTCTCCGTGGAAAAGGGGGAGCAGGGGGGACGCACCTTTACCCGGGTGGTGCAGCTGGACCGAGCCCGGCGGCAGCAGGAGCTGGCCCGCCTTACCGGCGGAGCGTCCATATCCGCCACCATGCTGGAGAGAGCCGGGGAGCTGCTGGACCAGGCGGAAAAATTCAAAAACCTTGGCCTGACCCGTTGACAACGGGGACGGAACGCTATAATGTGCCTAACTTCATATGCAACAGCGATGAAGGGAAGAAGTATCCGGCCGATGCCGCCTGCCCAGAGACCCCCTGGACGGTGAAAAAGGGGAGAGGCGGCGGCGGGAGAATACATCCCGGAGCAGCCTTCTGAACGCTTTGGGCCTATTAGGAATGTGTCGGGTTCGCCCGTTACAGCGATAGGTGTTGCTGCACCCGATGAGGCCGCATGCCGTGAGGCGGCGGCGAAGCTGAGGTGTTCATGGCACTGTGCCTGATGAAAAGACTTCAGATGGCCGGCAACAAGCCCATTGCGCTCATCGGCGGCGGCACACCATGATCGGCGATCCCTCGGGCCGCAAGGATATGCGCAAGATGCTCACCAAGGGACATCGACCACAATGCCGCCTGTTTCAAGCGCCAGATGGAGCGGTTTATCGACTTCGGCGAGGGCAAGGCAATGATGCTCAACAACGCCGACTGGCTGATGAACCTCAACTACATTGAGCTGCTGCGTGAGGTGGGCGCGTGCTTCTCCGTGAACAATATGCTGCGCGCCAAGTGCTACGAGCAGCGTATGGAAAAGGGACTTTCGTTCCTGGAATTCAACTACATGATCATGCAGTCCTACGACTTCTACCAGATGTACCAGGAATATGGCTGTAACATGCAGTTCGGCGGCGACGACCAGTGGTCCAACATGCTCGGCGGCACGGAGCTCATCCGCCCAAGCTCGGCAAGGACGCCGCAGGCGATGACCATCACCCTGCTGACGGATTCTCAGGGCAAGAAGATGGGCAAGACCGGGCATCTCCCCTGACCTGCGACGATGGCGATCCCCTCCGACGGGAGCAATCTGGCGCGTGGCGGGCGGCGGAGGTGTTCTTTTTTCGCACCACAGGCGTGGCCTGCGATGGCCTTCGCATATTACCTTGGAAAAGAGTATCCCTCTCTCAGGCGGGTTGGCGGCGGCAGCAGCGACGCGCTGCTGTGCTGCGTGGCCTGCGCGGAAGCTGTACGCCCCGGAGCTGCCCATGGAGGCGCTGGAAACGCATGGGCATGGAGTTGGGCAGTGACGTCCCCCTACTGTGTCCGGGGCGGCAGTGGTGCAGTGGAAGGGGGAGGAGCTGCTGTCGCTGCGGGCGCTGCCGGAGTGCTGGTTCGTTGTGTGTGCAAGCCCGCAGGTATCCCTTCTCCACGGCGGAGATGTACCGGCGACTGGATGAGGCGGGGATGGCGGTCACCCGGACACCCGCCGGATGATGGATGCCTACAGCGCCAGGATCTGGCGCATCTTTCTCCCAGATCGGCAACGTCTTTGAACAGGTGCTGCCGCCGGGGAGTGGAGATTTTTGCCATCCGGGACAGACTTGACCTTGGGGGGGGGACGGCCTGCATGAGTGGCTCCTTGGCTCCGCCGTGGCGGGTTTTTTTCCTCGTGAGTGAAGCTGCCCGGTCATCCGCAGCGGCTATGACCGAGGTCCCTTTGTCCGCTGTGGGGCGGGGGGTAATTTTGCCTGTCGACGGCCCGATATTTTTTCAGGCATTTTTCCGGACATTTTTCTGGACATTTATCGGACGTCCAGAGGACACCAAGGAAAAAAAAGAGGTCGTGATTTTGTCCCCGGCTTTGTCCTGTGATCGTCCAAAATTTTCCGTACCGGTATAAAACGCAAAAGCACCGTCCACAATGCAGATAAGCTGCATGGGACGGGTGCTTTCATCCTTCCGTGCAAAAAATCAACGACACGGAGAGGTGTTTCCTATGCGGAAGAAAACTGGAAATAAATTACATACATGGGAGGCGGCGCTGCTGCTGGCGGTGGCGGCGGCTTTGCTGGGGGCCTGCACCTCCAGCGGCAGGGATGCGCTGGAGCAGAAGGTCATCCGACTCCACGTCATCGCCAATTCCGACAACGAAGCGGATCAGGCCCTGAAGCTGCGGGTCCGGGACCGGGTGCTGGTGCTGACGGAGGACATCCTGCGCCAGTCGAGAGACATGGAGGAGGCCCGGCAGCGTCTCGCCGAGGCGCTGCCCCGGCTGCAGCAGACGGCGGAGGAGGAGATCGCCGCTCAGGGAAGCCGATACACCGTCAGCGCCGGGTTGGAGGAGACGGAGTTTCCTACACGGGAGTATGACGGACTTTGCATTACCCTCCGGGGAGTATCTGGCTCTGCGGGTGGTCATCGGGGAGGGAGCCGGGAAAAACTGGTGGTGCGTGGTGTTCCCACCCCTGTGTACCACTGCCGCCTGCGACTTTCGGGGAGACGGCCGTCTCCGGCGGCTTGGGGAGGAGGATTCGTCCTCATCACCGAGGAGGACGGCGGCTACGTCCTGCGGTTCCGGGCGGTGGAGCTTTGGGGAGGGCCTGCGCCAGTGGCTGGGGAAAGCACTGACCACGGAGGAAGGTCGGAGAGATGGAGATTTCCGCATGGAGCGGTGAAGCTGATGCAGCTTTAAGATATACGATATATGACACTCTCCGGTAAACACCGGGGAGGGTCATGAGCCTGTCAAAAGAGCGGGAGCCTTTCGTCAACGGGGCGGAAGGGTGTGTGCGGGAAACCCGGAAGGGTGTCCGCGCACGATGATGATCCCCATTTTTCAGAGCTTTTGAAGCTCTGAAAAATGCCTCAGCGTGGCGAAAAGTCTTTTTTCGACACGCTGAGGCGCATGACCTCTCCCCGGCGTTTGCCGGGGGGCCATACTGCGGATACGTGATGTTTGCAGGGATGAAGGCGGTCAGATATACCGCTGCCAGCCATACTGTGGATGCGTCGGGGTTGGCGGGGCGGAGGTGGTCAGGCACGTCGCTGCCAAACAGGGAAACGCTGCGGATGTGTCGCTTGGCGGAGGGGCGCGCTGTCGTCGGACAGGGCTATGCTGCGGTGCGTCGGGCTGGTGGGGGTCATTTCAGGGTGTCGCTGTGGTTCAGACGGGAGGCTGTACAGAAACAGCACATCCTGATCTGTAAGGTAAGATACTTTCCAAGCGTTGTGCTGGAAAGGTATCGGATGTCCACTCAGCGTGATTCTGGCATACTGCTCCACCAGAAGGGGGCCAGACTGCTGGCGAAGGAATCACGGAAGATCACAAGCCCCCGGTCCGTGGCAGCGTGGGGATTTTCCACCGTCAGCAGGGACTCGGAGCCGAGAGAGGAACCAGGGTCCTGCCCGGCGCCCTTCTCCCCATCGTAGATGCCGGTGGTCTGGCTGGTCTCATGTAGTGGTAGACGGTGCAGCTCTCAAGATGTCATTGGTGAGATAGCGGATGGTGTCCGGCTCCATGGGCAGGGCAGCGTAGCCGTAGTACACGCCGTAGTGGGGGGGTGGGCAGAGCCTCCTCTCGGAAGGTGCTGGGGGCTTCGGCCCCCATCCTCCAGCAGGCGGGCAGCCACGTCTGTCAGCTGCTCCTGCCGCCAGTGGAGGTCGGTGCGGTAGTAGTCCTCCAGCGACAGCAGATCGCCTATCGGCAGATAGGTGAGGTAGGGGGGTCTTTTTTTTCCGCAGGCTTTGGGTGAAGGCCCTGCAGTCCAGCGCCGGATAACCGTGAGAGGAGGCCAGAAAGGCATTCTTGTCCGGGATCACCGATAGATACAGCCGGCAGTTCGTGCCGGAGAGATAGGTGTCGTACAGGTAGTCAAAGCGCCGGGCGGCGTGGGCGATGGAGTCCTCCCTGCATGGGGTACTCCAATCGGGAGACATAGCCCCTGCGCCAGATATACGCCGTTGGTGTCTCTGGCGCAGTAGATAGAGACTGGTCAGGGGATCTCAGGGTCCGGAACTGCTCCCGCAGGGGGAATTGATCCGGAGCGTATGTCTCGAAATCCGACATATAGCGCCCACTGTAAATGCTTTTTACTGTACAGCTTGGCTTCGGCGTCAGCTTGCGGCGCTCACTCTGGGAAAAGGCGTCGTCGGGCTTCAGGTACGCCCAGAGGGAGAAGGTCAGCAGAAAGGCACCCAGCAGGCATACCGTCAGCAGGGCAGTGCGTTTTTTCGTTCACGGTCAGCCCTCCTTAAAACCGAAAATACAGGAAGGGATTGAAGGAGCCGTCCACCAGATACGCCGTACAAACCACCAGCAGCAGTACCAGCGCCACAGGTTCCGCAACGGACAGCACGGCGCTGCCGGCAGAGGTGTCCTGAAGGCGCTGCACCGCCTTGGCGGGCAGGGGGTGGCCCCCAGCAAGGCGATGACCAATACGACGGCGTAGCTGCGGAGGTAGTAAAGGCTCTCCACCCGGAGGCGGGCAGGCCGCCGAAACCAAAGAGGGCGGCGATCTGCTGCCCGGCGGCGGGAGGTCGGCGGCATGGAAGAGCACGAAGCTCACCGCCAGCAGGGGAGCATATACAGGTGCTTTAAGAGCCGGGTCTTTTCCAGCCCGTGGCCGTACCACAGCTTTTTCCGCCGCCAGCAGGACGGCGAAAAACAGGCCCCCACAGCACGAAATTCCACGCCGCCCCGTGCCACAGGCCCGTCAGGCCCCAAACAAGGAACACGTTCAGCAGCCACCGGCTGCGGGAGCAGCGGCTGCCCCCCCAGCGGGATATAGACGTAGTCCCGGAACCAGCTGCCCAGCGAGATATGCCAGCGCCGCCAGAACTCCGTGACGCTGCCGGAGAGGAAGGGGTAGCGGAAGTTTTCCGGGAAATGAAAGCCAAAAGATCCGGCCGAGGCCCACGGCCATATCGCGCTGTAGCCGGAGAAGTCGAAGTAAATTTGCAGGGCGCAGGCCACGGCGTAGAGCCATGTAAACAGCACCGAGGGCTGGGTGGACTTGCAAAAAGGCGGACATCAACTCATACAGCACGTTGGCGATCAGGACCTTTTTCCCAAGCCCCACCACGAAGCGTCGTGCGCCGGCGGCAGCATCCGTCAGCGTGTGGCGGCGGCAGGTCAGCTCCGGGGCAATGTCTGCATAGCGGACGATGGGCCCGGCGATGAGCTGGGGGAACATGGCCACATAGGTGGCCAGCTGCAGCAGGTTTCGCTGGGGCGGCACCGTGCCACGGTAGACATCGATGACGTAGCTGAGCACCTGAAAGGTGTAGAAGCTGATGCCGATGGGCAGGGCGATCTGCAGAGCCGGCAGGGAAAGACCCGTCAGCGCACCAAGGTGCGGAGGAAAAAGCCGGCGTATTTGCAGTAGCCCAGCAGACTCAGACTCAGTACCGCCGAGAGAATGAGAAAGAGCCGCTTATGACGGGGATACCGCTCCATGAGCCGACCGAAGGCGTAGCCCTGCGCAATGGAGGCCAGCATGAACAGCAGGAACCGGGGCTCGCCCCAGCCGTAGAACACAAGACTGCTCAGCAGCAGAGTCAGATTCTTCCAGCGGTCCGGCGTCAGGAAGTAGAGCAGCAGCACCGGCGGCAGGAAGTAAAAAAGAAAAGGGAATACTGGAAAAGAGCATCAGGCGATGGGTTCGTCGTAGACTACAGCGGCGGAGGAGAAGCAGTTCTGGAGCTTATCCCGGAAGGTATCCACCAGATCCTCGGCACCGTAGACGGAGACTACGAACTGGCCCATGGTGATGACCACCAGCTTGTCGGGGAAGCCGCACATCCACTGGCGGTTCATGATATTATCCCGCAGGGAGGAGGCCACGTCGGCGGCGCTGACGTCATCGCTGAGGTGGTAGGCGCCGCAGGTGAAGGTGTTGGCGTTCATCATGTGCATCAGGGACGCTGCGTCCACCAGATTGGCCACGGAGGGGCCGGGGAAGCCCAGCATATCGTCCATGTTGTCGGCGTTGGAGATGTCGAAGGCACCGGGAGCGTCGTCCACGGGGTGGTCATAGTCGCCGCCGCTGACGGGGAACTTTTCCTCCTCGCTGTAGGTGGCCCAGACGGTGTTCAGCAGGGTCAGGGCGTCGGACACATCGCCGGAGCCGCTGGTCTTGCTGCCGCAGGCGGCCAGGGAGAGCACCAGCAGCATGGCCAGCGCCAGAGATACGATTTTTTCATAGGTTCCTCCAAAAGTCGATTTTTTGTCTGCCGGAGAGCAGACGCCCTCATATTGTACCCGATTTTCAGGGGAAAAGCAAGCAAAATGTGAACTTTCGCAAAAAAATGCTGAAAAATTCGGGAAAACAGCGGATTTTACAAAAAAGCGTGCTTGGATTATGTCCCACGGCAAGGTATAATATAAGTGTTGAAAAGGCCAATTCAGAAAGGAGCATGATCCATGGAGGAACTGAGAAGAAAAAAAGGCTTTATCTGCGACATGGACGGCGTGATCTATCATGGCAACCGTCTGCTGCCGGGGGGTAAAGGAATTTGTGGAGTGGCTGTATCGGGAGCAGAAAAAATTTTCTGTTCCTCACCAACTCCTCCGGAGCGGCCCCTAAGGAGCTGCAGCAGAAGCTGCGCCGCATGGGGGCTGGACGTGGACGAGAGCCGCTTCTATACCAGCGCCCTGGCCACGGCACGGTTTATCAGCAGTCAGGCACCGGGATGCAGCGCATACGTCATCGGGGCGCGGGGCTGATCATGGCTCTTCACGACGTGGGCATCACGATGAACGATGTCGACCCCGATTACGTGATCATCGGCGAGGGCAACAGCTATAATTACGAGAACATCCTGCGGGCGGTGCGGCTGGTGCTGAAGGGCGCCCGGCTCATCGGCACCAACAGCGACCTGACCGGCCCCTCGGAGGACGGCATCATCCCCGCCTGCCGGGCCATGATCGCACCCCATCGAGATGGCCACCGGCCAGAGCGCCTACTTTCGTGGGCAAGCCACCCCCTGATGATGCGCACGGGCCTGCGGATCCTGGGGGTCCACTCGGAGGACGCCGTGATGATCGGCGACCGGATGGATACGGATATGGTGGCGGGCATCGAGTCGGGTCTTGATACGGTGCTGGTGCTGTCGGGCATCACCGGCCGGGCGGACATCAAGAAGTTCCCGTACCGGCCCCCGGCTGGTGCTGGACGGCGTGGGCGACATCCCCGGCGTGACGGAGTAAGGTGAAGGAGGAAGCCATGCTTTCCATATGGATCGGACGGGCGGGGGCCGGAAAGTCCCGCCGGGTGCTGGAACCATGGCCCGGCAGCGCAGCCAGAGGCCGCAGGTGCTGCTGGTGCCGGAGCATATCTCCCACGAGGCGGAGGTGGACCTGTGCCGGGCCCTGGGGCCCACGGCGTCCCGGGACGCGGAGGTGCTGAGCTTCCAGAGCCTCGGCAGCCGGGTGCTGGCCCGGACCGGCGGTCTGGCGGAGTTTACGCTGGACGGCGGCGGTAAGCTGCTGACCATGCGGCTGGCGCTGCAGGAGCTGCACCCGGCTGAAGGTGTTCCGGACGGCCCAGCCAGCGGGCGTCGTTCCTGCGGCAGCTGACGGACCTGACGGAGGAGTTCTACGCCTACGAGATCGGCCCCCAGGCCCTGTACCGGCAGGTGGAGGACCTGGACGGGGCTATGGGCGATAAGCTGCGGGATATCGCGCTGCTGTATGCGGCGTATGACGGGAAGCTCCATGCCGAGGGCGTGGACGCCCGCTCCCGGCTCCAGAAGCTGCAGGACCGGCTGGCGGAAGCGACTATATCCGGGGAAAGGACGTGTATATGGATGGGTTCTCCTATCTGAACAAGCTGGAGGAGAGCGTGCTGGAGCTGGTGCTGCGGCAGGCGAAAGCGTCACGGTGACGCTGCTGGGCGACCGGGCGGAGGGGACGCTGTTTCAGAATGCCCTGCGTCAGCGGCAGCGGCTGGAGCGCATGGCCCGGCAGCTGGGGACGGAGTGCGAGATCGTGTGGCTCACCGGCTCCGGGAAGGGGCCGCTGGCCCATCTGGAGAAGCACCTGCTGGGGAGAGGATATGCCCTATGAGGGGGACGACTGCCGGCAGCAGGTGGCGCTGTGGGAGTGCGGCACGGTATACGGCGAGTGGAGCGGACGGCGGCGCAGATCCGGAAGCTGGTGGCCTCCGGGGCCTGCCGCTGGCGGACATTGCCGTTACCGCCCGGAGCATGGAGGTATACGGCCCGGTCATGGAGAGCGTTTTTCAGCGGGATGGCATCCCGGCGTACATCAGCCGCCGCAGCGATATTCTGGCAAAGCCGCCCCTGACCATGCTGCTGGGGGCGGTGGATGCCGTTACCGGCGGCTTCCGGCAGGGAGGATATGTTCCGCTATCTCAAGACGGGGATGGCGGGCATCACGGCGGAGGAATGCGACCTGCTGGAGAACTATGTGATCCTGTGGAGCATCCGGGGAATATGTGGCTGCGGGGACACGGAGTGGACGGCAAACCCCGACGGCTACGGGCAGGAGATGACGGAGCGACAGCAGCGGCTGGCTGGAGGTCAACCGCATAAAGGCAGAAGGTGCGCCTACGCTGCTGGAGCCCCTGAGCGATGGCCTTTGGGGATGCGGATAGGCCGAGGCCGGATAAAGCGGAGATGCCTGTTACATTTTGCAGGAGGCCGGTGTGCCGCAGGCCCTGGAAGGAGACGGCAGAGGAGCTGCTGCGGCAGGACAGGCCCCAGCTGGCGGAGGAATACAGCCAGCTGTGGAGATATTCTGCGGGGTGCTGGACCAGCTTGGAGATCCTGGGGGACACGGAGCTGACGGGTGAGGAATTCGCACGGCTGCTGCGGCTGGTGCTGACCCAGTACAGCGTGGGTACCATCCCGGCCACCCTGGACCAGGTGAAGGTCAGCGGAGATCACCCGCAACGACCGGCACTCGGTGAAGCGGCTGTTTCCTGCTGGGGCCAACGACCATGTGCTGCCCCATGCCGCCGTCGGGCCACGGCCTGCTGGAGCCGGAGGAGCGGGAGGTTTGCAGCAGGGGACATTCTGCTGTCGGATGCGGCCTTTTGACCCGCTGGACAACGAATTGCAGAATATTTACGCCTGTCTGGCCCAGCCGTCGGAGCATCTGACGGTGACTGGCCGGTGGGGGACGGATCTCAACGGCAGCCAGCTGCGGCCCTCCTTTGTGGTGCAGCGGATGGAAAAGCTGTTTCCGGGCTTGATGCCGGGCGGGAGGACGGTGCGTACCTGCTGACCCCGGCCACGGCGCTGGAGGAGGCCGGCCGGAGATGGACGGGCCTGTGGCGGTATTTGCCGGGAGAGGGGGACTACGCCGGGGACGTTGGCGGCCATGGACCGGGGCCGGCGCAGCTGCGCCGGGGACGGCTGTCCCAGCGGCGGTGCAGTCCCTGTACGGCACCCGGATGGGGATGTCCGCCTCCCGGATGGACCAGGTAAAAGCGGTGCCATTTTCGGCTACTTTATGCAGTACGGCCTGCGGCCAAGGGCGGCGTCCGGCGGGTTTCGAGGCCCCGGAGATCGGACGTTCATCCACTATTTATTGGAAAATGTGCCCGGGAGGTAAAGAACCGGGGCGGCTGGGCGGCGGTGCAGCAGCCAGGAGCTGCGGCAGCTGGTCCGGGAATATACGGACCACCGCTACGCCCGGGACGAGATCGACGGCTATCGGGAGAAAAAGCGCCCGGTTCCGGTATCTGTTTTCCCGGCTGCGGACGGCGGCCTGGCCATCGTGGAGGACATGGCGGGGGAGCTGGCCCAGTCGGACTTTTTTCACCGGTGGCCTTTGAGCTGGGCTTCGGCGGAAAGGACGGCAACTCCCTGCCGTGACCATCACCAGGAGGGAGACAGCGCCTGTCCGTCAGCGGCAAGGTGGACCGGGCGGACGGCTGGCTCCACGACGGCAGGCTGTATCTGCGGGTGGTGGACTACAAAACCGGAGAAAAAGTCCTTCGACTTGTCGGATCCTGCGGTACGGCCTGGGGATCCAGATGCTGCTGTATCTGTTCACCCTGGAGCAGGAGGGCCGCAGCTATTTCGGTTATCCCATCATCCCGGCGGGGGTGCTGTACCACCCGGCCCGGGAGGTGATCCTGAAAGCGGACCGGGGACATCCAGCCGGAGGCCCTGCAGGCTGCCCTGCAGAGTGAGCTGCCCGCAGCGGCATGGTGCTGGGGGACCCGGAGGTGCTGCGGGGCCATGGAGCACAGCGCCCTGGAATCGCCCACTACCTGCCTATTCAAGGTGAAAAAGGACGGCTCCATCGCCGACGGCGTCGCCTCGGCGGAGCAGCTGGGCAAGCTGGGCCGCTATGTGGACCGCCTGCTGCACCAGATCGCCCGGGAGATCGGCTCCGGCAGCATCGACGCCGACCCGGTGGCCCACGGCCCCCAGGACCGGGCCTGCACAGCTACTGCGACTTTGCCGCCGCCTGCGGGTTCCAGGAGGGCCGGGGCGGCGACCGGGTGCGGTACATCAGGAACGTAAAGCCGGAGGAATTCTGGCAATTCGTGGACGCGGAAAATGGGAAGGAGGAGCACATGCCGCTGACGCCGCAGCAGGAAACAGCCGTATATAACCGGGGCGGAAGCCTTCTAGTGTCCGCCGCCGCAGGCTCAAAAGACCAAGGTCCTGGTGGAGCGCCGGTTTCCTATATGGAGCAGGAGGGCTGCCAGGTGGACGACTTCCTGAGCAGCACCTATACCAAGGCCGCCGCAGCGGGCTGCGGGGCAGGATCGCCCAGGAGCTGAGCCAGAGAGTGGCCCGTCAGCCGGAGAATATGCACCTGCGCCGGCAGATGCTGCGGGTGTATCAGGCGGACATCAAAACCGTGGACGCCTTCTGCGCCGGACCTGCTGCAGGAGAACGTCCACCTGCTGCCGCCGGAGGAGCACAGCCTGACCCCGGATTTCCGGGTGCTGGACGAACAGGAGGCCATGCTGCTGCGCGGCGGGTGCTGGACCGGGTGCTGGAGGATTTTTACGCCCACATCGAGGGGACGAAAACGCCCGCCTGCTGGCGGAGACCCTGGGTGCCGGCCGGGACGACCGGGCCCTGGAGGCCCTGGTGCTGGACCTGCACCAGAAGACCCAGAGCCACCCCACCCCCTGCGGTGGCTGGAGCGGCTGCGGGAGGGCTGGGGCAGCACCCCAGGAGTCCGTGGCGGACACCGGGCGGCCGGCTCATGGAGGACGCCCTGCGGCGGACCTGGTTCTGGGCGGCTGACCGGGGACGTGGAGTGGATGGCGGACTATCCCGGATCGTGTACAAAGCCTACGGTGACCGGTTTCTGGAGGTGGCCCAGGACCTGGAGGCCCTGCGACGGCGGCGCAGGAGGGTTGGGACGCCATGGCCCAGGGCGTCCCCGTCCTTCCGGCGGATGGGCGTGGCCAAAAGGGGGAGGAGAACGCCGCCTGCCGGGAGCGGGCGCAAGGCGGTGCTGGAGCAGTGCAAAACGCGCTGGATGACATCCGGTGCGCTGCTGGCGGTGCCGGAGGCGGAGCTGCTGGAGGATCTGAGGCCATGGCCCCGGCCATGCTGGCGCTGGTGCAGCTGACGGCCAGGATTTCACCCCGCCTATCAGGCGGAGAAGGTCCGGCGCAACGTGCATGGACTTTTCCGACCAGGAGCACTATGCCATCGACCTTTTTGACCGAGGGTGACGACGGTGCGCCGACGGCCGCTGGGGCGGCCTCCCGCTACCGGGAGGTGATGGTGGACGAATACCAGGACAGCAACCAGGTGCAGAACTGCATTTTCCGGGCCTGTCCGACCGGGACGGCGAACCTGTTCGCCGTGGGGGATGTGAAGCAGAGCATTTACCGGTTCCGGCTGGCGGACCCCACCATTTTCCTGGAGAAATACCTGTCCTACCGTCCCGGCAGGCGGGAGGAGGGCCAGCCCGAAAGGTGCTGCTGAGGCCGGAATTTCGCTCCCTGGCGGGAGGTGCTGGACGGCACCAACTTTCGTGTTCCGGGCTGCATTATGTCCCGGGAAATGGGGGAAATGGACTACGGCGACGACGAGCAGCTGTATTTCGGCGCGGAGGCGGTATCCCGCCCCGGCCGGGCATGGAGCCGGAGCTGCACTTCATCAGCGTGGAGAACACCCAGGAGGAGAGCTTCGACCGGACGGAGATGGAGGCCCGGTTCACGGCCCGCCGCATCCGGCGGCTGCTGGACCAGAAATTCCCGGTGCAGGGGGAGGACGGCCGGCCCGGCCGGTGGAGCCGGAGGACATCGTCATTCTCATGCGCTCCCCGGGCCAGGCTGGCGGCCTATACGGCGGCTCTGCGGCGGGAGAATATCCCTGCACCAGCGGGGAAAGCGAGGCCTTCTTCAGCACCCCGGAGGTGGCGGTGATGGTGTCGTTTTTTGCAGATCATCGACAATCCCCGGCAGGATGTGCCGCTGATCGCCGTGCTGCGGTCGCCGCTGTTCGGCTTTCGGCGGACCGCCTGGCCCTGATCCGGGGCTGCAGCCGGGGGGACTATTACGACGCCCTGTGCCGACGACGGCATGAGGATAGCCAGGCCTTTCTGGAGCGCTGGCGCAGTCTGCGGCGGCGGCCGGGGACCACTGACGGCGGACCGGCTGCTGTGGAAGCTGTATACGGACTGGCAGGGCACTGGCGGTGTTCGGGGCCATGGGGGTGGTGCGCAGCGGCCCGGCAATCTGCTGGCGCTACGCCTACGCCAGGAGCGCAGGCTCAAGCGGCTGCGGGACAGGACCCATGCATTCGATTTTGTCAGCTATCTGATGACTTGATGGAGCGGCCCGGACCTGCGGATATCAGCGCAAGGCAGGTGGAGCGGCGGCGTACAGCTGATGACCCCAACAGGTCGGAGGGACTGGGTTCATGGAGCGCATCCTGGCGGATCTGCAGAAGGGCTGTCAACCGGGACGATTTCCAGCGGCCCGTCTGGCTGGTGCATCCCCGGCTGGGACTGGGGACGGGCGGGTGGATCGGCAGCGGCGCAGGTGACAAATCGTCTCAAGAGCCATTCAGCGTGGCCCTGTCACGGGACTGAATCTATCAGCAGACTACTATCAAATGCGCCTGCGGTAATGTAATTGAGACAGGTTCTACGAAGAAGGATATTCGCGTAGAAGTCTGCTCTAAGTGTCACCCCTTCTTCACCGGCAAGCAGAAGCTGGTGGATACCGGCGGACGCGTGGCCAAGTTCAACAAGCGTTTCGGTCTGGACAAGTAAAGAACTCTTTTTTACAGGACCCGCACCTTTTTGGCTGCGGGTCCTTTACAATTTGCCGCCGGGTATACTATATTATTAGGTGAAAACCGGAAACGAGGGCAAATATGGAACAAACGACCTTGGAAGAAAACAGGAAAGAAAAGCGCGACGACGCGGTGCTGGTGGGCCTGCGCTCGCCCGTGCTGCGAGGACAGCGCCGACGAGGCGAGAGCCTGGCGGAGCTGGCCGCCCTGGTGGAGACCGCCGGAGGGAGGAGGGTGGGCACCATCCTGCAGAGCCGGGGGAGAAGCCGGACCCCCGCAGCTTCATCGGCGAGGGCAAGGTGGAGGAGGTCCGCCGCATGGTGGTCCAGGAGGAGAAGGCCACCATGGTCATCTTCGACAACGACCTCTCCCCCTCCCAGCTCCGGGTGCTGACGGAGATGACCGGGCGTCCAGGTGTTGGACCGCAGCGGCCTGATCCTGGACATCTTTGCCCAGCGGGCCAGGACCGGGAGGGGCGCTTTCAGGTGGAGCTGGCTCAGTATCAGTATCCCTGCTGCCCCGTCTGACGGGCATGTGGACTCACCTGGAGCGCCAGGGCGGCACCAGCGGCAAGGGCCCCATCGGCTCCAAGGGCCCCGGCGAGACGCAGCTGGAGACGGACCGGCGGCACATCCACCGCAAGATCGACAAGCTCCGGGAGGATCTGGAGGAAGTGCGGCGTGTCCGCAGCACCCAGCGGGAGCGGCGGCGGAAGAATGAGATCCCGGTGGTGGCCATTGTGGGCTACACCAATGCCGGGAAAATCCACTTTTGAATCGTCTGACCGGGGCGGCCATTCCCGCCAACAACCGCCTCTTCGATACCCTGGACACCACCACCCGCCTGCTGACGGTCAGCGACACCCTGGATGTGGTGATTTCGGACACCGTGGGTTTCATCCGCAAGCTGCCCCATCAGCTGGTGGAGGCCTTCAAGGCCACGCTGGAGGAGCTGGAGTACGCCGATCTGCTGCTGCACGTCATCGATGTGTCCAACCCAGAGTGGCAGCAGCAGGCCGCCATGGTGGAGAGCCTGATCCGGGAGCTGAAGGCGGACCACCCCCCTGCCTGCGGGTATACAACAAGTGTGACCTGGCCTTTTCCGGTCAGCGTTCCGCCGGGGAGGACACCGTGTCCATCTCCGCCAAGACTGGCGAGGGCGGTGCCGGAGCTGCTGGCGTGCATCGACAAGAAGCTGGACAAGGGTACCCGCCGGGTGACCATTCACCTGCCCTATGACAAGGCCGGACTTTCTGGACGGCCTGTACCGGGAGGCCAAGGTGGAGTCCGTGGGAGTACTGCTGCCTCCATCGACGTGGCGGCCGTGTGCACGCCTAAGGTGCTGGGCCAGGTCAAGGACTATGTGGAGGGCTGGCGCGAGGAAAAGGAGGATTGGGACTATGACGCGCTGGAAACCTCGCGGCTGATCCTGCGCCCGTGGTGCGACAGCGACGCGCCCAGGCCCTGTACCGCTGGGCCAGGGACCCGGAGGTGGGCCCCTCCGCCGGTTGGGCGCCTCACACCTCCGTGGAAAACAGCCGGGAGATCATCCGCACCGTGCTGTCCGGGCACCATGTTTTTGCGGTGCTGCTCAAGGGCGGCCGGCGGTCCCATCGGCTGGTGGGTGTGTTTCCCACGGAGGACACCGATGGGGCTTTGTCCGGAACTGCCCGGCTACTGGATTGCCCACCTTGGGGGCAGGGGCTTGTTCCCGAGGCCGTGGAGGCGATGCTACGCCGGCAGTTTCAGGAGATGGGAGTCCAGCGCGTATGGTGCGCCCATTCCCGGAAAATGAAGTCCCGGCGGGTGCAGGAGAAGTGCGGCTTCCGCCATGTCTGCGATACGCCGCCGTCGCCGCGGCCGACGGAACGGAGCGCCCCGGCGTGTGCCAGGCCATCACAAGACAGGAGTGGGAGGTCCGCCATGGGATAAAATCTACGTTCCCTATCAGGAGGCGGAAAGCGAGTTTGTGGAAAAGCGCTCCCGCTTCATAGGCCACATCTGGCCGGTGGACAGCGAGGACCAGGCCCAGGAGCTGATCCGCCGGGTGAAGAAGCAGCACTACGATGCCCGGCACAACTGCTGGTGCTATCTGCTGGGGAACGTCACCTGGTGCGTGGTGACCGGTACATGGGTATCCTTGACGACGGAGGGCCCCAGGAATGACGGCGACGGGACTGGTGGCGGCGGGCTGGCCACCATGGGGTGGCGGGAGAACGTCACCGTTTGAGCGGTATGCGTGGAGACCCGGTGTCCTCGGCGTGCTGTTTGCGCTGGTGGGATCCGGAGCGGGGCGGCGCCATCTATCTGGTGCTGGGCATTGCCTGCTTGCTGATGGTGCTGCTGCTGGTGGATCACATCCGCAACGAACGGGAGGAGAAAGCCAAGAAACAGGATGCAGTAGATGCTGACAAGGAGTAAGCCTTGCCATTTGTTCACGGATTCTTTACGGAAACCCTTGCCCTGCGGGGTTTTTCATGATAAAATGATATTGGTTCATCAGCCACGTGTGAAGTATCTGCCCAACGGAGGACAGGTGCGCCTCGTTTTGTCAGGAGAAAATTGACGAAAAGGAGGAAGATATTTGCTGGGGCCGAATTGAGCGTACTCCGACGCGGGAGGCCTCAGAACGGCAGGACAACCCACATGCTGACCATATTCCGGCAAGCTCCCATGCAGGAATCAGTGTGCGGTGACCCTATTTCAGCGGCCATTGCTGCTGGGGGCCGGAGGCTGACCCGTGCCTACTCCAACAACGCGCATGATGGACGTTTTTGCTGGGGCTGCGTGCTGATCGTGGGTATGGGGTTGTTTACCTGGGTTCGGAGATGTCCATGATCCCACTGGGTGAGGCGGTAGGTAAGGAGATCACCCGATCCAAAAAGGTGTGGGTCATCGTGGCCATCAGCTTTTTGATCGGCGTCATCATCACCGTGGCGGAGCCGGATCCTGCAGGGCGGCTGGCAGGGCAGGAGGGCCGACCTATCCCGGACGGGTCATCTGGTCCGTGGCGTTGGGCGTGGGGTTTTTCTGGGATCGCCCCTGCTGCGTATTTTTGTTTGCCATCCAGCTGTCGTATCTGCTGATCTGTTTTTACGCATCGTGTTCGTGCTGGCGGGCTTCGTGTCCCGGACTTCTGGGCCGTCGCCTTCGACTCCGGCGGCGTCACCGGCCCCATGACGGTACTGCTCCTTTATCATGGCGCTGGGCGTGGGCGTCAGCGCCGTGCGTAACGACAGGGAGGCGGGGGCGACAGCTTCGGTCTGGTGGCCCTGTGTTCCATCGGCCCCATCATCACGGTATTGCTGCTGGGATGCTGGCGCATCAGCCCGACGGCAGGACAGGTGCCCCGGTGAGCGCCGGATGAAAAGGACACGGCGGAGATGTTCCGGTCTATGCCCATGCGCTGCCGGAGTATTTCAAGGAGGATCTTCCTTTCTCTGGCGCAGGAGGCTGGCGTGCTGACCATTTTCCGTCCTGTTCCAGCTGGTCTGACCCGGCGCCTGAGCCCGGCGGGAGGTGCTGAGTATGCTTTTGGTCTGCTGTACACCTACATCGGGCCTGGTGCTGTTCCTTACCGGCGTCAACGTGGGCTTCATGCCCGTGGGCAACTTCCTGGGGGCAGCATCGCCTCCCCTGGAGTGCAGCTGGGTGCTGATCCCCATCGCCATGGTCATCGGCTACTTCATCGTCGCGGCGGAGCCCGCCGTTCCACGTTCTGAACCGTCAAGTGGAGGAGATCACCTCCGGCGCCATCCCCGCCAGCGCCATGAATGCTGGGCCCTTCGCTGGGCGTGGCGGTGTCCCTGGCCCTGGCCATGATCCGGGTGCTGACGGGCATCTCCATCATGTGGTTTTTGCTGCCCGGCTATGTGCTGAGTCTGGCTCTGTCCTTTGTGGTGCCGAAATATTCACCTCCATCGCTTTCGACTCCGGCGGCGTGGCCTCCGGTCCCATGACCGCCACCTTCCTGCTGCCCTTCGCCATGGGTGCCTGCGACGCCCTGGGCGGCAACGTGGTGACCGATGCCTTTGGCGTGGTGGCTATGGTGGCCATGACCCCCCTGGTGACCATCCAGCTGCTGGGCGTCAGCTATAAGCGCCGCATCAAGCAGGCTCCCTGCGGCCGTGGCCAGGTGGGAAGAGATCATCGAGCTGGCATAGGAGGGGAAATGAAACGACTGTATTTTATGATCACCATCACCAACCGGGTGGTTGGCTCCGGCCGGTTTGTGGATTTTTACCGGGCCTTCGGCGCGCCGGTGGTGTTCACGGCCCTGGGCCGGGGCACCGCCAGCGACGATGTGCTGAGCTATCTGGGCCTGGAGGCCACAGAGAAGGCCGTGATGCGTCGGTGGTGACACCGGCGTGCAAGGAGGTGCTGATGAAGGAGTTGGTCACCACCATGCACCTGACCAATCCCGGCACCGGCATTGCCATGTGCCTGCCTTTGAGCAGCATCGGCGGGCGGACGGCCATGAACTATTTGATTACCGGCAACCCGGAGGCGGAGCCGGATGGAAGTGAAGGGAGGACGAGAGCATGAAGGAAGCAGCCTATCAGCTGATCGTTGCCATCGCCAACCAGGGCTACACCGACACGGTGATGGGAGCGCTCGCAGCGCAGGAGCCCACGGCGGCACCATTCTGCACGCCAAGAGCACCGGCGCCGAGGATGCCAAGGAAGTTCTTTGGAGATGTCCATTGCCGAGGAGCGGGAGATCATCCTCATGGTGGTGCCTACCGGCGACAAAGAACACCGTGATGCAGGCCATCATGGCCCAAGCGGGGGCGCATACCGAGGCGCAGGCCGTGACCTTCTCGGTGGCGCTGGAGGATGTGGCGGGCTGTACCACATCAACGCCGACGAATAAAGAGGCGGCGAGGGGCAATCTCCGATCAAAGCGGCGCAGGGACGTGCCGCCTGGTCCCCGCAAAAAAAATTTAGATGCTTCAGCGTAAGAAAGCTGCCGGGAGGAGAGTCCCGGCAGTTTTCTCTTGTCAAATCCGGCGGCAGGGGTATACTAAAGGCGATATCCCATACAGAGAAAAGGAGCGATGTATATGGCAGTTCTGGAGCATCTGGAGCCGGGACGGGTATTTCACTTTTTGAGCAGATGAGCGCGGTTCCGGCAACACCAAGGCCGTCAGCGACTGGCTGGTGGAGCTTTGCCAAGGCCGGGGCCTGCGGTATGTCCAGGACCAGCTGAACAACGTGGTGATCTTCCGGGATGCCACCCCCGGCTATGAGCGGCGGAGCCTGTGATTTTGCAGGGTCACATGGACATGGTGTGCGAAGAGGAGCCCGGCTGCGGCAAGGACATGACCCGTGAGGGGCTGGATCTGGCCATCGACGGGGATTTTGTCTATGCCAAGGGGACCACCCTGGGCGGCGACGACGGCATTGCCGTGGCCATGGCGCTGGCGGTGCTGGACGACGAGAGCCTGCCCCATCCTCCCATTGAGGCGGTCATCACCGTGGACGAGGAAACCGGTATGTACGGCGCCGAGGGCCTGGACGTGTCCGTTCTCAAGGGCCGCCGGATGCTGAACATGGACTCCGAGGACGAGGGCATTTTCACCGTCAGCTGCGCCGGCGGCGCTCGGATGACTGCGTGCTGCCGGTGCGGCGGGAGGTCTTTGCGGCTCCTGTGCAGCGCATTACCGTTCACGGGGCTGGTAGGCGGCCACTCCGGCGCGGAGATCGACAAGGGCCGGGGCAACGGCGTTCAGCTGATGGGCCGTGTCCTGGCCCTGTGGCGGAGGAGACGGAGCTGCGGCTGGTGGAGGTCTGCGGCGGTCTGAAGGACAACGCCATTCCCCACCGGCGCACAGGCACTGATTTCCGCCAACGCCGAGGTCACCGCCGAGGTCTGCCGCCGCAATTGACGCAGTCCCTGCGGGAGGAGTACCGGGTGACGGATCCCGACGTAGAGGTAACGGTGGAGCCTGCCGGACGGCCATGCTGCCTATGGACGCAGTGTCCACCCGCCGGGCGGTGTGCCTGATGGTGTGCCACCCCAACGGCGTACAGGTCATGAGCGCCGACATCCCCGGTCTGGTGCAGACCTCCTGAACATGGGCATCCTCACCACCGACGAGACGGCGGTGCATCTGTCCAGCAGCGTTCGCAGCAGCGTGGAGAGCCAGAAGCAGATGCTGCTCCAGCGCATCGCCTGCCTGACGGCGGAGCTGGGCGGGGGAGACCTCCACCCGTGGGGAGTACCCCGGCTGGGCCTTCTGCCGGATTCTCCGCTGCGGGATCTGATGGTGGAGGTGTTCACCGATCAGTACGGCTATGAACCCAAGGTGCGCGCGATCCATGCCGGTCTGGAGTGCGGGCTGTTCTCTGCCAAGCTGCCGGGGCTGGATTGCGTGTCCTTTGGCCCGGATCTGAAGGGAGATCCACACCTTCCGGGAGAAAATGTCCATCTCCTCCGTGCAGCGGGTCTGGGAAGATGCTGGTGGAGCTGCTGCGCCGCATGAAGCCCTGAAAGGGAAGAAGTGAATATAAACGCCACCCGGCATGGCCGGAGGGCGTCTTTTTGTTGATTTGTAAGGGCTTACTGGAGCTGCTTTTGGCCTTTTGGCGGGGACCCGCGGATTCACGGCAACGAACATCAGAGCACGCCGATATACTCCGCAGGGACATCTGGTGCAGGATGATGGCACCGGCGATGACGGCGAACCGCAGGAGAACACGCCCACGTACAGCAGGGGCAGGATGCACTCCCAAGGACGTGGAAGTCTAATGGTGTCGAAGATCAGGGCCAGAATGGTGGACCAGATAGCGGCGAACAGGAACTGCAGGCAGCTGAGAGCTTCACGCCGTCGCAGCGGGCGGTGAAGTGGTCGATCACCAGGATATGTACGGAAAAGCATATGGCACATACCAGCACCAGCAGGTCGCCGGGGGCCAGGGAGAAGCCACCCTTGATGCACAGCAGGTACAGGGTAGCACCCACGCTCAGGGCCACGGCGATCCACACCGGGCCGCTGACCCTCCGCCGGAAGAACAGGCCGAACAGGGGAACCAGCACCACATACAGCGCGGTGATGAAGCCCGCCTTGCCGCCGTCGGTGCCGGCCACCAAGACCCGCCTGCTGGAAGTTGGAGGCAACGGCCAGAGCGGTGCCGCAGCAGAGGCCGCCCAGCCACAGCTGCTTGCGGGAGGCCTTCTTTTTCCTCCGCCGTGGGCTGGGGCCGGTCCTTCCGAGTGGCGTTCATGACGGCGATCACCACCAGCAGAGACAGTACGGCGATAGTAACGGGTGCCGTTGAAGGTAAACGCCCCATGGCGTCGGCGCAGACGTCCTGGGCCACGAAGGCTGTGCCCCAGATAAAGGCCGCCAGAATGGGAAATACCACCTGACGCATTTGGTTGTGTTTCATGTGCTTGGTTCCTTTCTGTTTATTCTCTCTCTCTTATTTAGGCGGTCCTTGCCCTCCGTGGGGTTGACGTGCCACTTGAATTTTTTCTCCGTTCCGTGGAGAAGGCGCTGGATATTCTCCCGGTGGCACCAGACCACCAGAGCCGCCACCGCCAGACATAGACCGGTGTAGAGCCAGTTGTGGCCATAGACGAATACACGGTAATGGGGGCATGCTGCAGGTGGCGGTGATGGAGGCCAGCCGGGAGACGTATCGGGTGGTGAGCCACAGCAGCGGAACAGCGCCCATGCCACGGCGGCCACCCGCCAGTTCAGCAGCAGCACCAGCGTGCCGCCGCAGAGGATGCCCTTGCCGCCTCGGAAGCCGTAGAACACCGGGAAGATGTGGCCCAGCTCACAGCCGAGGCCCGCCAGAAGCGTCCCCAAGGTGCCGTCCCAGCCCAGACAGCGGAAGAAAGAAGCTGCCCAGCAGGCACGCCGCCACGGTCTTGCCCATGTCGCAGGCGATGACCATGAGCGCGTATTTGGCGCCGTAGGTCCGGTAGAAGTTCGTCAGGCCCGCGTTGCCGCTGCCGTGCTGGCGGACGTCGTCCCGGATGATGAAGTGGGATACCATGAAAGAGCCGTTGAAGCAGCCGAAGAAGTAGGCAGCGACAGCATCACCAGCAGTCAAACGGCGAAGGCCACAGTCACGTTATGCATCTTCTTCTCCCTTCTGACGGATGCTCATGATGATGGGCGTCCCCTCCAGCCCGAACACGCTGCGGATCTGATTTTCCAGATACCGGCGATAGGAGAAGTGGAAGAGCTTCTTGTCGTTGCAGAACACCACGAAATGGGGGGGCGGATGCCCACCTGGGTCATAGTAGATCTTCAGGCGGCGGCCCTTGTCCGTGGGGGGCTGCACGGGTCTGTGCGTCCGCCAGAACGGAGTTCAGCATACCGGTGGTGATCCGCATGGAGGTTCTGCTCCCGGACGTAGTTGATGAGCTCGAAGAGCCGGGTGACACGCTGGCCGGTCGGGCGGAGATGAACACAATGGGGGCGTAGGGCATATAGCTCAGGTCCCGGCGGATATCCTCCCGCATACGGTCCATGGTCTTGCCGTCCTTTTCCACCAGATCCCACTTGTTCACCACAATGATGCAGGCCTTTCCGGCGTCGTGGGCCGAGGCCCGCCACCTTGGTGTCCTGCTCGGTGACGCCGTCCTGGGCGTCGATCATAATGAGGCACACGTCGCTGCGCTCGATGGCCATGGTGGCCCGGAGGACGCTGTATCGCTCGATGGCGTCGTCCACCTTGGACTTCTTTCGCATACCGGCGGTGTCGATGAAGTTATACTTGCCGGTGGCGTTTTCAAAGTAGCTGTCGATGGCGTCCCGGGTGGTACCGGCCACGTCGCTGACGATGACCCGCTGCTCGCCCAGGATCCGGTTGGTGAGGCTGGACTTGCCCACGTTGGGCTTGCCGATGATGGCCACCTGGACCACGTCGCTGTCCTCCTCCTCGTCCGTTTCCGGGGGGAAGTATTGCAGACAGGCGTCCAGCAGGTCGCCGGTGCCGTGGCCGTGGACGGCGGACACGGCGATGGGGTCGCCCAGACCCAGGTTGTAAAACTCATAGAACTCCGGGTCGGGTGGGCCGGTGGAGTCCATCTTGTTCACTGCCAGCACAATGGGCTTCTTGGAGCGCTGGAGCATCCCGGCCACCTCCTGGTCGGCGGCGGTCATGCCGGTCTTGATATCGGTGACGAAGATGATGACGTTGGCGTTGTCGATGGCGATCTGAGCCTGCTCCCGCATGAAGGCAGGATCTGGTTGTCGGTATTGGGTTCGATACCGCCGGTATCCACCAGGCGGAACTTGCGGCCGTTCCAATCGGATTCGCCCCGTAAATGCGGTCACGGGTGACGCCGGGGGTGTCCTCCACAATGGAAAGACGCCGCCCGATGATTTTGTTGAACAGCATGGACTTGCCCACGTTGGGGCCGTCCGACGATGGCAATCAAGGGTTTGGACATGGGTATCAGCTCCTTCCGTTGTCCTGCCGGCTTTCCGCCGGGGCAAGAGGGCGTCGGCCAGATCGAGGCCGTCCAGACCCACCACCTGTCACGGGGCGGTCCCAGCTCCTGAGACAGACGCTCTACTGTATAATCATCCAGAAACGCCGTTTCACCGTGCCGCAGCATATGCAGTGGGATCAGCACCCGGTCTCCCCAGCGGCCGCTTTTGCAGCTGGGCGGAGATATCCTGCCCGGTAAGCAAGGCCCGCCACGTCGATGGTGTGGCCGAAGAAGTCGTTGTCCACGGCCACCACCTCGCCCCGGAGGTCGGAGAAAGCGGGCCTATGTGCCTGCTGCACCAGTCCCCGTCAGGAAGGGGGCCGCCGCTGTGCCGGTGGCGATGGTGAAGGAGAAAATTCCTCCGCAGGCATCCAACCGTATCCAGTCGCTGCCAGAAAAATCGTCCCCAGCGGCGCAGCATCCCCACGCCGTTTTCCAGCTGACGGTAGCCCCTCGTAATACTCTGCCTGTGGCAGGGGACGGCCTGCCCGCAGATACAGCTCGTCGGCGCAGAAGAAGCGCCGGGTGCCGAAGCGCTCCAGATTCTCCCGGCCGAATTCGTCTGCGGTGTCGATGATCTCGGCGGCGGTGGCGGCGTCCACGGGGCGCAAGGGGCAAGGCCCTGCGGTACTTGGTGATGCCCACCGGCACCAGCGAGCAGCTGGAGAACTCCATCTCCGTCAGGTCCCGCAGGGTGCGGCGCAGCTGGTCGCCGTCGTTCCAGCCGGGGCAGATGACGATCTGCCCGTTCATGACGATGCCGGCCTCACAGAACCGGCGCATATAGTCCAGGGAGCGCAGGGCGTTTTTGTTGCCCAGCATGGTACAGTGGAGCTGAGGGTCCGTGGTGTGGACGGAGACGTTGATGGGGCTGATGCGCAGGTCGATGATGCGCTGGGCCTCCCGCCCGTCAGATTGGTGAGGGTGATATAGTTGCCCTGCAGAAAGCTCAGCCGGGCATCGTCGTCCTTAAAATAGAGGGTCTGGCGCATACCGGGGGCATCTGGTCCACAAAGCAGAACACACAGTGGTTGCGCAGCAGCGCATTTCGTCCATCAGATAGGTGTCGAAATTCAGCCCAAGATCCAGGCCCTCTTCCTTTTTGATCTGCATATTCCGCACGGAGCCGTTGGGCTCCAGCAGCTCCAGCCGGCACTTGGCATCATAGCCGTAGAAGCGGGTAGTCCAGCACGTCCACGATCTCGTGGCCGTTGATGGTCAGCAGCTTCTCGCCGGGCGGGATCCCCGCCCGCTGGGCAGGGCTGCGGTGATCCACAGAAGGCGATAACAGTACTCATGGATTCATTCCTTCACATTGGCATACAGCCTATTATAAGCCAAATCACCGGGATTGTGCAAGCGAAATGAGGAATTTATTCCATGAAAAATGATGCCCGCAGCCATGAAAAAACTTTCATTTGCCGCAAAAAATTCACCTTGACAACCGGGCGGAATGGGGTATGATAGTCATGCTTGTAAAGCAAATCGACTTTATAGGAGGATCTTCGTGAAAAACCAGACCTATCGCGCTGATGATGCTGTTCGATTTTTATGGGGAGATCCTCACAGATCGGCAGAAGGGAGTTCTTTGATCTTTACTACAATGAGGATCTGTCACTGGCGGAGATCGCTGAGAACTACGGCATCTCCCGGCAGGGCGTCCGGGACGTTATTGTCCGGGCGGAGGCCGCCATGACAGAGCTGGAGGATAAGACGGCCTCATCCGGCGCCCATGCAGATGATGGCATTTGAAGGACTTTCCGAAAAACTCAACGCCGCATTCAAAAGCTCCGTGGCAAGGGCCGCCTCACCGAGGCGGAGTCCGATGAAGGAGGGATGCGTGAGGTGCGGCTGGCGCTGCTGGAAGCGGATGTCAGCTACAAGGTCGTCAAGGATTTTTTTGTGGCCGTCACCGAGCGCATGTCGGCGCCGACGTGCTGGAATCCCTGACTCCTGCGCAGATGATCGTGAAGATCGTCAACGAGGAGCTTTGCAAGCTGATGGGCGGCGATACCAATGCTATCAACATCAACCCCAACGGCCCGTGACGGTGATGCTGGTGGGCCTGCAGGGTGCCGGTAAGACCACCAACGGCTCCAAGCTGGCGGGGCCTGATGAAGCGGCAGGGGAAGCCCGCTGCTGGTAGCCTGCGATATTTACCGCCCCGCCGCTATCCAGCAGTTGAAGGTCTGCGGCGAAAAGCTGGGCATTCCCGTTTTTGAAAAGGGAACGCAGGACCCGGTGCAGACCGAAAGAGGCCGTCCTCTACGCCCGTCAGCACGGCCATGACATGGTGTTTCTGGACACTGCCGGCCGTCTGCATGTGGACGAGGCGCTGATGAACGAACTGAAAACATCAAGGCCACCGTCAAGCCCGACGAGATCATGCTGGTTGTGGACGCCATGACCGGACAGGACGCGGTGAACGCCGCCAGAGCTTCAACGAGTGGCTGGACATCGATTCCGTGATGCTGTCCAAGCTGGACGGCGACGCGAGAGGCGGCGCAGCGCTTTCCGTCCGCGCAATTACAGGCAAGCCGGTGAAGTTCGCCGGTGTGGGCGAAAAGCTGGAGGACATCGAACCGTTCCATCCCGACCGGATGGCTTCCCGCATTCTGGGCATGGGCGATGTGCTAGCCTCATCGAGAAGGCAGAAAAGGCTTACGATGCCAAGAAAGGCCGGAAAATGGAGGAAAAGCTCAAAAGAACCGCTTCACACTGAGGACTTTTTACGACCAGATGGTGCAGATGAAATCCATGGGCTCCTGAGGACATTCTTGCCGGGATGCCCGGGGCAATGGGCAAGAGGACGCCAAGCAGATGGACGAAAAGCCATGGCGCACACCGAAGCCATCATCCTGTCCATGACCCCCAAGGAGCGGGAAAAGCCCGAGATCATCGGCGCAAGCCGGAAAAAGCGCATTGCTGCAGGCGCTGGCCTGAAGGTGGAGGACGTGAACCGGCTTCTTAAATCCTTTGAGCATGATCCAGCAGCTCACCAAGTTGATGAGGCCCGGCGCTTCCGGGGGAAAATGGCGCATGGGCCGTATGGGCGGCTTGGGGCGGCCATGGAAAAATGAAGGGCTTCGGGATTTGATCGCTGAAACCGTTGCAAAATCAAATGTGCAGGAGCATTTATCGAAATAAATTTATAGATTATTTTGGAGGAAAAACAACATGGTTAAGATCAGACTGAGAAGAATGGGCAAAGAAGAAGGCTCTTCTATCGTGTGGTAGTGGCGGATTCCCGCTATCCCCGTGACGGTCGTTTCATCGAGGAGATCGGCACCTACAATCCCTGCGTGTCTCCCGCTGAGATCAAGATCGACGCTGACCGGGCCCGTGAGTGGATCAAGACCGGTGCTCAGCCCACCGGAGACCGTTCGTGCTCTGCTGAAGAAGGTCGACGATCGAGTAAAGCGGAGGCAGAGGCATGAAGGAGCTGCTGCTCTACATCGCCAAAAGCCTTGTTCAGCATCCCGATCAGGTCACTGTGACGGAGTGTAGAAACGGCGATGAGCTGACGCTGGAGCTGCGTGTGGCCCCGGAGGATATGGGCCGGGTCATCTGGCCGTCAGGGGCCGCATGCGATCTTCAGCAGGCTGATGGGGGCGGTGCTGCAGCCGCCGGAGAGGAACTTCTTGTAGTCTGCCACGGCGCTCTCGCCGTCCTTGAGGATGCGGTCCGCGATCGCCACGGCAGCGGAGAAGCCGGTGGCATACTGGAAGACGTAGTAATTGTAGAAGAAATGGGGGATCCGGGCCCACTCCAGGGCGATCTGGTCATCGGACACCATATCCGGGCCGAAGTACAGAGCTTATTGAGCTCATGGTACTTCCTGCACAGGGCGTCCGCGGTAAGGGCCTGGCCGTTTTCGGCCATCTTGCCCATGGCCAGCTCGAACTCAGCAAACATGGTCTGGCGATACACGGTGCCCTTGAACTGGTCCATGAAGTGGTTGATGAGATAGGCCCGCTGCTTCTTATCGGTGGTCTTTTTCAGCAGGTGGCGCATCAGCAGCACCTCGTTGCAGGTGGAGGCCACCTCGGCCACGAAGATCACATAGTCGCTGGTGCTGACGGGCTGATACTTGCAGCTGTGATAGCTGTGCAGGGCGTGGCCCATCTCGTGGGCCAGGGTGAACTGGCAGTCCAGATTGTCCTTGTGGTTCAGCAGGACATAGGGGTGGGGACGGCTGTTGCCGGAGGAGTAGGCGCCGCCTGCGCTTACCAACGTTTTCGTAAACGTCGATCCAGCGGTTGCTGAAGCCCTCCTTCAGCAGGTCCACGTAGTCCTCACCCAGCACCTGCAGGGCCTCCAGCACGGTCTCCCTTTGGCCTGCTCATAGGGGATTGGCCTGGTCGGCGTCGGCCACAATGGGGGGTGTACACATCGTACATGTGCAGCTCGTCCACGCCCAGAGCTTCTTGCGCAGGGCCACATAGCGGTACATCTTATCCAGGTTGTTGTGAACGGCCTCAATGAGGTTCATGTACACGGGCACGGGCACCTCGGTGGCATCCAGGGATGCCTGGAATGGTGCTGTCATAGTGGCGGGCGTTGGCAAAGAAGCACAGCTGCTTGAACTGGCCGTCCAGTGGCGGCGATGGTGTTCTTATACTGGCCCAGCTGCTTGTAATACGTCTCAAAGGCCCGGCGGCGCAGCTCCCGGTCGGGGCTGGTCAGCATGGGGCACAAAGGTGGCGTCCGTCAGCTGATGGGCATTGCCGGCCTCGTCCACCACGTCGGGATAGACCATATCGGCGTTGCGGAACACGCTGGCCATGTTCTCGGAGGCGTTGGCCATTTCCTACCGGCGGAGGCCAGCAGACGCTCCTCGGCAGGGGAGAGAATGTCCTTGCGGCGGCGGATCTGGTACAGGCTGCGGCGATACGTCTCCAGCTCCGGCTGGGCGGTGTAGAACAGATTCAGGGTATCCTCCGGGATCTCCATGATCTCCGGGGTGGCAAGGCAGCAGCGCTGGAGATGGTCACCAGCGTGCTCATGGCTTTTTGCCGCGCATATCCTGATAGAAGCTGTTGCCGGTGTCCTCGTCGCCCTTGCAGCTGGCGTAGCCATACAGGCGGCTCAGCCGCTCCTCCACCTGATCCTGAGCCGGAACCATGCCAGCAGGTCTCGGCACTGCGGCCCAGCGTGCCACGGAAGGCAGTGATCTGCCCGGGAGGGTCTTCAGGGCCTTATATTCCTCATTCCACGCCTGATCGCTTTCAAACATATCCTTCAGGTTCCATGTGTATTCCTCCGAACCTCACTGCGCTGGGGGATGATCTGGTTTGCCATATCTGATTCCTCCTATGATAAAGATACGTTAGAGACATTATACCATAAGTTTCCGAAAAGGGAAGTCCCCAGTTTCACGGCGGCGGCATAGAATGGGGATGAGGCTTGGCTCACACATGACCTGTGAGGAGGAAGGACTCTTGTACACAGAAATCACCAACGCTGCGGCGGAGAATAAGTGCCCGGAGGGGAAGGCAGCTGCCGGGACGGTGCGCCGCTATGGCGTTTCCCTTTGTGGCCATGCAGGGCAGGACCCTAAGCGCTACGATCAGCGGGAGGCCTTGCAGGGGGACGCTGTTCCCCGGACTGGACCTGCCGTTTCATAAGGAGCTGCGCAGCCGGTTCCCGGCGGCCAACAACGCCCTGTCGGAGCTGATGGCCCTGGATTTTGCCATTGACGAGCTGGGCTGTATCTGGTGACCCATGCCGAGGATCAGGAGGTGCTGGCCCTCTACTGGGAATATATCCGATTGGCGCAGGAGGGGAGAGCCCGCTATGAGGCGCAGTACGGCCCCCTGACTCCAGACCACCGTCACGGAGGGCGGCTACTGGTGGCCTCGGGCGACCCGTGGCCCTGGGACGAAGGAGGTTCGGACTGATGTTTGTATATGAAAAGAAGCTGCAGTACCCCGTGCGCATCGCCAATCCCAACCCCAAGCTGGCGGCGTTTATCATCAGCCAGTACGGTGGTCCAGACGGCGAGCTGGGAGCCTCCCTGCGGTATCTCAGCCAGCGCTACACCATGCCATACCCGGAGCCGAAGGCGCTGCTGACGGATATTGGTGTGGAGGAGCTGGGGCATCTGGAGATGGTGGGGACCATCGTTCACCAGCTGACCAGGAGCATGACGGAGCAGGAGGTGAAGGACGCCGGCTATGAAGCGTACTTCGTGGATCACACCGCCGGGGTGTATCCCACCGCCGCCTCCGGCTTCTCAGGAACGCCGCCTCCATGGCGGTGAAGGGGACCTGATCGCAGATCTGACAGAGGACCTTGCAGCAGATGCTGCAAGTGCAAAAGAACAACTTTCAAAAAAATAGAAAATAGAACAAGCCATTTCTACTGTTCTATAAAAACAGCAGTACCACAATACTATAGAGGGAAAATCCAACTTTTGATACCGATTTGCCTTGTAAGTGAGAGCGTTCCGGATTTGGCGTAGGTGGTTAGTAAAAATGCGGCGGGAAATCAGTATTTAGGGCATACCTGTTGACGCTTGACATGGCATACAATAATGCGCATCTTATAGCGAGGCCGGACAGCGCATGGTTAAAACCTTTAAATAGTGATCGACTTCTTCCTAAATTGCGTATCTAATTAAAATAGATTAGATATACTATTATCACTGATGATGCATTTGAAATTGATTTTGTTTTTTATTGACCTTGACTTTATCATTGAAAAAGGCCACACCAGAATGGTGTGGCCTTTTGTCTTCTATACAAAATATGTGCTGTTTTGATATGTGCTGTTTTGCACATAGATACCTGTATGGGGTGCATAGGGAAAATCTTATGGGATGAGAAAAGATAGAAAGGTAAATGGACAGTACGGAAGCCGGTTTACTCAACGAAACATAGGCTGGGTATAAGCCGATTGGGGAACTTTCCTACGGGAGGTTCCTTTTTGCGTTGCAGGGATATTGGCTTGGGCTGAGTGGAGGATCAAGGAGAAGGTGCTGAGCGAAGGCGTGTAGATGAGAAGGAGGCGGGTTGGAAAATATTTTTTATCATAGTAAAAGTAATCCTTGACAGGTTGTTTACTACATGGTAAATTTTAGATAGAGAGTACATAATTTGACTTAAAAAATACTCTGAATTGCAATTCTGCACGGACGAAAAGAGGCGCATTCAAAAAGAGAGAGAAGAGAGAAAAATTGTATGAAAACGATGTGGGAGTCATCTCAGCGCTGTTGGCGCTGGTGATCCTTGTTAGCAAGCACCACTGCCAACGTTTGCGGCCACAGAGGGCGCAGACGGCGGCAGTGGTTTTGCTTTCTGAGCTGGAGGAGTCTGCGTCTCCGGCAACGCTGGAGGGCGAGGTGGAGGAGCTGCGCACGGAGGAGGGAAAAAGCACTTCCGCCTCACGGACGGCAGCTATCTGTCGGTCTCCTACGGCACGCCGGTGCATTATCAGGATGAAGAGGGCCAGTGGCAGGACATCGACAATACCCTGACCCCGGCGCCCGGAGCCATCACACGGGGACAACGGCGGCGTAACGGCGTCCTTCTTCGCCAAGGACCTGTCCCATGGGCAGCTGGCAGCGGCGGCCTGCGGGGACGTGTCTGTCTCCATGGGGCTGCTGCCCCGACGCAGGTGCAGCCCCTGCCGGCAGGGCAGCGGACTATGACCGCAGCGTCACAGCGGAGGTGGAGGCGGAGCCGGCGGTCATGAGCCTGTCCGCCGGAGAGGGCTGGCGTGCGGAGGATCTGGTGCCTGCGGCGCTGTCTGCCAGCGTGCTCTACCGGGAGGTGTATCCCGGCGTGGATCTGCCTATACGGCCCACAGCTATGACCTGAAGGAGCAGATCATCCGGAGAAGCAGGAGCGCTATCGCTACGATTTTCTGCTGACACTGGATGGCCCTGACGGCTCATTTGGAGGACGGCAGCGTGCTGCTGAACGATGCTCAGGGTGCCGCCGTCTACCGCATCCCGGCACCGTATATGGTGGATGCTGGGAACGGTGCTGTCAGTAGAGGCGGACAAGGCGTGTGGATGGACGGGGCATCCTTTCCCGTGACCATTGACCCCACCCTCATCGCCGAGGCCCGGCGGCCGGAGATGAGCCCGCAGCGCTGCCATCCACGCCACCTATGTGCGCAGAAGAGCCCAATACTACCCACAGCAACTATCACGACCTGTATCTGGGCTACGGCATCACCGGCGGGGAGCAGTGGGGCTTCTTCCACTTCAGGACACTGCCCACCGTGCCGGAGGGCAGCGTAGTCACCGGTGCTGCGCTGAACCTCTTCATCTGGGTGGAGAGCGACAGCGATTGGGGCTACCCAGCGTGGGATGCCCGGAGCCGCTGGAGATGTGCAGGTGACGGGGACCAACACGAATTCGGACAACGACTACTACGACTGGCTGTACTACATGACGTGGAACAACAAGCCCGCCGTGGATACCGGCCATGTGCTGACTATACGCTGGTTTCCGCCTTCGCAGGGCAGCTACGTCAGCTGGGATATGACCCGAGCCGTGAAGAAGTGGTACGCAGGGGGACGGAGAACGGACGGTGGCCGTGCTGCCGGCGGACCGTGGGACGTACAGCAACACCCACTGCGCCCTGGCCAAGGCATCGCTTACAGCCAGACCTACCCCATATTCGCCGTGGCCACCGCAATACCACCGGCATCGAGCCGTACTATACCTATAACACCATGGGCGCAGGTCATGCCGGAAGCGTCTGGCTGGCCGGACGCCACTGGGCAGGTGAAGGTGGTGAAGAGGCGGCATCCACGCCTCCCACGGTGAACCCCTTTTCTGTCAGTCTGGTGTATAACTCCGACTATTTCCTGCGCCGGACGACGGCGTATCTGCCCCACGGCAGCGGTATGACTTCGGCTCCGGCTGGACGCTGGACTGCGTGCAGAAGCTGGCCGCCCAGACCATCGGCGGGACGGCATACCTGCGTTATACCGACGGAGACGGAACGGAGCACTACTTCCGCAAGGACAGCAGCCGGACTCCACCTACTATTACGACGAGGACGGTCTGGGGCTGAAGATCCGGTCCGTCAGCGGCGGCTATGAGATGTCCGACGACAAGGACAACAAGTATCTCTTCAGCGGAGGCTATCTGAAAACCATCACGGACGCCAACGGCAACAGCGTCTCCATGACCTACTCCGGCGGCAAGCTCACCGCCGTGACCCAGAAGAACAGCGGCGCCGACAGCATCACCGTGGCGGCGCTGACCTATACAGACCACCGGCTCACCGCCATCCGGGACGCCGCCGGCAGCACGGTGACGCTGTCCCACACGGACGGAAAGCTCACCGGCATCGACAGAGACGGCACGGCGCTGGCACGGTATGCCTACCCGGTCAGAGGCTGACGAAGCTGGCGGATGCGGAGGCGGATTACAGCCTGAGCTTCACCTATTCCGGCGGAAGAGTCAGCTCCTACACGGAGTCTGCCGGGGGCAGCAGCGGCGTCCGGGTGGGCGTCAGCTATCCCAATGTCAGTCAGACGGTGTATCGGGACTACGGCACGGACCGCACCGCCAACACCGGGGACGACCTGCTGACCAGCTATCTTTTTCGACTACGCAGGCCGGACGGTGAACGCCTATACCACCGACGCCTCCGGCAAGCTGCTGGGGCCACCAACGCCGTCTATACCGGCAGCGGCAGCACGGATAAGAAGAACAACCGCACCCAGCGGACGGCCTCCATGGGCGAGAGCGGCACGGAACTGCTGAAAAACAGCACCATCTCCGGCTCCACCGGCTGGAGCATGGGTCAGGGGCCAGCGTCGTCTCCGGTGTCAGCCGGGACGGCAGCGGTGGTTCCATCCGGATCAAGGGCAGCTGGCAGAATAAGGACGGCAACGCCTATCAGAGCATCACCGTCAACGCCCCGGCATCGGATACCTATATGCTCTCCGGCTGGGCCAGGGCGGACGCCATCACGGATACCGAGACCAAAGGCTTCCAGCAAAGGGAACTGGACCAGTTCAAGCAGTTCGGCCTGCGGGTGCGCATCGACTATTCGGACGGCACCCACGAGTGGCACTATGTCCCCTTCTGCCCGGACTTAAGCACATGGCAGTTTGTCAGCATGGCGCTGGTCAATCTGCGTCCGTGACCACCACGGGTTTGAAGGCGGAGACCAACACCTACGACAAGGGGAACCTCATCCAGTCCGTTACCGGCGGATACGGGACACAGCTACAAGTATGACAGCAAGCACAACCTCACCTCCGTGACGGACGGCACGGTGACGCAGACCATGACCTACTCCGGGCAGGGGCAACGTCACCAGGACTGCCTCACCGGCGGCAGCCCTGACCATGACCAGCAGCGCCGCTTATGACGCCGGGGCAACCGCCTCACCTCCGTCACGGACAGCAGCGGCGCCACCGTGCGCTATCGGGTACAGCAGCGGCGTCAGTGAGATGCTGGGGCTGCCCACCTTCACCACCGATGCGCTGGGGACCGTCAGCAGCAGCCGCTACGATGCGCTGGGCCGCCTGACGGAAACGGAGGTTTTGCAGAACAGGCGGGGGTGCGGTATGCCTTACAGCAAAGGCCAGCTGTCGGCCCTGCACCGCACCGCCGGGGAGAGGAACAGGTCTACGCCTTTGCCTACGATGCCTTCGGCAACCTGACGGCTCTGCAGGTGGGAGACCGGACGCTGGCGGGGTATACCTACGCCGCCGGGACGGAAATCTGACCCGGCAGGCCTACGGCAATGGGTCCTGGGTGGGCTACGGCTGCGATAGCCGGAACCGGGTCACGCAGCAGACGGATTCGGAGGCCGCACCCGCACCTTACGCCTATGACCCGGACAGCCATCTCAGCGCCGTAACGGACAGCGACGGGCGATCCGCTACGTCTATGACAGGCTGGACCGGCTGACGGACTGCACGGTGACGCAGGACGGGGCGCAGGTGCGGTATACCACCCAAGCTACAACACCTACGGCAGACCACGGGACAGTCGTGGGTGCTGGACGGCACCACCTATGCCCAGAAGTACACCTACGACACGGCGAAAAACGCCATCCCCCGACGGCCTGCTGACCTCCCATGACCACCGGAATGGAGACGATCAGCTTCTCCTATGATGCGCTGGGCCGCCTGACGGGAGTCGGCGGCAGACCGGCCGGTCCTACGCTTATGCAGATGGGGCAGACGGCGCCACCACGCAGATCGCCCAATACAGCAGCTCCTTCGGGGGGCAAGGAGCAGGTCAGCAGTAGCTTTTACCTACAACGCCGCCGGGAACATCACGGAGGAGACCACCGGCGGTAGGACATGGCGCTACACCTACGATGCGCTGGGCCAGCTGACGGGAGCCACCGACGGCGACACCGCCTATACCTTCACCTACGACGGGGCGGGCAATCTGCTGACGGCCTGACGGCGGCGAAGCCACTACACCTACGGCGATGCCGACTGGAGGGACCTGCTGACCGCCTATGACGGACACGCCATCACCTGACGGCAGCGGCAGCCCCACCACCTACTACAACGGGCGGGAGTGGAGCTTCACATGGACCGGCGGGCGGACCCTCAGCGGGGCCGACAGCACCGACGGCGACCGGGGAGACCACGGTGGCTTACGTCTACGATCTGGACGGCCAGCGGGCGAAAAGACCGTCACCGTGCGGAAGTACCACACACCCATGCGTTTGTGGCCACGGAGACGGTGGAGCCCGGCTGTTTGGATGGATATACGCTGGAGACCTGCTCCTGTGGGGCTACGAGAAAACGAATATTGCCGGGAAATGGCGGGCACCAGTACACCGTCACCGAGGTAGTCCCCCTGCCACCTGCACGGAAAAGGCTATACCTTAAAGACCTGTACGGGGTGCGGCGCAACGATAAAGACAAATTATACCAATGCATTTGGACATAGTGCTTACGCTTGTCCATACCGAAACGGTGAGCCCGACTTGTACAGAGAATGGTTATAACGTTTATACTTGTCCCAAATGTAATGCGCAGGTACATTTCCTGGGGAATCGGCACTGGGGCATAATTTGTGCAGGACTCCGCTTAAAAGGTATTTTCTGCAGCCAGGTGGGGAAGAGAAACCAGGCATAGAGATTCCTAAGCCGCCTATTTCTGAATATGACCCCATCGAGACCCCAGAGGAACCGCTGGCGCCGGTAGAGGAAGCGGCGCTGACGAGACTGCCGTTCAGGCGGAGGAAGAGCGCATCGTGGAGTCGGAGGTAACGACCACCTACAGCTACCTCTACGCCGGGGGCAAGCTGCTGCAGGAGACTGTCACCACCGGAGACACCACGGAGACGCATAATTTCTTCTACGACGGTAGGCGCTCCTTACGCCATGCAGACAGGCGGCAGCACCTACTATTACGTCACCAACCTGCAAGGCGACGTGGTAGCCCCTGCTGGATGCCAGCGGCAGCACCGTAACAAGCTATGCCTACGATTCCTATGGAAAGATTTTGTCCGCTGAAGGTACCATGGCGGAGACGAATCCTCTCCGCTACCGTGGTTACTACTACGACACCGAGAGCGGGCTGTATTACCTGCAAAGCAGATACTATGACCCCGCAACCCGCCGCTTCATCAATGCGGATGGGATATGCTTCTGACTGGACAGGGGCGTATTGGGCTGTAATATGTTCGCATATTGCAACAATGATCCAGTAAATCTGAACGACTCTGGCGGGGAATGTTCCGCTCCGCAATACGATGACCCAGATGACGGATGGAGGTCACGGATCGCCGCTATTACATTGAATCACTTGCGAAGAAGTATTCATTGGATACGGAGGATACACGTCCTCGCATTACAGGTGTCCGTTATACAGCGTCAACACCTTCTGGCAAAATCAATTCTCAAGAATATGCTTTTAGGTATAGCAAAGGTTGAAAGAGGAAAAATTGCTACTACATCTGCATTTCCAGATGCGTCTAAAATATGTCGCCTTTGCTGCTACCGTTGATTTTGCCGGAGCTGACTCGTCTATTAACGTGCCAATAGGCAAGGGCTTCAGCAAATATCTATTTAGATGGTGTTGGTATCATTTACGGGGCCTAAAAGTGGTAACAATCAAATGTTATAGCTTAAAAGCTTAATGTTTGAAGAAACACTTGAACTAAAGATGGCGACAATACAGTACGAAAAATGGATTTACAAACACCACCTATGTAACTTATAGTGTAAAACTATGGGCAGTAGCGGGGTGTGATAGCAATAGCAGATGGAATGTTTATAGCTGTGATTGCATTTTGCCTAAGTTTTAGGTTACTGTTATGGATGGAGATTATCGGATGAAAAAAGATTAGATGGGTCATGGGTAGCATTGGGTACACTGCTGTGCGGCGCTGTGTTCTATGTGCTATGCATTGTAGAAGAAATTTCAACTCCTAAAAAGCTGTGTACCACATTACAAGAGGCAATAGATTCCAATAAGGAATTTGCAGGCTATACTGAGGTTCTGACGCAAGCGGAAGCAAATGGGTATAATGCTTGTTGTTGTCAAAATACCTGATCAAAAAGACAGATTTGCGTATTCAAACCGGTGTTTTCTTAAAAACAAATAAGGGCTGGGTTGTTCCCGCCAAAAAACTCTTTTTTGTCTCAACTCAGACCTCAGATGTACTGGATGGCTTCTGTTATGTGGATGTGTATCGGATTGTCGGGGCAAACGGTTACTGCATCAATGTTGACTTGTCTGAGTATCTGGCACCGTCCAAAAGTGTTACGGATTCTATGAACTCTGACTTTGGTACATACAGCTATCAGTCTGTCTTGGGTACGGGATATGATGCATGGCGATTTTACCAGAGTTGCCAGATGGCTATACAGTATATGTCAACCAAGAACCTATTGTGATAAAGTAGGGAACATGGCATAGGGCTTGTAGCCCTATGCCATGCAGACGGGCGGAACCACCTACTATTACGTCACCAACCTGCAAGGCGACGTAGTGCCCTGCTGGATGCCAGTGGCAATACCGTGGCCAGTTATGCCTATGATCCCTACGGGAAGGTACTCTCCGCCGAAGGCACCATGGCGGAGACGAATCCTCTCCGCTACCGTGGGTACTACTATGACACCGAGAGTGGGCTGTATTATCTGCAGAGCCGATACTATGATCCCCACAACTTGCCGGTTTATCAATGCGGATAATGCCGCCGTAATAGCGGTGTCTCCCGAAAAAGGCCAACTGGGATAAGAACCTGTTCGCCTATTGCGACAATGACCCCGTGAACCGCAAGGATGACGGGGAAACATCTGAAATGGCTTCCCTTTATGGAAAGCGGTGATTGGGGCTTTGTCCACACACAGGTGCAGTTGGATATTGTCGCACAATCCGGAGGAGTGATACAGAAGGAAAAGGCCACCAATATAGGTACAAGAATGGATCTCTATTCTCCGCTTACGGGTGAAGTGTGGGAAGTGAAGCCATACGCTAACGGGCGAGGACAGGAATGGGCAACTATTGCACTTGAAAATAAATATGTTGGTTACTATCGAGATGGGCGGGTGATTATTAAAGGTGCAATGAATGCATTTAATGGGTCGTTTGTCAGAGAATATGGCGATTACACTGTATATGTGACGTATTCAACGCCGGCCTCTGGTGTAGTTCTCTATGATTTTAACATCAAAAAGAAACAATCTCAGACTGAAGTCTACCACGAAACAGTTAAACCCCGTTCGGGAGTTCCTTTCTTGTGTGTTCCACGGGCAAGATATGGAAGTCCCAGAACCGGAGGAGGATCGGCGGCAGTGGCTTAGGCGTTTGCTTTGCCGCTTACAGGTAGAAGGGAGCTTATTATCCATGGAAAATCCATACAGAATGAACATAAACGCTTTTATGGAGGAACATTGGAAGAGTGAGTTAGAAGCCAACGGCTTTTTTCCCTCTGCGTGACTGTACAGAATTTGTCCGCATACAAGATGGTAATCTAATGCAAATCATTCTATGCACAGGATATGTTTTGTTGGAAACCAAATTTTATTCGCAGACTCTGTCAGAGTACATGTGGTGCAATTATCGCAGCCACACAAACGCAAGAGAGTATGTGGAAAACCACTATGACTACGCTTTTTGCACGATATGAAACCTCTCATAAGGTCTATTATGAAGAAGAGAATCCTGATTTGCAGGTGGCACATGCATTAGAAATCTTGAATGATGTCCATACACCACAGGATATCTTAGCACATCATGATAAGGCGGAAAAAGCATTCCCGGAACGTCCTTGTCTCTGGTATGAAGCGGGCAATCTTGAGGGAACTTGGAAAGCAATAGAAAATTCTACTTGTCCCACATCTTACTTGTATAAGGAGGACGTTCCTCCGGGAAAAGCTGAAGCGGGACTATTGGCGGTCATGGAAGCCGTTGCAGGCGTTTGCAGCGAGAGAGTGCCTTGCGATAGTCTCCAGCCACTGGCGGATTTTTTGCAAAAACGCTCCCGTGAGTTCAACATGAAGTACATTCAGCGCTATATGCCTTGGCTGTTGAAGTGAGTCCTGCTGGATGCCAGCGGAAACGCCGCAGCCAGCTATGTCTATGATCCCTACAGGAAGATTCTTCCGCCGAGGGCACCATGGCGAGAGACGAATCCTCTCCGTGGGTACTACTATGACACCGAGAGCGGCTGTACTACCTGCAGAGCCGGTACTATGACCCCGCAACTTCAAGCCGGTTTGTCAATGCGGATAATGCCGCCGTAATAGCGGTGTCTCCTGAAAAGACCAACTGGGACAAGAACTTGTTTGCTTATTGCGACAATGACCCCGTGAACCGCAAGGATGACGGCGGCGAGTTGTGGGAAGAGGTCATCGCCGTTGGCAAGGGATATTCAAAGGAGCCCTTATCTTTGGAGCAGTGGCATTGGGCGTAGCAGTAGTCGCAGCTGTTACAGTTGCAGCTGGCGTGTTGGAACGGCTGTTGCTGCAACGATGATAACAAACATTTGCAGAGGTATCCGCAGTAACATTCTTTTCGGCAACTACTGTCGGAGTTACTGCTATCGCTGTTGGGGAGGCAGCTTCTGCCATTGAGTATACAAAAGAAAAAGATCCTGATCCATATCGCAGCCCCGGACAGAAAAAAACAGGGCCGAGAGCGGAAAAGAAGAAACGCCGAGATGGATGGGAAAATCGATCTAATAAACCAGCCAGACCACTTCCCAAGCATACACCGGGGGAAAGACCACCGTAAAAATATGGCAATAGGAGAGAAATAAAATGAACGTTTGGCTGTCTGAGGACTGGCGCACCAATCACGAGATCGATACATATAAAGGTGGATTGCAGTGCCGCTTTGATTCAAATTGCGCTGGCGAGGTAAAGAAGCGTGCAAAAGGTTTACACGATGGCTGCGGAAGAGTTTCAATTTCCTGTAAAAGTTTCGGTATTTTTTCAAGGCAAATGATAGTATTGAAGCCTCAGATGGTGAATGTGTTTCTGCTCTTTTTTGTTGAACCATACGAGAGAAGCGGACACCCACATATTTATATAGCCGTGGGTAGCTATGCCGAGCATAAAGACAAGGTTGGAAGAACGCTGCTTTAGGTGGCATCTTGCGGTCAGCGGCGCACGAACTGACGCATTATTATCA
>VOFC01002392.1_pt1 | contig 42819 bp, 54 predicted proteins | sample 5384161 | NCBI WGS metagenome assembly VOFC01 (sample SAMN12384722, study PRJNA508395) | human gut metagenome | isolation source: healthy gut B | host: Homo sapiens
CGTTCCCGAGCCGTATATCGTAAGCAATACAGAGCAGACCGTGGCGCTCCGCCCCGGCAAGACCTCCGAGGTCATCTTCGTTGACTATGAAAAGCCCGGTCTTTGAGATTGTCAAGAAGAACATTGCCAGCGGAGAGCCTATCGAGGGCGTTACCTACCGCATTCGAGCAGATCGACGGCAGTTTCTTCCACCAGCGCCACGACGGACGGCGCGGGGCGCATCTTCCTCGCTTCCATCCCCGCGGGCAGTTACCGTATCACGGAGAAAAATGTGCCTTCCCATGTCATTCTCTCTGAGATTCCCCAGGAAGTCTATCTGGAAGCGGGCTGCACCCGCACGGTGACCTTTTTCAACGCCGTCAAGCCCTCTTTGACGGTCCTGAAGCGGAACAGCGTCACCGGCGATCCTCTCTCCAATGCCAAATTCCATATCTATTATGGTTCGGATAATACCACCACCGGCGAGATCAACGACCTCGGTGTATTCACAACGGCCTCCGACGGTAAAATCACCATCACCGATGTAAACCGTGGCTGGTACAAACTGGTAGAGGAGTCCGCTCCAAAGGGCTTCGGCATTCAGGGCAGCGGGGTCACCGAGTTCTATCTGGAAGCCAATACCTCCAAGACCGTAACGGTGGACAATGTGCCGCTGAGCGCCCTCGTTGTGTACAAATATGACGCAAAGACCGGAAAAAGGGCTTGGAGGGCTGCCGCTTTGAACTGCGTTATCTCAGCGGCAATACCAGCGGCACAGGCGGCACAGTCATCGGGACCTATGTGACCGGCCCCAACGGAGCCTTCACCGTAACAAACCTCAAACGCGGTACTTACATCTGCCAGGAGGTTGAGAGTGATGGATATTACATCATCGACCGGGAGCCGCAGACGGTGTGGATCTCCGGCGAGGACCAGGATGTGGTGACGCTCCGCTTCGGCAATGCTCTTCTGGGGATCGCTCATTACCAAACTGAGCGATGACAGCAAGCACGAACCGCTCTCCGGCGTAGAGTTCCTGTTGACCGACAGCAGCGGCAATTATCTCGGCAATGACAATGGCCGCTTCACCACCAATGCGGCAGGTGAGATCCTGGTGGATGGTCTGGAACCCGGCATGACGGTCATCGCCCGTGAAGTCCGGGCAAAAACGGGCTACCTGTTGGATGACAGCCCCCAGCACGCGCTCATCAAGAGCGGCGAAACGGTGCATTTGCAGTTTCTGAACCAGCCTGCCGGTAATCTCATCATCCGCAAGGTCAGCTCCGGCCCCAACAGAGAACTGCTGGAAGGTGTAGAATTTAAAATCACCTATGCGGATGGCAGCTTTGTCCCAGACGCCAACGGCGAACTGTCCAGCAACGGCATTTATTACACCAATAAATCTGGTGAGATCAGAATTTCCGGTATCGTCGGCACCGTGGTAGCGACGGAAACCAAGACGATTCCGGGCTATACCATTGATGAAGCTACCCGCACGCAGACTGTGGTAGTCAACCCCAATGACACGCAGACGCTGACCTTTTACAACAAACCCACGACAACGTTGATTCTCCAGAAATACATTTCCGGCACGAAGAATGAACCGCTCTCCGGGGTGCAGTTCCTTGTGACGGATTCCTCCGGTGCGGTGGTCGGCCCCAACAACGGCTACTATACCACCGACTCTGCAGGCCAGATCGTCATTGAGGGTCTGACCGACGGCATGACTGTTACCGCAAAAGAGGTCAAATCTGTGGATGGATTCGTGTTGGACGGGACGCCGCAGAGCATCAAGATCGACCAGAGCCAGTCTCCCCAGCGCATGACTTCTGGAACAAGCGACAGGGCGCGCTTATTATCAACAAGCTGTCCTCGCTGGACCGCAAGACGCCGCTGGAGGGCGTTACCTTCAAAATCACTACGGCTACCGGCGAGTTCGTCCCCGACGAAAACGGAAAAATCAGCTCCAACGGTCTGTACTATACCGACGAAAACGGGCAGATCATTCTCAAGGGCGTCACCGGCACACTGGTGGCAACAGAGGAAAAATCCATCGACGGTTACACCATCGACGAGAACACGCGCACGCAGACCGTGGTGGTCAACCCCGACGATACGCAGTCCTTGTACTTTTATAACGCCCCCATTGGCGGCGTGGAGATCATCAAGGTGAATGCGGCGGACAAGACCCAGCGTATCCCCAACACCACCTTCGAGATCCGCCGTGTCAGCGATGGCGGTCTGGTGGACACCGTCACCACCGGAACGGACGGCCGCGTGTATGTGCCGCTGGAAAGCGGCAGCTACTATGCCGTGGAAACGGAGGCAGGCAAGGGCTTCCAGCTGGACAATACCCCCATCTGTTTCGCCGTGGAGGATGGTAGAACCACGACCAAAACGGTGACCAACAAAGCTATCTCCGGTATCCTGATCCACAAGGTCGATTCGACCACCGGCGAGGGCATCTACGGCGTTTCTTTCGTTCTCTACGACAGCGGCAACAATCCCATTGCGCAGGAGACAAGCGATGACCGAGGGTATGTCCGTTTTGAAAACCTGACAGCTGGCCGCTACTATCTGCGTGAATTGGAAAATGAGGGATATATTCCCCGACACGCAGAAAAGACCGTGTATGTAAAGTCCGGCGAAACCACGGAAATCGAGTGGAAGAATACCCCCATCACCGGCCAAATCCAGATCGTCAAGACCTCGGAAGATTACAACTCGATGAATGGCTGGCCCGCCGGAACGCCCATTCCCAACACTGTCTTTGAAGTTTACAATGCCCGCACCAACCGTCTGGTGGATACCATCAAGACGGATAAGAACGGGCTCGCGGTCAGTAAGCCTCTGCCTTTGGCACGGTACAAAATCGTAGAATCCAAGGCGGCGGAGTTTTACGGGCTGGATAAGACACCCATTGAAGTGGAGATCGAACACGCCGGTCAGATCGTCAAGGCAGCCATGACCAATAAGAGCCTGTACACGAATGTGTCGATCAAGAAAACCGGCTATGTGGAGGTCATGCCGGGGCAGCTTGCCCGCTATAACTTCACAGGCATCGCCAACAACTCTACCACGGCGCTGGAATCGTTTTTATTGGAGAGATACCCTGCCCGTCAAGGCGGTGCGCCTTGAAAAGATCTACACCGGCACGTGGAATACCCCCGGCAACTATAAAATCGTCTACCGCACGAATCTCAGCGGGGATGCCTGGCGCACGCTGGCGGATAACCTGAGCACATCCAAAAACTATGTGCTGGATGCTTCTCCCGCGGCGCTGGGACTTGCTTCCAATGAGTATGTGACGGAGTTCATGGCGGCGTTCGGCATCGTACCTTCAAACTTCCGTCAGGTAGAAGCGCCCCGCGTAGATTGCAAGGTGCTTTCAAAGCTCACAGGCGGCACGCAGTTTGTCAACACGTCGGATGCAGGCGGCGTCTACAATGGGCAGTGGATCATGGCGACCTCCCGTTGGGTCACCAGCGTTTATGCTCCCGGCAAGCCCCTGCCCCGCACCGGTTATTAAGGACTAACAACGGATGCCGCTCCGCAAGGGGCGGCATCCCCATTTTAAGGAGGGTTGAGATTTCTTGAAATACAGAAAAATGATTATTCTGACATTGACGCTTTTGCTTCTGACTTCTCTCTGCTGCACCTCGGCGCTCGCTGCGGGCGGGGATGTGGCGGGAGCGGTGGAGCAGACGTGGACGGAGGCGGCCAAGCAGATCAAGAGCGTGGTGGAGAAGGTGGTGTTCCCTGCGCTGGATATGATCCTCGCCATCGCATTCTTTGTAAAACTTGGTGGCGCGTACTTTTGATTATCGCCAGAGGGGTCAGTTTGAATGGACTGGCCCCGCTATTCTATTTGCCTGCCTGATTTTTGGTTGCGCCGAAATACATCTGGAATATCATTGGGATCTGGAACAATTAAAAGCCGGATCAGGACCCTCCTGCCGGATATAACCGATGAGGCAATGGTTGCATGGATAGTGTATGTGGATGAAGTAGGCAGACATGGTTGCTTCACAAAGATACTCTTGCGTTAAAAGCACAATTCTGCTATAAATACCATTTGAGAGATAGGTACCAGAGAATCTTAATGAGAATGGAGGAATTGTTCTGTGTCTACCAAGAATACTATGAAGCATAATGCCGTCATTACAACGATGCTTTTTTGCTTGTATTATTTACGTTTTCCGCTTGTGCATCTGTAACTCCTGATGACCAAACATCAAAGGATTCCAATATTACGGAGAATGGTGCATCAACGGGCTGTTCAGGCTATGATAATACAAGCACGCCTGAGTTTTTCAATGACCTCGGGAAAACGCTTGATGAATTGAAAAACGAACATCCGGAAGGCAACGTGATTGTAAAGGCCGGATGGATTTCCCAGACAGTGCTGCTATATGCTTTGGAGCCTCAGAGTCGGAATATCTTTACTGCTTTTTTCGGCGCACAGAGTGGCGATGCTGAAAAAGGCTATGAACGAATATGAAGACCAGCTGGAATGTTCCGGTTTTGTCACCACCGCATGCATACTCTTTCCGGACATGGAAGATGAAATGTCCTTTTGAAGATTTCTTCTCCTTGATTGGTGTTGACGATTATGAGTATTTAGGAGAAGATACGACTGCAGCAGGTTGGTTAAGATTCATGTATAACGGTATGGAGGTCATGGTGAATACAAACGAGGCTGCTTCTGGTGGTGGATGGAATTTCACAGGAGCGGAAATTGTGGAGCATAATGCTCCCGTGTCAATCGTGGACACGGAAATATTCAATACCAATCAGGACTTAGCGGATGCGGTCATGTTCGATTGATCTACATTATAATGGTCTAAAGCAAAATATTCTATAAGGAAAGCCGTCGCCCCGCCTGGGCGGCGGCTTTCTGCATTTCCGGAGGTGAGTGAAGATATTTATTGGGGACTTTGTTGCCGCGACAGTCCTGGATTAGGAAGTAGGCAGATGGTGTCACCCCGTATTTAGCAAGGAGCCTCATAAAAAGCTTGCATAAAAGTGTTATCTTGATATAATACTATCAAGAAATTGATAAGGAGGGCTTTCTATGCAAATCAGACCATCCTCTGCTCTGCGGAATGAGTACACGCAGATATCCGAGCTGGCAAAGGCATCCGGTGAACCGATCTTCATTACAAACAAGGGCGAAGATGATGGTGTTTTTATGAGCATGGCAGCATACGAGGAGCGGGAAAAAATGTTCCGACACCGCGACAAAATTTATGCTGCGGAACTCAGCAGACTGAGCGGAGAGCCTGTCTGCACGCCGGAGGAGCTTGACGAAAGAATGGAGGAGCTGTTCCGTGCCTACGAAAAGTAAACTGGTCTATCTTCCTCCTGCTCAACACGACTTCGAGGAGATCGTAAAGTATCACATTACGGAGGCAGGAACTCCCTACGCGCGAAAAATCTACAGCACAATGAAAACGACCATGAACCGTCTGCGGGATTTTCCGCTGATGGGGCAAACGCACCCAGACCCGATCCTTGCGGCAAGCGGTTACCGTAAACTTGTGCTGACGAAGACTTATGTTGCCATCTACAAATTGATTGGGGACACCGTCTATGTTTATGCGATCGTCAATGGTACAATAGATTATCCGCGGCTGCTCAAGTAAGCGCTGCAGTCAGATGCAAAACAAAATACTCTATATGAAGGCCGTCGCCCACCTGGGCGGCGGCTTTCTGCATTTTCGGAGGTGAGCGAAGATATTTATTTGGGACTTTGTTGCCGCGACGGTTTTGGATCAGTTGGTGGACTGGATCTACGGGCAGATCGTAGGCTTTCTCGGCAATTTCTTTGCCCTCATGGGCAATATGGGCGTGGAACTTTTTGAACTGGAATGGGTCAGCGCCATTATTCTCTTTTTCTCCCGCCTTGCTTGGGCGTTGTTTCTATGGAACTGATTGAATTAGACGCAACTGCACAGCGTGCCCTGGAGTTGTTAACCAATGCGGGGATGAGTGATGGAAGCATATACGACTATACTCATACAGGCTTTGGCAGCATACTTCGACATTTTCACACAAAAGGCATACTATATGCTACAGCAGAAATGCTCGATAATTTTTTGCTGGAGCAACGCGTGCTTTTGGACCAAGGAGATATCGCACAATGGAAATGGGGACTTGTCCGCAGGAGTTGTGAGCTTCTGAAACAATGTGCTGCAATGAATTCTATTGATTTGCCTGACCTTCAGCCATGGGACCCTGTATGGAATCGTCCAAAGCAAATCATCCAACACGACGCACCGACGGCGAAACAGTTTGCCGAATCGGAAAATATTTATGTGCTTGTCTGGATGGTCAACAAGCGTATGGAACAACTTGGCCTTTCGGAAAATACGGTTCGCCATTACACGGAAGAGGGATTAGCCGTCATTTTGAAAAAGCACTATGATTCTGGCACAGAAAGTTACTCAGACAAACTTATATCCCAGCTTACAGAGGAGCGAAGACTGCAATATGAGCAAGGGGAGGTTGGCAGAACTACTTATCAGAATTTGCGCAAAGCGGCGGCGATGCTCCAGGAGTTCCGCCTGACAGGGAAAATCACGCTGGAAAGGATTCCTAATTGGGGACGGCACGAAGTTATTCCTCAGCACAAAGCGATTCTGGATAAATTCAGTGCGCATGTCACAACGCAGAGCAACTGGGCTGAAAGTTCCGTTAGCACAGTTACAAGTGTGGCTCGTGTATTTTTGCTTGAATTAGAGGACCATGGAATAGTCTCCATTGAAACTGTCGCAATGATGGATATTGCCACATGCGTTACAAGAATGCTTGGACGATACACTGGTGGAATGAGATCTGCTCTTTTTGGCATTCGGACCTTTCTGCGATTTTTATATGAGGCCGAGATCACTGCGGATAATTTTTGCAAAACACTCCCGGAATTTGTTTGCCCTCGGAAGAACTTTCGTGAAGGATTTTCCGATGATGAATTGGAACGTCTACTTTCTCAGCCAGATATCACATCTGCGGTCGGGAAAAGAGACTACGCTATGATGGTTTTGGCAGTGCAAAGCGGCTTGCGGTCTTGCGACATCATACGGCTCACATTTGACTGCATCAATTGGAGAACGAGGGAAATTCGTGTTGTTCAGCACAAAACAGGACAACCAATCGTAATTCCTCTTGAACCGGAAACAGGCAACGCTATAGCAGATTACTTGTTAAATGGGCGCCCCAAGAGTTCACTACCGCAAATTTTCCTCTGTCACGTCGGCGCTGTCCGTGCTTTGAAAAGTCGAACCGGAAGTGCAATTGTCTCCAAATACATGAAGGGCGCAGGAATTCATTCCGGGTATCGCGGATTTCACAGTTTCCGGCGCACCTTCGCTACAAGTCTGCTCCAGAACGAAGTGCCAATTGAGTTGATCCAACAGATGCTGGGCCAAACTCATATTGATTCAGCAAAGACCTGTCCATTGACGAACAGGGACTGAAGCGATGTGCATTGCCCCTGCTCTCTCATGGAAAGGAGGTAGGGAACTAAAATGATGTACACCTTTAAGAGTTGTTTTGCATCTCAGATCGAGGATTTCATTGCTCAGAAAAACGCATTGGGGTTTGGTTATCTGGAATCCTCTCGCCTCCTGCGAGACTTTGACCGCTTTTGCCTGACGCATTTCCCGGAAGAAAATACACTGACCAAGGAGCTTTGCTTAGCTTGGGCCACGAAAAAGGATACCGAAGGCAACAATACCTTCCGCAACCGTATGATGCCGGTGCGCGAGTTTGCCAGATACCTGAATCGCAACGGTGAGGCCGCCTACGTTCTGCCGCCGGATATTGCCAGGAAAGATGCTCCTTACGCTCCGTACATCTATACCGAGGACGACATCCTGACAATTTGGGATGTTTTCGACCATTTGAAACCGAGAGGCGGTTTCCCGGTACGGCAATATGTGATCCCAGCTATGGTAAAGCTGATGTATTGCTGCGGTCTGCGTCCGGCTGAGGCCAGAAGGCTTCATGTAGACGATGTGGATTTGGACATTGGGCGGCTGAACATTATGGAGAGCAAACAGCACAGGAGCCGTATTGTTATGATGGCGGATGATGTGACGAAGATGCTCTCAGATTGCAATGCCGTTGTGACTTCCGCTATGCCGGAACGCGAGCCGTTCTTTCCCAACTCTGAGGGCGGTTTTTACGGGAAGAGAGGGCTGGAGAAGACTTTCCGCCTGGTTTTGAAGAAAGCAGGCGTTACGGGAACTGGCCGCCGTTCCCCGCGTCTTTATGATTTTCGTCATACTTTTGCCACCCACAGGTTGTACCACTGGATGAACGAGGGCAAAAATCTGAACGTTATGATTCCCTATCTGAGTGCGTACATGGGCCATGCGCAACTCTCGGACACCTATTACTACATTCATTTAGTTCCTGGCTTGTTGGAGGAAATGTCCGGGTTCACGTTTTCTTCTGCCGAGGCATTCTTGCCGGAGGTAGGAAACGATGAGTGATTTCTTTGATGCGGTTCGGCGTTTCCTTTTGGACTATCTGCCCAAGCAGCGCTGCCTTAGTAAAAATACGATTCTTTCCTACAGACAGACACTCAATATTTTCGTGGCTTATATGAGGGATGAGATAGGGATTGGAGCTGCTGAGCTGACCTTCTCCCGTGTTGACCGGGACGTCATTCTTAACTTCCTAACTTGGCTGGAAAAGGCGCGGGGATGTAGTGTCTCTACCCGCAACCAGCGTTTAATGGCATTGCGGTCTTTCCTGGACTTCGCTGGACAAACCGATTGTACACAGACGTCATTGTATCTTTCTGCCTGCAATATTCCCTCCAAGGAGGCTCACGGGCGAATCGTTGAATTCCTGACCGAACCGGCGTTGACCGCGCTGCTTCAGCAGCCCAATCCTTCCAGGCAGAAAGACCAGCGGAATCTTGTATTCATGATCCTCTTGTATGATACCGCTGCCCGATGCAGTGAGCTTCTCGATATGAAGGTCTGTGACCTGCGTCTTGACGCAAAACATCCAATTGCGTACTTGCATGGTAAGGGACGAAAAACCCGTACAGTGCCGTTGCTGAACAGAACAGTCCAACACTGCAAACAGTATCTGAACAAATTCCATCCCAACAAGGATGACTACAGTGAGGCACCGTTGTTCTATACCGTGATCCATGGGAGGCAGCAAAAGATGTCTCCCGATACGGTAGCAGCATTCTTTGCGAAGTATGGGAGCATGGCAAAGGCGGTTTGTCAGGAAGTTCCTGAACATATCCATCCGCACATGATGCGGCACACACGGGCGATGCACTTATACCAATCCGGGATGCCCATGGTACTTCTTTCCCAATATCTTGGCCATGCACAGGTTGAGACAACAATGATCTATGCTTATGCGGATACCGAGCCAGCAAGAATGCTCCTGCTGGCTTTACATTATTCTGTGAAATTATTTAGTTGGAATATAGAGCTGAGTCAACCATTGCATCAAATTTTCGTCATCTGTCCAAGAGGGCTGCTGGTCACTAAGCTGCTGCGGATGCACTTGCTCCAACAGCTTTTGCTTCATTTTAATGTTCAGCCGGGCATACACCTCGGTAGTTTTAATGTCAGAATGCCCTAACAGGTCTTTTATATATTGCAAATCCACACCGGCCTCTAACCAATGCATCGCTCGGCTGTGTCTGAATACATGAGGATGGACCCGCACTGGGAACAAATCAGGCTTCTCCTTTTGTGCAAGGGAAACATATTTCTGTATGATGTAGTAGACACCGCCTCGTGTTAGAGGGGCCTTGCTTCTGTTGCAAAAAAGCGGGGCATCTATATCACATTGGCGATATTGGGATTCCTCAGCCAGATAATCCTTCAAGATCTTTGCAGGTACAGGAAGAACTGGTATATCTCGGAACTTTCTTCCCTTACCTTTCAGATGTACAACGGCCCATTTTTTATCAAAACGGATATCACCAAAGCGAAGGTTAGCGATTTCAGATGCACGAGCAGCAGATTCATAGATTAAGGTCAAGAAGGCAAAGTCACGCCGTCCCTCACGCGTTGTAAGGTTCGGCTGTCCAAAAATAGTTTGGATGGCTTCTTCCGAAAGATGCGGGACAACCCTTTGCTCACATTTCTTCGGAGGAATTTCCCGGATCTGTTGGCATAGCAGTACAAAGCCTGGATCTTCATACTGCAGGAACTTAAAAAACGCATTGATTGCTGCTCGCCGTTGGTTCCTTGTCGTAATAGAGTTACCTTTCTCCTGTTCCAGCCACCGAAAAAAAGCATCAATTAGCTCTCTATTGAAATCGCTAACTTCCAGCCTATCTCTTCGAATTTTGCGTTCCCGTTCACAGAAATCCAGTAGCAAGGACATTGCGTCTCGATAGGATTGAATTGTTTCTTGGCTTAGTCCCCTTTCAGATGGTAAATACTCAAAGAAATATCTTGATAACGCTTTGGCAAAAAAAGTCGGTCCACGATTAGCCATCCTGCAATCCCTCTCTTTCCATGGCAAGGTCAAACGGAGCATACATGCCGCCCAAATTCTGTTCACAAATATCCATGATATGGGGGAAGGATTGTGCGGTCAGGCGGAGATAGTACTGGGTGGAACTAATCGATGTATGCCCAACATAACGGGAAAGAATCAGTAGATTGCTGTATATTGGGAGTCCAGCTTCAGCCCATTTTTGGATATTATGGCAGCAAAATGTATGACGGAGATCATGCACGCGCGGCCCAAATTGCTTCCCTTTATATGGAATCCCCACATCCCACAAAATGCCGCGAAAGAACTTTCCAATGGTGGATTTTGTATAAGGGGTCCCGCCCTTTGCATAAAAGAACGGCGTTGATTCGACAGTGTTTTTATGAACAGCCTGCGCATATTTTCTACATTCTTCCGTCAATGTGGCAGACATTGGGACAATCCTCTCGCGGTCATTCTTTCCGTGCCGTATGTGCAAAATTCCGTCTTTCAAATCCACATCGTTTTTTAGTAACGCCAACGCTTCAGAAATTCGAAGGCCACAGCCATAGAGTACGCGAAATAAGAGTGGCATAGTAAGATGTCGGTTAGGGGATAGGTTAGTCGGAGAAAGTGAGTCAAGTCGTTCAAAAATGAGATGTAACTCATCCGTTGAAAAAATATAGGGTACGTGTTGTTCTCCGCATTTGGGAAGGGCTGGAAGCAGGTAGGATGGATAACCTTGTTTGCACAGGTATTGGGCAAACCTCTGCATCTCACTCACTCGGCTATATCGGGTGGCGTCCGCCTCATTTGGGCGCTTCTTGCACCATGTCAATGCAATCTCTTTCGTAATTGTGTAACTCTGAATCTCATAATCTTTACAAAAATTATCAAATAGCCGCAGCAGTTTGGCCTGCTGGTTATAGTCCAGACCAGATGCCCTTTTTTGTGCCACATAGGATTCGCATATTGGAGCAAATGGTCCTGTAAAGAAGGGCTTCTTACTCATAGAAGCACCTCCAATGCACATCGTCTCAGCATTTCTGTATTGAGGCTAACGTATACCTGTGTGCTTTCCGGTGTGGCATGACCCAGCGTTTGCGCAATGTCAGTTAATTCTGCTCCATTATTCAGCATGGAGGTAGCGACACTGTGTCGGAAGCTGTGCATCCCAATCGGTTTATCCGTAGAGACATGAATACCTGCTTTAGAAACGAGTTTGGAAACCAACCTTTGCATAGAACCGCTCATGACATCAAACGGTGCAAGGTGCCGGACAAATATACATGGACAGTCTGTCTCTGGGCGGCCATGCTGGAGGTAATCAATGATTGCCCAGCCCACATCTTCGAGCAATGGAAGTTCTAAGGGTATCCCGGTTTTTTGTTGATGAATTGAAATTCGCTTGTTTTTCCAGTCAATATTCTCGAATCGAAGCAATCGCACGTCACTGATGCGCAGCCCCAGCCGGGTAACCAACAACAGGATCGCATAGTTCCGCTTCCCCAACGGATTGGATCGGTCTACCTGAGCCAGAATGCACTCTACCTCATCCGGTGAAAAAACAGTAGGCAGGCGATACTTATGCGTCCGTCTGATACAGGGCAAAGCATTGGCGTAACTGATATAATGGTAGCCTTTGGCCAATGCGTAATCAAACAGCTTGCCTAAGATGCGAATTGTTGCCGCAACCGTACCGGGAGAAAATCCAGTCAAAGATTCAATATAAGTATTTACATGGTGCAGCTCAAGCAGGTGGAAATGCTCAATGCCGGACTCCAGCAGAAAATACTCAAAGCGAAATAGCCTGCTCCGCCAAGTTCTGATAGAACCTTCAGCCACTTGGTTTTGGCGCAAACTGTCCAAAAAGCCTTCAAATAGCTCCTTATAGGCTGGAGAAAAGCCCTTCAAGGTGATACTTGATTGCTTAAAGACCATCCCATACTGTAAATAATCGTCCAACATATGAATAGCCCGGCTGACATTCTGAGATATATCCCTATCGCCAAGATCGGCACCATACCGTTCCCAGACAAATCTCCGCTCTAAATCCACGGTGAACTCAGTTGTCTGATGCGCTTCGCAGTATACAATCAACTCCTTCCATGTCGCGTCTAACCTTAAAATCGTGCTTTCACTGTAGCCGAGTTCAGCTAAGTGTGACTTTAACTTGCTGATCGTTTTCCTGAGCCATTCGCTCAATGAGCCTGTGTGCTCTATCGTCATTAGCATATTCCTCCTATTAGTTGATATGGCAATGCCATTGTTTAAATTATACGGAATTATGTTAAGTGTGACGATGATTTTTTCTGATTTTTCATCAGTTTTAGGAGGTGACTCACATAATGTGCTATGCTTTTTGAGACCCAAAACTTTTCAACCACTCCATTGTACTCCGGCTTTTCTGCCAGGAAGGCATTGAGGGAACTGGAGAATCCGAAACTCGTTCCAGAGCTTTCTGCTTCATTGTAAGACTTGAACGGGCATATATGTCTGTAGTTTTAATGTCGGAATGTCCGAGGAAATCGCGCACATGAACGAGATCATTATCCGCGTCGTAAATGTGCATTGCTTTAGTATGGCGCATCAAATGCGGAGGAATTTTCTCCGGTATGGAAGGATCAATCACTGAAGCGGCCTTGGCATATTTGTTCAGGATGTACGTAACCCCTGCACGAGTTAGCTTTTGCCCGTTGCGGTTCATAAATAGCGGCAGATGACTTTTTTCCGGTGCAAGCATGTGCATTTCAGTAAGATATTTTTTCAAGTTCTGCGCCGTTGCCGGCAAAATGGGAACTACCCTGGTTTTTCTGCCTTTACCAAGGATCTTGACACTTGCAGGATAATCAAGACGGACATCTTCAATACGTAAGTCACAGATTTCCTGCACACGGGCTGCTGTATCATAAAGAAAACACAGGATAGTGGCATCTCTTCTGCCGCTGAGAGTGGATGTATCCGGCTGGCGCAGGATCAGCGCAATCGCCTCTTTTGTCAACGGATTAATCGCTTTGCGCTCAGCTCTTTTCACTGGGATTGCCAGTATTTGCTGGAAATTCAGCAAAAGGCGCGGCTCTTTTATCTGCAGGTATTTAACAAATGAGCGGATGGCTGCAAGACGTTGGCTACGCGTCGCGGTTCCATTGTTTCGCTCTATCCTCAGCCATTGCAAAAAATGGTCAACGAGTTCCGGCGTCAGATCATCTATGGAAAGCTTTTCAATCCTCATCCCCTCTACATCCTGGCAATAGCCAAGGAATAGCCGAAATGCATCGCAGTATGATGAAATCGTGTTCGTACTGATATTTTTAAGTTCGGGCAGGTAATGGGAAAGAAACTCCGTCAAATGTGCGGCAAAATCAGCAGTTTTCATTCGGCGCCTCCCACGTTGGAATCGTATCGACAAGATAATCGCACTGCTTTTGAATAAATTCAGGGTAACATTCCGCTGTTAAATGCAGATAGATTTGCGTCGCACTCATGTTGCAATGGCCGAGATACGCCGAAAGGTATGGAAGTGTAGTCACGATGTCGCTCTTGGATTTTTTCAGCTTTTGCATAGAACGAACGGCAAAGGTATGACGAAGGTCATGAACCCTCGGACCGTATCCACGTCCTTTATGCGCAATTCCACAATGCCATAGCGCATCCCGAAACCGGTTGTAGACCGTGGTTGTATGGTAGCAGCTTTTTCGGGGATTGGGGAAGAAATAGTTGTTACCGGAACTTTCCGCATGGATTTCTTCAAAATATTGTTCGTAGTCCGCCCACAGACTTTTAGACAGAGGAACATATCTTGGTTTGTCATGCTTTGTTTCCCAAATCTGCAAAACGCCGTTTATAAGATCTACATCTTTTACACGGAGCCGGGTTGCCTCTCCGGCACGTAATCCACAGCAGATCAGAGTCTTAAACAGCAAAGGAAAGACAAGGTGCGCAGTAGGGCATTGCCTGCTTGGAACCATCGTTTCAAAATATTTCATAATACGTGCCAACTCATCGCTCGTAAAAATGCAGGGAGAAAAGTCAGCATCATCTCGAGATGAAATGGTAAGTTCGGGGTAGTACGCGGCATAGCCATTCAATTGAAGATATTTGGCAAAGCGTTTTGTGAAATTAAGCCGCCATTTTTGATTTTTACGCTTTTCATTGGGCCGCTTTTCAATCCATTTCTCAACGACCAATTCCGGCAACACTGGAGTATTGATTCCTTGTTCTACGAGAAACCGGTCCAATGTTTGAAAGGTTTTGGCTTCTTTTTCATACTTACATCCGCAGGCCCGCTTTTCTGCAATAAAAGCACTTATTTGACTTGCCAGTCCGCTTCTGTACTCGTAAGTTCTGCTCATAAGAGATCACCATCCTCAAACGACAGGGCGCATTCACGCAGGTTTTCAATATCCAGACGGATGTAATGTCCCAGAGATTCTCGGTCCGAATGGCCAAGAAATGAAAAAATGATATCTGGAGACACATCGGCAGATAGCAGTTTTGTCGCAACGGTTGCCCGAAGAGAATGCAGGCCGTGATGCGCATGAATTGGCACTTTTACCCCTGAACGCGCGACATACCTATGGAACGCTGAATGGATTGATTTCATCTTGCCATATGGAGGGTTCAAACTGACAAACAGGTATTCGCATTTTGTTTGCGGACGAATATGCAGGTAGTCAATAATAGCAGATCCCACTTTTTCGCTGAGAGGAAGTGTGTTCGGCTTGCCCGTCTTGCTTTGCACAAAGGAGATTGAACAAAGCTCCCAGTCAATATCGGACAACTTCAAATTGCAGATATCTTTGCTTCGCACACCAAGTTCAGCGGCAATAGTAATGAAAGCATAGTCTCGTTTTCCTTTTGGGCTGGCTCTGTTCACGGTTTCCAATACTGCATTGATTTCCTCTGACTCCCAGATTTTAATTATGCTCTGTGCTTGTCCCAGACGATATTCAGGTACATGAGGTGCAAGATTTTCGGATGTATATCCAAGCAAATACAGATACGACAGGAACTTCCGCAGTCGGCTGAGTTCACAACGCACTGTACTTTTTGCATGGCCTCTCAGAGTCAGCAGATATGCCGAGACATGTGAGCTGTTAAGCTCTTCCAGCTTTGATATACCAGCATTCTGAAAGTACCGCATAACTACGGAGATATAATTTCGCATCGTTTCTCTGGTGCATTCTGAATAACCGGTTTTGATGAGATATTCTTCCTGCGCATCAAGAAAGGAGTTGAATTCCGGCAACAACTCTTGCAGAGGATTGAGCATCCCCTTTCCCCATGTACCTTTGGTGGCAAGCAGATCAAGCATTTTCATGCTTCCGGCTTTGCGGTCAATTGTGGACTGCCTTAAAGGTGGAGTGCACTTGCCGAGTTCTGTGATGAATTCATCTTTATGCGAGGGCAAATATGTTTCATATCCCTTTTTATTGCAGAACTCTTGAAATTGCTTCCATGTCAATAGGGTGTATTCGCTACTGCGTATGGAATATCCCTGTTCTTTTAGAGTTACTGCACCTTTGTCAATGAGGTCTTTGATTAGCTTGTTTGGCAATATACCCACCGCCCTTCATGTAGAAATTTCTCCTATTACAATGACAATTCTACTTGAACAAGCGGAAAAAGTAAGCCCTTACTTTAAAGGTTTTAGCTGCTATGATTAAAGGTTGAAATGTGGAGTATTATGTGCAGTAAAATCCCAAGAAGCCTTGTATTCATGCCATTTTTGTGCCCATCATTAACATAATGGCTTTGTCCCAATAAACTTGTTTATGTGAAGCTCAACATAACAGTGTGGCGATACCGTGTGTGGAGTTTATTATATCGCGGATCGCTGCAATGCTCCGCGCTGCATAATAGCTTTGGTGGTATCGCTGGCTTTCGCATTGCTTCTTCGTTGGGTTTGGTGAATAGATTTTCTTACCTTCTTTCAGTATGCTTTGCTTGCAAAATCGAGGAAAGGAGCAGAACCGATGGAGGGAAAAAAGAACCTCTGTGCCATGATATCCACCGATCTCCACGCAAAAATCATGGCAGAAAAAGAACAGCTGGAGCTGAACACACTGGCGGAATATGTGGAGCGCATCTTCACCGAACACTTTGAAGGAGGACAGATTAGCATGAAAGCAGAACGCACCTTGGCAGTACAGATCCCGGCAGAGCTCTTCGAGCGGCTGAAGGAACATCTGGTAGCCCACAACCTCAAGCAAAAGCAGTTCCTCATCCAGATCATCGAAAGTGCGTTGGAAGATACGGAAAAAGAATAACAACCACGAGGGAGACCACGGAAGCAACCGCGGTCTCCCTCGTTCTCATCGGGGGTGATTAACCATGTACATTTATCCAGACAATCTGTCTGCAAAGGCTACTCTGTGGCTGTGGGAACTGCGGGACATTGGCATCATTGGCGTAGGACTTCTTCTCTCTGTCCTGGCGCTGACCCAGACTGGCATCGCTCTGCCTCTGGTGCTGACGGTTGTCTTTGCCTTCTTGACCATCCGGCATGAGGGAACCAGCATTCTGGACTTCATCCGCTACGCTGCAGCATTCCTGCTGACAAAACAACAATACTACGAATGGAGACTTGACACATGAACAGAAGGCAGAAAAAGAAAGATGTCCGTGAGCAGTCTACTCGGCAGCTCATGGGCATTGATGATTTCACCGACTACGGCATCGCAACCCGCATGGGGAATCTGGTGTTTTTTGCTATTAAACCAACTAACATTTCTGTCTTACCGGGCTCCGGTGTAGGCGCGAGGATATATGCGCTTCTGAATGTCATTAAAGGGCAGGTGGAAATTGAAATGCTGGCTCTGAATTCGAAGAGTCCTTCGAGAATAACAAGGATTTCTATCGACAGCAGGCAAATCTTGAGGATCTGCCCGCCATCCGAAAGCTGTTGGAGCAAGACAGCGCACACCTGGATCGCATCCAAGTGCTTATGGCATCCAGCCGGGAGTTTTATATTCTCGTTCGGCTACAGGGCAAAAAAGGAATCCGACGTGTTCAGCTATCTCTCCCGCATCGAAAAGAGCATCAAGGATAACGGTTTCACCGTCCGTCGTGCCACCGAGCAGGATCTCAAAAGGATGCTGGGAGTCTACTTTCGAGCAGAATGTGACCACCGAGCGGTTCGAAGATCACGATGGCGAACGCTGGATTATCATGGGCGAATAAGGCGCAAATTAGGGGTTGCGGGAGTGTGGATTTTTTGTTACGATATTAGTAACTAAGGCGCTCCGATGCAGGCTGGGAGGCACCAGCCCAAATCAAAAACAGCTATAATTTTATGCATTAGGAGCGATGTAATGATGAACAAAACTATTCCGGTATTTGATGAAGCGGGTAATTACATTAAAGATGTCTTCCCCAGATATGCAATTCAGAGAGTCCTAAAAGGGCAGGCTATTTGGATAAAGCGTAGCTCTGCCATTCAGGTATTGAAGCCATGTCCAATCCTTTCCGTCTTCCCCAGTATTGGAGTCTCTTTTTCTGTCCGCGATGCCATGAACAAACTAATTGCGCTCTTCCCAAATGATCCATATGCGCGTTACAAAGCCGCCGGTGCACTTGGCGGGGCATCGAACCACGGATGCCTTTCCTTGGACAAAAACGGTGTATGGATTAGAATAAAATAAATCCCAAACTGAAACCGCAGCTTCGAGATGAAGCTGCGGTTTTTTCACGGAAGAAAGGACTGGGAGTTTCTATGAGAAATCAAAAGTGCATAAGGAAAACAATCAGTGAGGATACAGGTATCAAGTCTTTCCTGGATATGATTGCACCCTCTGTGGTGAAATTCAATCCCGACCACTTTATCTGCGGCAACACCTTCCGTTGCGTATGGGCACTGCGAGAGTATCCGACTCAAACTGACGAGCAGGCACTGCTGCGGCACTTAGGTGAGAAGGACGGGATTACTCTGCGCATCTACACCCGCCAGCTCACACCTGTGGAGGAGGATCGCATCATCCAAAATGCAACAAATAAAAACCGTATGGGCAGCTCGAACACAAACGACTTGCGGCAGACGGTCACCGCTGAAAGCAATCTACAGGATGTGGCATCGCTGATAGCATCTATGCATCGCAATCGAGAGCCATTGTTCCACTGCGCGGTTTATCTTGAACTGACCGCCCCAGACTACGATGCGCTGAAGCTGTTACAGACCGATGTGCTAACAGAGCTGGTGCGTAGCAAGCTCAATGTTGATAAGCTCTTGCTCCGCCAGCAGCAAGGCTTCTGCTGCGTCAGTCCTGTGGGGTACAATGCTTTCGGTGCACAGTTTGAGCGTGTGCTCCCCCGCCAACTCCGTAGCAAATCTCTATCCCTTCAACTATTCCGGCAAGACGGATGCCAGAGGTTTCTACATCGGCAAGGACAAATATGGAAGTAATATCCTTGTAGACTTCGACCAGCGTGATGAGGATAAGACTTCTGCCAATATTCTCATTCTTGGCAACTCTGGTCAAGGTAAATCGTACTTGATGAAACTCCTCATTCTCAATTTGCTGGAATCTGGGAAATCCGTTATCACATTGGATGTGGAGCATGAGCAGCGAGAGATGTGCGAGGCTGTGGGTGGCTGCTTTGCCGACCTCATGGCGGGGCAGTATATCATCAATGTGCTGGAACCCAAATGCTGGGATGATGGCGGCGACCCAGATGATACCGCGGCGCCGGAAGCATTTCGAAAAAGCACCCTACTGTCACAACACATCTCTTTCCTCAAGGACTTTTTCCGCGCCTATAAAGATTTCAGCGATGCTCACATCGACACCATCGAGATCATGCTGTCGAAGCTGTATCAGAAATGGGATACGGACCGGAGCAACTTTGCTCGGATGCAAGCAGAAGATTATCCCGTTCTCTCTGATCTCTATGACCTGATCGAAGATGAGTTCAAAAACTATCATGCCGAAGCGCATCAGCTCTACACGAAAAATCTTCTTCAAGAAGTCCTGCTTGGGTTGCACTCCATGTGCAAGGGTGCGGACGCGCAATTCTTCAACGGTCATACCAACATCACATCCAGCCGATTCTTGGTGTTCGGTGTCAAAGGACTGTTGGGCGCAGCGAAAAATGTTCGTAACGCCATGCTGTTCAATGTACTCTCCTATCTGTCGGACAAGCTCTTGACCGAAGGAAACACGGTGGCGGCACTGGATGAGCTGTACATCTGGCTCTCCAACCCCACCGCTATCGAGTACATCCGAAACTGCCTCAAGCGTGTCCGCAAAAAGGAGTCTGCCATGCTGCTGGCTTCGCAGAATCTGGAGGACTTTGATCAGGAACAGGTACGCGAAATGACCAAGCCGCTGTTCAGCATCCCGCCCCACCAGTTCCTGTTCAATGCAGGATCTATCGATAAGCGGTCTTACATGGAGATGCTCCAACTGGATGAGGCGGAGTATAACCTCATCAAGTTTCCCCAACGCGGTGTCTGCCTGTACAAGTGCGGCAACGAGCGGTATCTGCTGGAAGTCCACGCTCCCGCTTATAAGGAAAAGCTGTTTGGCACAGCGGGTGGTCGCTGATGGCAGTAACAGCAGGTATGATCGCCAAAGTCGCGGCAACAGCCCTTTCCAACGAGAAGCTCCGCAAAGGGATCGGCTGGGGGCTGGTCGCTGTTTCTCGCCCGTCATCCTCCTGATCTCCGCGATGTGCTCCATCGGCACAGGCGGTGCGGATCACAACAACCAGGCGGTAGCCGCAGCCTTCTATGGAACGAGCTATTCGTCCGAGGTGCCTATGGCATTCCGTTCTCATATTGAGGATATGCGCACCGCTTTTTCTCTTCTGGATTCGGCGGTCGCCTCCGTCAATGTGCGGACGGAAGGTGGAAACAGCCTTGACCTGATCCGAGTCAAGGCTGTTTTTATGCTCTCTGCTTTTGCGACGATGCTCCCAGCAGACGGGCAGCAAACCGCTTTGTAAAGTGCTTCTACACTTGGGAAACCCGTACCCGCACGGTAGAAGTGGAGAGCGAGGATGGTACGGTCACCAGTACAGAAGAATACACCGTCGCTGTTCCGGTTTCGCTGCATCAGGCATATGCAAATCTCGAAGCAGAGCTGGGCCGGACAATCACGGAGGATGATAAAAGCAACATCAACCACATCTATACCATGATTGCCGGCACCGAAGGCGGCGGCAGCTATGATGGCAGCTTTATCGCCGGTGGTGATCGAAGTATAGAACTGGACATCTCCACCTTTGCAAATCCTACTACCAAGAATGCCACCGATCTTGTTACCTATGCGGTTCATGCATGGGAGTCCGGCTGGGGCTATGTCTGGGGCACCTATGGTAATGTGCTGACGGAGTCACTCCTCGCCTACAAGGTGTCGCAATACCCAGATGGTGTTGGCAATCATGAGAACTTCATCCGTGCCCACTGGTTGGGCGGTAGAACAACCGACTGTGTAGGACTTATCAAGGGCTACAGCTGGCTGTCCCCGGAAACGATGACCATCGACTACGGTACCCACGGGATGCCGGATATCGGTGCCAACCAGATGTACTATACCGCAAGGGAATCCGGACCCATTAGCACAATGCCGGACATCCCCGGTCTTGCGGTTTGGCATGAGGGACACATCGGTGTTTACATCGGCGGCGGTCAGGTCATCGAGGCCATGGGAACAAAGAATGGCGTTGTTAAAACGGAACTTGCAAAACGCAATTGGACACACTGGTTAAAAATACCGTACATCAATTACAACTGAGGAGGATGCAACATGAATGTTTTAATGATAGAGCCGGGAAAAGCTCCGTATGTAACTGATATTGGAAATGATTTGCACAGTATGCAGCAGGCAGTCGGCGGATATATCCAGGCTGTGTATCCCTACGAGGAGGCGGTTGTGTTGATCTGCAACGAGGAAGGCAAACTGGATGGCCTGCCGCTTAACCGTGCGCTCCGTGATGAGGATGGCGACATCTATGACATTGTTGCCGGGAACTTCTTCCTTGCTGGTATCGGTGAGGATGATTTTATAGATTTGCCGGACGAGCTTGTCGAGCAGTTTGCAGAGCAGTTCCGGCAACCGGAGGTGTTTGTGAATGTGGGTGGTCGGATCATCGCTTATCCAGTGGCGGAAGAACCGGTGCAGGATGGAATGTCATATTGACAATGATAGCAGCAAGGATTTCATCTATGTACTTTCCTACCTTTACAAAAAATGTAGCAGCGGCAGGACTTGACTATGTGATTGGAGGACAGTAATGAAAAAAACGAATATCACACTTACCTTTGATGATGACAAGCTGGATGCACTGGAATTTTTCCCTTCGCAAGGAACATTCTTCCGTGCAATCTCGAATGGACGATGCCCTCAAGCAGCTCTATGAGCAGGCGGTACCGGAAGCTGTGCGGGAGTATCTGGACAGCAAAGCCGCCCCTGCGCCCAAGCCTAAGCGCACGGCCAAAGCCGCTACCCGAAAGCGCCGATCTGTGAGCCAAAGCCTGCGGCAATCACAGTGAAGGAGGGCAACTGAGATGGCGGATCATGTAGACATCACATTGTGGATCGACCGGCGTTGGAAGAATGCCATTGAGAAGCATCTCAAAGGTGAAACCCTGCAGGAGCATCTGGAGAATGTGCTGGATGAGCTGTGCAACCAGCTCCCGGAGCAGGAATACAAGCGCATCAGTGCCGAGATCTACGCGGAGGATGCCGCAGAGCGTGAAGCGAGGGAGGCTACCCGCACCTACGCCGCCTACCATGTAACGGAGCGCGGGCAGGAGTGGTACTTCAAGACCTCGCCCGGTGAGGAGCTGTTGGTCGCCTGCAAAAAGCTGCGCGGCTATGTCACCGCAGAGAAAGGCACTGCGCCGGACAAATTTATCGGAATGTTTTTCGGTGGGCAACCCATCACAGCAAAAGAGTTTGACGCCCTGACCGCTGTACGCATGGAGAACACCGGCAAGGTGCGCGGCGTGTTCGATGTGAACTTCGACAAGCGGGAGTTCTCCGCCGTACACACCATGGACGGCTGGCGGACCTGGGCGATGCGGGATGTCTCCCCGTCCGTCTACCATGCCACAAGGTCGCACTTTGCTTCGGGGGATGAACAGCTCTCCAAACTATTGGAGCTGCTGGATGGTAAAGAGATCACCTCGGCGGGACACCTCTCCGCGCGGAATTTTTCTTTCAGTGATGAGATCATGGTGGAGGAAGACGGTAAACTCAACTTCTATGTGGACGCAGATTTTGATGTGGACGCTGCCTTCGGAACCTTCGTCCTCACGGACAAAAACGATGACTGGCTCAACATCTATGCCAACTACGACATCGCGGAGGATAGACCCTGCGACACGCTGGAGCTGACGCTCTGCAAGGGTGACGGCTCCGAGGAGAGCTGGAGCTACCCGCTCAACGCAGCCGAGCAGGATGTTCTACTGCGAAAGATGGAGGCGTTCTGCCAGCAGCAGACCGGCATGAGTCTGTGCGAGTACGCCCAACAGCTTCGTGAGGAACAGGCACAGACTTCGGAGATGCAGATGTAACCGCCGTGTCCGCCCCTGTGAGCCGCTGTGTGCGGCTTTGGGGGCGAGGGTAGCATCCTTACACCCCAGACAAGCATCGGCGCTGTTTGCCCCCGCTTTCGCCCCTCCTATGGGGAACTGTGCTGGGAACCCGCCTGTTCGATAAAAGCACAGACCGGCTATAATTTGTCAAGCTGAAATCTCATTTGGGATACAGGGCGTGTAGGCCTTGTTGTCTCTCATAACGGCGTAAATGATGGAGACCATTTTCCTGCAGGCATGGCCCACGGACGCCATGTAGGGCTTCCCTTCGTCCCGTTTCTTCTGAAAATAGAGTTTCAGCGCCGGATCGTGAAGCACTGCTGATGAAGTCGCCAGCCAAATAGCGTGTCGCAAATACGGTGACCCTCGTTTGGACATACGGTTTCTGACACCGTTGTATTCGCCGGACTGCCGCATGGTTGGATCGATCCCCGCATAGGCGGCAAGCTTTGCCGCGGAGGAAAAACGGCTGATGTCTCCGATCTCGCTGAGGATGTACGCGCCAAGGGTCGGACCGATGCCGGTGATGGTAGTGATCGGCGTATCCAGGGTGTCCATGATCTCCGCGATCTTGCGGTCCATTTCTCGAACCTGCTGTTTCAAGAAATCGAGGTGCTTCGCGTAAAGCCGGATCATCGTGCTGAAAACGTCGCCGGCCATGGCGAAGCCAAAGGAATTGCGCGCAAGCGCCTGAAGCTCCTGCGCTTTCGCCATGCGGAAGCGCTTGCGGCTGGAAACTTCGATGAGATGACAAAGCTCCTCAAAAGGCATCTCGGATAATTCCTTTGGCGTAGGACAGGTTTGCAAAATTGCCATGGAGGTGTCGCCAAACATATTGGTAAAAGCAGTTTCATATTCAGGAAAGACCTGATCCAGCAGGGCAACGACCTTTCGCTTAACATCTGCCTGCATGGCAACGATGGCGTGCCGTCCACGGCACAGCTCCCGCAGCTCATAAATGTTTTCGGGATGCAGGGTAGACTCGGAGAAGTGTCCGAAACGGATCACCTCCGCGATCAGCAGGGCGTCCCTCGGATCTGTTTTGGCCTGACGGATATAGAAACTGCGGATGGAGTTGGTCTGCACCGGGTTGATGACCTGAACACGGAAGCCCTCCTTCTGAAGTCTGGTAAAAAGAGCGAGCCAGTAGTGTCCGGTGGCCTTCATTGCAAAGGATACCTCGTCAAGCGGCAGTTTGGCCTTGGCGAGCATGGCCAGCAGCCGATTGTACCCGGAGCAGTTGTTGGTGAAGGAAAACGGCTTGATGATGACGGTGCCCTCGCCGTCAATCACCGCTGCCTCGTGCTTCCTCTTGGCGATGTCGATCCCAACGATGTACATAGTGCAGGCTCCTCTCATGTTCAAATTACGGACATTCCTCGTGCTGCTGAAGGTCACAACCTGTTGCGAGATTAGAAGAAAGCGATCCATCGCTTCGACATCCGGCTCATAAGTGACATCCCACAGGGCAGAGGTTCCAGTCTGTGCGCAGTAGACTTGGCTACAAAGATAGAAGCAGGAAATTCTCTGTCCGCATGAGGATATTATATCATCGCTCCCTCAAGGGGCGTTGATACCGGTTTTGAAGGTGTTTTGTGGGGTGATATCCCCGTTCGAAAATATAACAAGATACAAAAAGCGACATCAAAAGAAAGGACGGCAACTATGTCAAAAGAACAAATGACCATCCGGCTTTATCCAGAAACGCGCAGACAAATGGATGGTTGGTTGGAAGAAAGCAACAGCAAAAACCGAAACGAATTCGTGGAAAAGGCTCTGCGCTTTTATATGGGCTACCTCGGCACGGAGAATATTACCGAATTTCTCTCGGACGCGCTGGTGGCGACGCTGCGCGGAATTGTAGCTGACAGTGCAAATCGTACCAACAGTCTCCTATTCAAGTGCGCGGTAGAGCAGGGCATCATGGCGCATACTATCGCTGCCCACTTCCGTGATACGATGGAAGATCGCCGTGCCCTGCGCGGGTATGTGGTGGACGAGGTAAAACGCACCAACGGTCAGATCAAGTTCGAGGATGCCCAGGATGTCCAGCGACAGTTGCCTGATGATACATGGCTCGAATAATTTTTATCTCGCCCTACATGAAGGGCGGCAGAGATTCTGCTCGGCTGGCCCATCGCACTCGCTACTTCGCCACCCGTGAAGGTGTGCAGCTTCTCAAGGATGACAATTCCAACCTTCCTGCCACGAAAAAACAGCAGCAGTACATCCATCGTCTGCTCCGCAGCTTCCCGGAGGCAAGGGAACTGCCGGAGCATGAGAACTATGCAAACACACCCAACCGAAAGACTGCCTTTGCTTTCATCGAACAGATCCACGAGGACTTCATTGAGCCGATGGATAGCCGCGAAAACTATCTTGACTATGTCGCAAACCGGCCCGGCGTAAAAGCGATGGGCGAACACGGCTTGTGGGATGCCCATGGCAAGGTGCCATCGCTGGAGAACGCTATTGCGGAGGTGGCGCAGCACACGGGAAATGTGTGGACACCGATTATCTCCCTTTCTCGCGAGAATGCAGAGCGTCTGGGTTATACCGACCTTAAAAACTGGCAGGAACTCATCAACGCATCTATCACCGACATCGCCAAGGGCTATAAGATCCGTCCGAGCCATCTACGCTGGTATGCTGCTCTCCATGAAAAAGAGAAGCACCTCCATGTCCATATGATCATCTTCTCCACTGACCCGAAAGAAGGCTTTCTCACCAAGCAAGGTATCCGCAGCATCAAGTCCGCGCTGGTCAGCACGATCTATCGGAACGACCGCCTGCACATCTATGAGCAGAAGGACGAACAGCGCGGCCTGCTCCGGCAGGAAGCGGAAGCACGGATGGCAACGCTCATTGAGCAGATGGCAACCGGTACTCTGCAAAGCGATAAGTTGGAGTTGTTGGTGACGGATCTCGCCCAGCGGCTTCGGGAGGTCAGCGGTAAAAAGGTCTACGGTTATCTGCCATCTCGTGTCAAACGCATCGTAGATGAGATCGTGGATGAACTGGCAAAGGACGAACGGGTGTCGTCCACCTATGCTCTATGGCAGGATCTCCAAGAGCTGCTTTGCATTGATTATAATCAGACTCCACCGCAGCGTGTACCGCTGTCGCAGCAAAAGGAGTTCAAGACTGTACGCAACATGGTCATCCAAGAAACGCTACGACTCTCGGAAATGAACTTCACCTTCGAGGATGATGCCATGCAGGATGAGCCAGAGCCGGAAGAACCGCCTGTTCCTCCAGATCCAAGTGCGGAGCGGATGATCCATCAGCAGGCGCGGTTTTACCGCAGAGCAAAAAGCATGTTAGATGCTGTGGACACAGATCCCAGTGAGAAGTCAATGGCATTGGTCACCCTCCACCGTTTGTGGGAGGAGGGTTATACCATCGCGGCACACCAGATGGGAAAGGCGTATCAGGACGGGCTTGGCATCGATTGACCGAAAAGCGGCGGCAGAGTGGTTTCAAAAATCGGCGGAGGCCGGTAATCCTTGCTCTGCATACGCGCTGGGCAAACTGCTGCTGGAGCAGGAGCAATTCCCGCAGGCCCTCCACTGGCTGTGGCAGGCAGCGGAGCAGAACGATCCATACGCGCAATACCGGCTCGGCAAACTGCTGCTCACCGGTGCGGAGGGTGTGCCGAAGGATATAGATGTGGCCATTCAGCTTCTGAAGGACTCTGCCACGCAAGGAAATTCGTTTGCCCAATACACGCTGGGAAAGCTCTATTTGCTGGGACAGGAGGTGCAAGCAGACCGCGAAGAAGCTCTGCGCTATTTCGCACAGGCAGCGACACAGGGCAACACCTACGCTCAATATTTCATTGACCATCAGGACGACTTCTTCGGTGCGGCGGCGGGAACCGCTATCCTTCGGATGCTTCATCAGATGAGTCGCATTTTCCGCGAGAACGCCGCCCAGCCTGCCATCTATGCAGGAATGCAGATCGACAAGAAGCGTCGCCGCAGATTGCAGGAGAAGCGCATGGCAATGGGACACAAGGTGGATGACCATGAGGATCGTGGACTGACGCAACAGACACAATAAAGGGAGGGACCATGTCAAAGTACATTCCGTTTACAACCGAGCAGAAAGAACGAGCCGCCTCGGTGGACTTGGAGGAGTTCCTCCGCCGCCGAGGAGAAAAGCTCATTACCTCCGGCAGGGACAAACGCCTTGCCAGTGACCACAGCATCACCATCCGCGGCTGCGAGTGGTTCGATCACGCCACCGAGCAGGGCGGCAGAGCAATCAGCTTCGTCAAGCAGTTCTATGGCCTCAGCTACCCGGACGCTATGTCTTTGCTCCTCGGTGATGATCTGGGCGGGAGTTACCCCTGCGGCAAGGGAGAAGGAGCCAGAGCCTGCAAAGCCCTTCGTGCTGCCGCCGCAGAGTGAGTCCATGCGCCGTGTGTATGCCTACCTGCTGCAAAAGCGTTGCATCGACCACGAGATACTCAATGCCTTCGTGCGCAAGAAGCTCGTCTACGAGAGCTGTGAAAGATCCAAGGACGGGACAAAGGAATACCACAACGCCGTGTTCGTCGGATTCGATGAACACGGCGTTCCCCGCCATGGGCATAAGCGTGGGCTGTATACCATGGGGCAAGGCTATCGCGGCAACATTGAGGGCAGCGACCCGAAGCACAGCTTCCACTATCTCGGCGGCGATGACACGCTCTTTGTCTTCGAGGCCCCTATCGACCTGCTCTCCTACATCTCCCTTTTCCCGGAGAGGTGGCAGGAGCATAACTATGTGGCCTGCTGCGGAACGTCGTCCATTCCTGTGATGGAGATGCTGCGGCAGCTCCCGCAGCTCCGGCAGGTGTACCTCTGCCTGGACAATGACGATGCCGGTCATGCCGCCAGTGCGCGCATGGCGAAGCTGCTGGAGGAGCGTGGTATCTCCGCAGAGCGGCTCGTACCGCAGCGAAAGGACTGGAACGACGATCTCAAGGCAGAACAGGAAAACAAAATGGAAAGGAGCGAGCTATGCCAAACCTTCTGCTGACAATGTGGGACACGATCAAAAGCTCCAACATCGGGATATTGGTCGCGGCAGGGCTGGGGATGTTCGCCATCATTGGGGGACTCTCCATGCTGTCCTACCACTATACACTCAGCGGCATCAAGTCCCGCACCGTGGGTGACGGGCAGCACGGCACGGCGCGTTGGGCGACCGATAGGGAGATCCGCCAGACCTATGCCCATGTGCCGTTCAAGGTCGGAGACTGGCGCAAGGGAGTAAGCCTCCCCACAGAACAGGGGGCTGGTGCTGGGCTGCAAGGGCAAAAAAGATGAACTGACCGCACTGGTGGATAGCGACGACATTCATTGCTTGATGATTGCCGCCTCCGGCGCGGCAAGACGGCTTTCTTCCTCTATCCCAACCTTGAATATGCCTGCGCGTCCGGCATGAGCTTTCTGGCGCTGGATACCAAGGGTGATCTCGCCCGCAACTACGGATCTATTGCCAAAAAGTATTACGGCTACAAGCACATCTCCGTTATAGACCTGCGCAATCCCACCCGCTCGGACGGCAACAATCTGCTGACACTCATCAACCGCTATATGGACATCGCCAGAAAACAACCGGATAATCTCGCTGCCCACGCCAAAGCCGAAAAGTACGCCAAGATCCTCGCCAAGTCCATCGTCAGCCCGGAGGGAAACTCCGACCACGGACAGAACGCCTTCTTCTACGATGCGGCGGAGGGCTTGCTGTCTTCCACGATCTTGCTGCTTGCAGAGTTTCTGCCGCCGGATGAGGAGCACCCGGAAGAACGACGGCACATCGTGTCGGTATTCAAGCTGGTGCAGGATCTGCTGGAGCCGGCGCGTGGTGCTCGGGGACGCTCCGCTTCCAGCTGCTCATGGACAAGCTGCCGTCCGAGCACAAAGCACGCTGGCTGGCAGGCGCCGCACTCAACAGCTCCGAGCAGGCGATGGCTTCAGTCATGTCCACGGTGCTGTCCCGTCTCAACTCGTTCCTCGACAGTGAGCTGGAGCAGATCCTGTGCTTCGACAGTGCCATTGACGCCGAGATGTTTGCGGCGGAGAAATCCGCCATTTTCCTCATCCTGCCGGAGGAGGATCAGACGAAGAACTTTATCGCTGGCTTGATGATCCAGAACCTCTCCCGTGAGCTGTTCGCAGTAGCGGATGAGAACGGCGGCAAACTGAAAAACCGCGTTATTCTCTTTTGCGATGAGCTGGGTACCATGCCGCCCTTTGATATTTTGCCGCTTTTCAGTGCTGGACGCTCTCGCCGCCTGACGCTGGTACCCATTATCCAGTCACTGGCGCAGTTGGAAAAGAACTATGGCAAAGAAGGTGCATCCATTCTGATGGATAACTGCCAGGATGTGATCTGCGGCGGCTTTGCGCCTAACAGTGAAGCAGCGGATACCTTCTCCAAAGCCCTCGGCAGCCGCACGGTGCTCTCCGGCTCTGTGAGCCGAGGAAAAAACGATCCCAGCCAGAGTCTGCAGATGATGGAGCGCCCCCTGCTGACGGCAGATGAACTCAAGTCGATTCCCAAGGGCAGCTTTATCGTGCAGAAGACCGGATGCCACCCCATGCGTACCCGCCTGCGTCTGTTTCTCGAATGGGGCATCACCTTCGAGGAGGAATACCGCGTGGAGGAGCAGGTGGCCCGGAAAGTATATTATGCCGATCAGGATGCGCTGACCCGCGCCATCGTGCGGAAGTATCCGCCCAAGTTGCCGGAGCGGCAGACCACCCGCTCCGTTAAGGGCGAGGGGCAGCTCCACGACGCGCCCGTGCAGGAGATGGTGGTAGCGGAGGACATTGACTATGACCATATGCCGCACAAGCGCACCCCGTATAATCTTCCCCGACAGGAGGTGGATCGGTGAGCTACTTTGACAGCATTTATGCCGACACGCTCCTGCCGCCCAGAGCTGTATCCGTCTATATGTATCTCAAGGATCGGTCCAATAGTGCAGGAAGCTGCTGGCCCGGTATCAAGACGATTGCGAGGGATATGAATCTCTCCCGCAGTACCGTCAAGCGGGCACTGGCGGATCTGGAGCAGTACGGCTATCTTGCCAAGCTGCCCCGATACCGCCCCAACGGGAGCAACACTCCAACCTCTATACGCTCAAATAAAGCAAAAGTGGTTGGTATCATAATGTGATACCAACCTCTTTACCCGAATAAAGAGAAGGATTACATCGCTCCACCAAGAGAGAGTTATGTCTATTTGCTGGACCGAGGATGGGTTCAATATGGCCCCACCAGAACAGCCCACTCTATCAGAGATTAAGACAGAGAAAGAACAATAAAATGGTACTTATAGAAAGGACAGTACTCTGACAAAAAAGCACGAAAGACAGACCAGAGATTGACAGTGGTACACAGAAAATAGACAGTAGTTTGACAAAAGAGTAAACGCTGTAGACACTGCCTTGACAGAGGTCAAGATCATCGTGCAAAATAGGACAGAGGCTATGGGTGGAAAATGGCTGTTAAATTTGTTCCCAAACGGTATTCGCCTGAAGAAATAGAAGCCCTGAAAAAGAATCCAAATGTGCTGGAGGTGCGGGAAAACCGTTTGCTGCTGACAATAGAGTTCAGACAGCAGGTCTATGAGGCGTGGATACGGAGGCCAGAGCGGTCAACTGTCAGAAGGATGCTGGAGGCAAACGGATTTGATACCCAGCGCCTTGGCCTAAACTTCACAAAGTCAGTGGAATCTGTTTTTAAACGGGGTGGGCGTCCGAAGTTTTCAAAGGCATCGCCGGAAACCCAGGCAAACTGGGCCAAAACAATATATATGCCAACCATGACTGCGGAGGAATTGGTTGAAAGCGGAAAATTTGTTTGGGATGTCAACAGACTGATTTTACATCCGGATTTTGAGGCGGAGCTATACCGAAACTATCCCCAACAGTCCATAGAAGATGGTTTGCTGTCCGCTGGGATTTCGCCAGCAGACATGGGCTACCACAAAATATACTGGCTGCAAGAAAAATTTGAACATTCATCTGGGCAGGACACAAACCGCAGTGCTACAAGGGGCCGTACAGCTTATTATACTGCCGCCACGGTAGAGCAGTATCGTAAACATCCTTATGTCCAAACAGCCACCCGTGAAAAAATAGAGTTGAATAAGGCATTCTTTGAGGCTGCCGCACCTATTGCAGTACTGGCATTCGACGACATCCTCCGTGTGTTTGATATTGACCCGGAGATATTTTCAGTAACGGAGCGATATCGCATGAGCCGAGTTTTGGCTGCATGGGCTACACCGGCTGACGGAGAGACAATAAACGCCTCTCCCACACGGAAAATCCTTAGAAATAGGATGCGGGCATTGGGCAGTATTGTAGAAAAAGGGTTTCTTCAAATTGGAGATATTGTTTCTTCTCTGAATGTTCTGCAGAAGAAATCGCTCTGCCTGTGGCTCCGGGATCTTCCGCCAGACCCAGGAAGAAAGTATAGCGTTAGAAAAATACTCTCTCTCATGAAGATTTCTCGTGCGTCATATTATGCCATACTGAAGAATGGCACCTATGGACAGTCGGTAGTACAGAGAAACGCACAAGACGAGCAGGATGCCGAACTGATTCGAACCGTTATGGAATACAAGGGGTTTGCCAAAGGCTCAAGGCAGATCTATATGATGATGCCAGCTCTGACGGGAAAGCGTATGGGGCTGAAAAAGATACGCCGTATTATGAAAACGTACAACCTCACATCGTCGATTCGGAAGGCAGCGCCTTCCAAGCGCATGGGTGGAGCGGCACTGAAAAAGAATGTGAGACCTAATTTGCTGCAGCGCAGATTCCGCCTTTACCGGCCCAATGAAGTACGGCTGACAGACGTTACACATCTTCTCTATGGCGACGGATGCAAGGCATATGGCTCAGCACTGCTCGATCCCGTCACCAGCAAGTTAGTTGCGTTTTTAGTCAGCGAACACAATGACTTGGAACTGGCGCTTGCCACACTGCGTCAATCAGATCTTCACCCATGTGTCAGCGGTGGACTTTATCATTCTGACCAGGGGACAGTTTATCTGTCTGGCGCATTCCAGCAGGAAGTAAGCAAAAGAGGTTACACACAATCGATGTCCAAACGAGGAAATTGCCAGGACAACGCCCCACAAGAGTCTTTCTTTGGACATTTTAAAGATGAGTGTCCGTATTCGGAATGCAAAGATATCGAGGAGTTGAGGGAACTTGTCGCGCGATATGCAGAGTATTACAATTATGAACGCCGCATGTGGGATAAGGGCCGCATGACGCCAGTCGAGTACGAGCAGTATCTTCTGGCCATGAACGAAGCTGAATTCTCGCTCTACATCGCAAAGGAAGAAGAAAAGTATCAGCAGATGAAAGAAAAAGCTGCCCAACGAGCCATTGAACGGGCAAAAAATTTAGGAGTATGAGAAAGGTGGGCGGATGAGGGAATATGAAACAAAACAGAATGACCAGGCAGCCGCCAGAGGAGATTCAGCCGTTTCTGGATAATCCGTTCCTAAAGGATTTTCGTGGGCGGGATATTATTTACACGAAGGACTTTTATGTTGCCATGTATAAGAAGATCTCCGAGGAGCATATGACCTATGTGGCAGCGTATAACAGCCTTGGGTTTTCCACCGCTGTACTCGGAGAGGACCGCGCGAATTCCGCAGGAAAGCGGGCGATGCAGTTGGGCCGGGAGGGTCGTTTGTTCACCGCAGATCCCTCCAGCTATGATGGCTCTGTACCCAGAGAGGCTATGGGGGCCATGTCCCCTCTGGAAGAACTGGCCTATCTGAAAGCCAGAAATGCCTATTTGGAGGAGCTGGTTGCAGCTCAAAAAAAACTCCGTTCCGCATTGGAGGACACAACTATATCATTGAATCCGAAGGTGTAAGCGCCGACCGTTTCTATATGGTAGATTCCTTTATCCGTAGACAAGCGGATAGAGCGGACGGTCTGTCTATCGTGCAATGCCTTCACATATTTGGAGTGTCCAGATCCGGCTACTATTCGTGGGTCAGGCGTAAAAAGATATAGACAGCTCCTGTGCCGCAAAGAAAGAACAACAGGAGCAATTGAAAGAAAAGTTTAGGAAAATCGTGAGAAAACTTGGATATGTTCCGGGGAAAAAGGACCTTTCAGACCCATCTATGGCGCGAGTTCAATATCAGTATCAGTATAAAACGCTGTCGAAAGGTTATGAAAGAAATGAATCTCGTGGCCAACAGACCCAGGAAGGACGCTTATAAGAATCAGGCCACACACAATCACGAATATTCCTCCCCGAAAAACGCGGTGAAACAGAATTTCTCCGTTGGTCCCCGCAGAGTTATTTTGACAGATATCACTTATTTGTATTATGGCCCTGTGCGTACACCGATTTATCTTTGCGCTTTTAAGGATGCTTATACAAAAGAGATCTTGGGGCATTGCGTGTCCTCCCGCATGACAGTCTCGCTTGTCAAGTCCGCCTATGACGTTATGATGGAGAACCATGGACACGAACTGCGAGGTGCTGCATGTGTGATCCATAGCGACCAAGGTTCTCAGTACCTCTCGACCACATTCCAGAGGCTGCTGTCAGATGACGGTTTTCTCCAGTCTGTTTCCGATAGGGGCAATTCTCAGGACAATGCCCCCATGGAATCATTTTTCGGACGGCTGAAATGTGAATTGCTTGACCTCGTGGCGCTATGTCCAGACGCGTCAACTGTAAGCCGGATGATCAGCGGCTATATTGATGCCTATAACCATCGACATTACCAATATGCGCTGGCGGGGCTAACTCCATCTGAATACTACACCTATGTTACCACTGGTATCTACCCGGTGGACAACTACTACGGCATCAAGGCGACAGAACTTATGCCAATCCAGGCGTTGATAGCCGCCCGTCGCCGCGCGGCAGAGGAGAAGGCCAAAAAAAGTACAGAGAGGCCAGCGCAAAGAAACGCGCTATGGCTCAAGGAAAGAAAAAAGGACCCAGAATTCGTCATAGCAAGGGATCAACGCATCTTGCGCCGCGAAATAGCGAAGTGGACCCGCTCCAAAGAACTTGCGCTTCAACAGATATCCCATCTGAGAGAAATTCTTGAACTATCCCAAAAAGCAAGGGCCTATTGATGACCGCATCAGCTGACCTGATTTTGCAGCTATACAATGGAGAAAACTGGGGAGCCCATCCAGAACTCACTTATATTTACAAAATGCGTGAACTTTTTTAAGGTACTTTCTCTATTCGCCTTTGTGATACTTATCAATGCGATAGAGTGAACCCAGTAACCCCGTTGCCGCAACAGACTTAGTAAATCTGCAAAAAAAAACACCCCCTATTATAAGCACAGCATGGCCGGCATTAATATGGCGGCCATGCTGTGCTTACGCTTTTTTCACCAGTAACGGTGGTTATTTTGTATCTGTTGACACTCTAAGGTAATACGATTGAGAGATTCAAAAATGGCCTTTAGCATCTGATTAGCTCCTTGACTGTTGGAACCAGTTGACCCAATTCTCGAATAGTTCTTTAAGTTCTGGGGTGATCTCTATCATGTCCCCCCATTGTTTCCAGTGTTGCGATGGAGGGACTGTATTTCTCCTAAAAAATATTTGCAACAGTTGATTCAGATAGACCACATCTCTTGGCCAACTTATACTCAGACCATCCGCGCTCGTTTAAAAGTTGCCGGAGTCTCTCGTGCGTGTCCATAGCATCACCATCTTTCTTGTAATTATTTTACCTTTATGATGAGATGCAATATACAGTTTACTTGTACTGATAATGCGGTTATACTGAACAGTAAGGCGATGGGTAGCAACTTGATGGAGGGTAATACAATGACTGAAGAAATAAAGCGACTTCGCAGAGTTTGTTTTACAGGACATCGGCCAGAGAAATTGAATCGAAGTGAAAAATCGGTGTTAGACGGACTTGAAACTGCCATTCGGCAAGCTATTGTTGATGGAAGCAATGTTTTTATTTCCGGCATGGCTCGTGGCGTGGATATTTGGGCAGCAGAGATAGTCCTGCAGATTCGCTCGGAGGGCGAAGACATTAAGCTGATATGCGCTAGTCCATATAGGGGTTTTGAAAAAAATTGGAGCATTGATTGGCAGCGACGATATAATAATGTGATTGAAGCCGCAGATCTCGTTCGCTTTATTTGCCCCAACTACAGCAAATCATGTTTTCAGATACGCAACGAGTGGATGGTAGACCATTCTTCGAGAGTAATTGCGGTTTTTAACGGTCAGCTCGGTGGAACAAAAAAACACTATAGATTATGCCAAAATCAGAGCTGTAGAAATATGCTATGCCTGAGAGATTCAGTAGTGAGGGAATCAAGCAATCTCATATCGCAAATATCGCAAAATAGCGGAAATAATGTGAAATATATCAAAACAGCTTGTGAGCGATTGAATAATCTGCTATACTATACAAGTTAAACTATGCCAACAAATGCGGCGGGTGAGGTGTGCAAACATGTCCAGTTCAATTAATGAAAACTATATCAGCATAGAAGACGCAGCGTTGTTTCTTAATATAAAGCCAGTAACGCTACGCAAGTGGATAAAAGATAAAAATGTACCGGCTCATAAAATAGGCAAGCAGTGGAAATTCAGACGCTCCGAACTGGAAGAATGGGTGAAAAGCGGAAAGAGCGCGATAGAATATAGTGTTGAAAAGAACATGAAAAAATGGAGGAACTCATGAATACTCACTACGCTATTTCACTTTTTTCTGGTGCAGGTGGACTGGATCTTGGAATTGAAGCCGCGGCTTTGTGACTCGTCTCTGTACTGATATCGATGATTTTAGTTGCAGAACGCTCAATCTCAATAAATCGCGTCAACATGGAAAAAATTTTTGCAGCAGGCAGCAATTGCTCAGCGCAATATCAAAGAGTATTCTACAGAAGAAATTCTTAAGGATGCACGGCTTACCAGAGAGCAGGTTGATCTCGTCTACGGAGGGCCACCGTGTCAAGCGTTTTCCGTGTTCGGGAAAGCGCCAAGGTATTAACGACCCTCGCGGAACTCTTTTGTGGGACTACATTAGAGTAATTCATGAAATTCAGCCTCGGAGTTTTATTTTTGAAAATGTCGCTGGTATTTTGACCGTCGATGGTGGGCGCGTATTTGATATGTTGAAAGCCGCTTTGGAAACAAACGACTCTGGTGAAAGATGCTATAATCTCTCCTACGCGCTGTTTAATACAGCAGCTTATGGAATACCGCAGTATAGGCAACGTGTCATAATCTATGGTGTGCGCTGTCACGAAGCTATTCCGCTTCCTGCTGAAACTCATTATACACAGCCAGATGCTCCTGTTCCAGGTTTGCTGCCGCCTGTTACTGTAGCCACAGCTTTTAGGGGGCTTGCCAGACGCACCTTCCGATGTTTTGGCAAATCATGTTGGTCGGGCTCACGGTCCGGCAGTTATCGAAAGATATAATAATATGGCATATGGCGAAAGAGATTCAAAAACGAGAATCAACCGCTTGGACCCGAACAAGCCGAGCTACACAATCGTTGTCGGATCTGACAAAGGGGGCGGAAAGGGGCATGTTCATCCTTTTTTTGCCAAGAGAAGTAACGCCTAGAGAGTCTGCACGAATTCAAACCTTCCCGGATTTTTGGGAGTTTACTGGAACAAGCCGTCACCCAATACGGCAAGTAGGAAATGCTGTTCCACCTCTCTTTGCAGGAGTGATTGCATCAAATTTGCTCCGACACGGTTTTGGAGAAACAGATGCTCCCAATTATGCTGAGTTGGTACATCGGTTGGGGTTGACTTATTTAGAATAATCATTCAGATAGGAGGTATTCAACATGGCGCTGCCTAAAGAACCTGTTGTGAAAAAGTTTTTCACAAATAAAATTGAAAGTACCCGCGATGATTGGTACGGCTATCTGGTTCAAATCGCTCGTATTTTCTATACTCTTGACGGCGAGGAATATAATCGGGACATCCTTATGAATAAATTTGCCACAATGAGTGGTAGAGATGCTACCCGGGCGCAGAGGGATTCGTCCAACTTCCGCGATGAGTTTGGTGCCTATGGTACATATCTTGGAGTTTATCATCTCGAGCAACGAGACGGAAAATGGTACGTGTTTGTTTCTGATGCGGCAAAAAAGTTCTTATGTTGCCAAAACCCTAATGCCGCCGCCTTTTGTAGATCGCAGTTATCATTATTCCAGTACCCCAATGGAGCGGGGGCTGGAATTTCCGCAAATGGTGGCCAGTCTGTGCAGGGGAACATCAAAGCGGACACTTTGCGAGAAATCCAAAATGGCATCCGCCTGAATCCTCTTCGCTTGATATGTAAGATTGTTGTGGGCGAAATAGAAATCAAAAAAGGAAAAAATTCAGCGATATAGCCATACCATACTCTTCAATTTTCTGTATGGTAAACGATAGTCGTATCAACCAAAACTACAATCCCCTGTAGAATTAGTATCTTCAGTGTTCTCTGAATACTGTGCTACCGGCGACAATGTGGAAATGAACCTTGAAGGGCTGACTAACTTTAAGCGCAATTTCCACATTCTCGAAAAAACGGGATTATTTACCAGGGACTCCAAATTTGGACTATTGCTGGCACAAAGGAACTATGCTGCCGCATACGAATGCATTAAGGTTATTGCAGATATGGATGTGTTCTTTGATGGATTTGAAAATCTGTATGATGCACCAGATGAAGATGGTGTACGAGATGTCATTTCCAGTCCAAAGTGGGGACAGTATTATGATGCAGCGAGAATTCCTTCTGAAATTCTGACTGCTTTGGGTGTTGAAGAGGAAGATGCTCCAATCAAATCATTCCTGTCTACGGCCGATTTTTCGTATTCACCCTCTTCGCCAGAACAAAGCAACTTGGAAATGTCGTTTAAAAACTGGTTGGCTGTGCAAACAAAGGCAAACGGTGAACTGTATTCCGAAAATACCAGAAGTCAGTATATCAGCGCACTGAAGGCAGTCTCTACTCAGTTCGCAGATGCCATAGCCCCCTTTCACTTCTGTTTTTGAAATTGCGAATGCTGATCCTCTGGAAAAGGCGGTTGCTGCCATCAAATCTGATGTTACATACGAAGAGTTCAACCGTAGTCGTGGCAATGGTTCCTTGTCTGCAGGTCTTGATCTCTACAATCGCTTTTTGCTTGAACGTAAAGCCGAGCCCACCCGGGATATTTGCTATAGTACTGGTTATCACAGTAAGTTTTCCCGTAATCGTATCCTCTTCGGTGCTCCCGGCACCGGTAAGAGCTTTTACTCTGAACCACGAAAAGGATCTGCTGCTCGCTGATGGTGGTGAATACGAGCGTGTGACCTTCCATCCGGATTACTCCTATGCCAATTTTGTTGGTACATATAAGCCGGTGCCCTGCAAGGACAGTGATGGCAAGGACGTCATAACTTATTCCTATGTGCCTGGTCCGTTTATGCGCACTTATGTGAAAGCCCTCCAGAACAGCAGAACTGATGCTCCCAATCCTTTCTTGCTTGTAATCGAGGAAATCAACCGCGCTAATGTTGCTGCCGTGTTCGGCGATGTATTCCAGTTGCTTGACCGTGGTAACGATGAGGTCAGTGAATATCCGATTCAGGCATCTGAGGACATCAAAAAGTATCTGGCAGGAGAACTTGGCGGCAATCCCGATGATTACGCCGAAATCCGAATCCCAGACAACATGTTCATCTGGGCTACCATGAATAGTGCTGACCAAGGTGTTTTCCCGATGGATACCGCATTCAAGCGCAGATGGGATTTCACCTATCTGGGCATCGATGACAGCGAAGCTGGAATCGTTGGTAAAAAGGTCATCCTCGGCCAGGGTGATTATCGCCGCATTGTGGAATGGAATGCGCTCCGCAAAGCCATCAACAATGAACTTCTCACTTATAAGGTGAACGAAGATAAACTGATGGGGCCATATTTCATTTCTAAGAAGAATCTCCCAGAGGATGAAATGATTGACCCTGCTGTCTTCGCTCGAATCTTTAAGAACAAGGTTATTATGTACCTGTTCGATGATGCCGCAAAACAGAAACGCATTACTCTGTTTGGTGGTTGCGACGAAAAGGCAAAGAACCAGTATTCCAAGATTTGCAGAGAATTCGACACCAAAGGCGTGTATATCTTCTGCGAAGGAATCAGCAGTCAGTTTATCGACAATGCCCCAGAGGATGATGGAGAATGATTTCAGTATTTTTACGAGAGCAAAAACGCTATACCCAGGAAGACCTGGTTAAAGAGTTTCAATGTTCCGAGGAAAAGGCTGTCCGCATTCTAAAGCGCCTAAAAAGAATACAGTGTGCTGAAAGCCGTAAAAGCAAATGATACCCAGAAGGATCTCACCGATTTGTTGGATGAGGACATTGAAATCGCTGACGTTGAGGTCGGCGAAAACGAGTATCTGTATGTGTTCACATTTGTGGGTGTGATTACTATTGAGGGGGCGTGTGCTGAAATGCTATCCGAAATATCTGCTCGATGCTACGACCCCCAAGGTGGAACTGAAACAAGTGCTGAAGGTTCTGGAAAAATACAACTCCAAGGAGCAGATCATTCGTATGTACAACGATACGAGTGACAGCAGCGCATTTAATATGTTGGCTGTTATGCTATTTCTCCTCCAAGATTATTTCGAGTATGGCGCTTATACCAACACGCAGGACATCATCGAGTTCAACGGATCTGGTGATATTCTTTGGGATAAAACTATCAACGAAACATTCACGCTCTTAAGTAACAACCGGCCATATTACCCGGAATTGCTGACCATGAAGCGTGTAAATGACGATTTTGATTTCTTTAAGCGTCTGCATGAGTGTATTCTCACCCGTTGCACAGAGGAATTAAGAGATGCCGATCTGTTGGATCTGTTCGATATTATGGGTGTCGACATTTCAGATGAGCATATTGAGGACTTTGGCGACAAGGAGTATATTCTGGAGCGAATTGTCAAGGAACTCAATGTCCAGTTCAATACCCGGAAACAGCTTCTGCTGAAAACGCTATATGCCTATATAGCCAACAGCAGCGCACTGGACGATTTGGACTGTTTCAGTATGTTCGGCACAAACAGTTTTAACCTAGTGTGGGAAAAAGTCTGTGCAGAAGTAATGGACAACCAATTACAGAAACCTATCGGTGGACTGCGACTGCCTATGCCGTTGGCCGAGCAATACCGTGATATGCGGCATAAGAAACTCATTGACTTGATTGATAAACCGCAGTGGTCTGGGACTGCTCCAAACAGTGAGTTGTTTGTAAAGCAGGCTGAGGATACGCTCATCCCAGACCTTATTTCCATTGTTAATGTCGATGGGAACTATCAGTTTATTATTTTTGATGCCAAATACTATAACATCAATTGGAGCATAACAAAAAGCTGCGTGGTCAGCCCGGTATCGAGTCCATCACCAAGCAGTATTTGTACCAGTTGGCCTATCAGCCGTTTGTGGAAGCACATCAGATCGGCACAGTGCGGAACTGCTTCCTCATGCCGACTTCTTCTGCTGAAATAGTCGAAAAAGGAACTGCATCCCTTTCCATGCTAAGTGAACTGGGACTGCAGGACATTCAGGTGCGATTGCTGCCTGCGGAAATGATGTACCGGCACTACATTGACAACACGAAGTTAGACTTGCAGCTTCTAAATCTGTAGAATCAAAACTAACTGCTAAAGCTGCACCAAGCAATCCCTATGAATTAATCGAAGAAATCACCGAGCAATGTCTTCACAGGCAATGCTCGGTGATTTTCATTATCTGTCTCATATTCGGTGACGCCGTCGATGTGTCAAGTTCCCGACTCGGCAAAGAAGTCGCTCAATGTGACTCCCAGCGCAACGCAGATACGCTCAATCGTGGGAACGCCTAATTGACTTCCACGCATCTCAGCATTCTTCAAGGTTGAATATGATACATCACACAGCTGAGATAGCTTGAAAAGTGAGAGGTTACGCTCGTCAGCCAGCTGCATCACTCTTGCTATCGTATCCATATAATCCCCGCCTTTCTACACCCTATCCCGCCATTAATTCTAAAGGGAATGTAGTCCAATATTCTGTACTCAAAGAACTCGACCTACGACTTGAAATCTCGAGTCGGGCATGATCGCCTTGGGCTCGTATGCTTGATTATAGGACAACATCACGGGCTGCATGTGCAGGCAACCATAGCTGTCAGTGAATGCGTCCTTTTGTTGTTCACTTGGCTCCTGCTCACTGTATACCTTCAAGTAGCCATCGCCATCATAGACAAAGATGCCGACCTCTCCAATGGCCAAGGTCTCGCACTCCTCGACCCATACAATCTGACCGTCATGATAAACAGGCTCCATACTATCGCCGGAAACCCGTACACCAAAATCAGCACCCTTTGGAACTGACTTCTCGGGAAAGCTAACCATCTCAAAGTTGCCCTCATCGAGGAATTCGCCGGTACCAGCGGATACCGCAAGATTACTCACAGGCATCTCTATGTACTTGAGAATGCTGACCACCTTTGGCTGCGGCTTATACTTCCCCGACGCAATCAGGTCATCCTTGTACTCCCTGACTTTTTGCCAAGCCTGCATCATTGAGTGCCGGTGTATGGCTGCTGCAAAAATAAGAAACATCCACATCCAGATCAAGCGCATGACAGACAGCCACCAGCTGATAGGCGTTTGGCAAAGCACTGCCCTTTGCCCACTTATTGATCCCGCTGGGGGACATCGTTATCCCATACTGCCGCAAAAGTGCGCTGAAATCGACGAGGCTGAGGCCAGCCTTGCGGCGTGCTTCATCAATGCGGACCCCAATAACATTTTCTTGACGCTCTGTCTCTGCATTATAGTTCGCGTGATTCGTTATCGGGAGAGAAAGAATTTTAGCTTTGCTCTTACTCATAATAGCAACCGCCTTTTCTGTTTATGGCTTCAGTATATAGTGGAAAAGATTCGCTGTCAATAGGAAATTGACTATTACTCTACAAATGCGACATTGACATAGATAAATAATCCGCTTATTATAGAGGCACACGAGCAAGATAAGAGGTGAAAACGCATGGATAATGAGCGTGTCATTCTACACAGCGACATGAACTCCTTTTATGCATCCGTTGAAATGATGCTTAACCCAGAACTCAAAGGAAAGCCTGTTGCGGTGTGCGGTTCGACGGAAGAGCGTCATGGTATCGTCTTAGCCAAGTCGGACTTGGCCAAGAAAGCCGGAGTGAAAACGGGCATGGTGAATTGGGAAGCTCGGCAGCTTTGCCCAGGACTGATCGTTGTGCCGCCCCAGTACGATCAGTACCTCAAGTATTCTAAGCTGGCCCGTCAAATTTACCACCGATATACGGATCTTGTTGAGCCATATGGTATGGATGAATGCTGGCTTGATGTGACCGGTTCTGGTGTCTGCGGAACGGGCATGGAGATCGCCGGGCGATCCGGCAGACAACAAAAGACGAGCTTGGCCTGACGGTCAGCATCGGTGTGTCATTCAACAAGATTTTTGCCAAACTCGGGTCAGACATGCGAAAGCCGGATGCAATCACTGAAATCAAATGGGACAACTTCAAAGAAAATCTGGCCTCTCGACGCTGCAGAGCTACTTTATGTGGGCAGAGCCACAGAAAATAAGCTGGCTCAATACGGAATCCGCACCATCGGGGATTTGGCAAAGACTTCTCCGGATACACTGCGGCATATGCTGGGAATCAATGGTCTTAAGCTCTGATGTATGCAAACGGAACGGATACTTCTCGTGTTATGCATAAGGACTTTGTCAGCCCCGTCAAGTCCATCGGGCACGGAATTACCTGTACTGCTGACCTGCAAACGC
>VOFC01006358.1_pt1 | contig 42819 bp, 68 predicted proteins | sample 5384161 | NCBI WGS metagenome assembly VOFC01 (sample SAMN12384722, study PRJNA508395) | human gut metagenome | isolation source: healthy gut B | host: Homo sapiens
GTGATATTCGCTTTCGGCTTTTACACCGGACTGGCTCTTGTAGTTGTTGGTGTTGCGGTGATAGCGGCCAATGTACACAATGTCCCGCTCTCCCTTGCCGTCCCCCCCTCGGTCGGCGTGGGCGGGGAGACGTGAAAGCCGTCCGTTTCCTTATCCGCGATCTGGAGTTTCAGGCTGTTCCCGCTCTTTGTCCACTTGTACCAGAACTTCGGGATAGCCACCAGCTCACCGGCCACCGCATCCGTCACGCGCACCATCCCGCTCCACGGGTACAGGTTGTCAAATGGGCTTCCGTAACTGGTTGCCCCTGCTCGGTACGGGGTCGGGTTCACGAAGCTGGCCGCCTCGTCTGTGCGGCTCCACACCGTTGTGCTGGTTCCGTCCCCACCACGCCGTAGATGTGCCGGTAGGCCAGCTTCACATTTACCATCTGTCCGTCCGCCGTGATGGTTGCAGTATCCTCCGCCGTCTCTCCGTTCTTGGTGGCGGTGATGGTGTAGGTGCCGCTTTCCGTCACGGTGAAGTCCACTGTCCCCGTTGCAGATGCCGTTTTGCTCTGCGTCTTGCTTCCCTTGGTGCAGGTGACGGTGGAGCCGCTGTCAATGCTCACGTGGATGGTCGCTGTGAAGTAGGATAGCGTCGCCGTGTACTGCTGCACCACGGAGACTGTCACCGTATCCGTGGCAGTCTGCCCGTTCTTGGTGGCCTTGATGGTGTATGTTCCGTAGTCCTCCACATCAAACGTCCATTTTCCGCCGCTCTCCGTTGCGGTGTATACCTTGGTTCCCAGCGTGGCCGTCACCGTGGAGCCGGTGGGCGCGGTCACAACGATCTGCGCCGTCATGCCTACCTGCGGCAGACTGTCCGCGCTGAGCTTTGCCGTCTGCCCCCAGCGTCGGGATGCCGTTCGGCACGTTGATGGGGAGCTGATCGGTGTCCATTTTCCCGTCCGCGCCGAGACCTGCCACGCCGCCCGGCGTATTGACAGGGAGCTGGCCGGTGCCAACCTTGCCGTCCGTTCCGAGGCCCGCAACGCCGCCCGGCGTATTGATGGGGAGCTGGCCGGTGCCAACCTTGCTGTCCTCTCCCAGTCCGGCCACTCCGCCCGGTGTGTTGACAGGGAGCTGGCTGACCGGCACCTTTCCGTCTGTCCCCAGCCCCGCCTTTTTGGCAAGAGCCTCCGCCACCGCACCGCTGGTCAGCAGCTTATCGCTTTTCTCCGTCGGTTCCGTGTCGAATACCTGCGCCGTAACGCCGCCCTTGCCGTCGCCTTTCAGGATACCGCTGGCGGTGATCTTGTCCTGCTTGTCCGTAATGGCCTGACGGATACCCTCGTGCGCGTTTTCATCCTCGTTGTGTGCCTTGATGGCAGCCGCCATGCTTTCTGCTGTCACCAGCGCCGAAGCGTCGATGGTCACCTGCAGCGTCCCGCCGCTGCCCGTAAACTCCAGCAGCCCGTAGAACGTGTACACATAGTCCGGCACGTCCGTCTTGCTGGGGATTTCCACGCCCGCGTCCGTGTCCGTCTGAAACAGGGCGATCAGCCTTGCCGCGCCGCTGTCCAGCTTTGCCCAGATACCGAGCTGGTTCAGGGGGTAGCCCGTCGCCAGCGGGGTCACTTGCAGTTGCAGCTTCTGTCCCTGCGCCGTTGTCTTGTTGGACAGGATGCTGACTGTCTGCTTTTCACTCACAAGCGCCGTCTGCGCCAGCATCGCCGCCTCGCTCACGCGGCCTGTTCCCGCCGCCGCGCGGGTGATGGTCAGCGTCTTTCCCGCCGTCCATTGTGCCAGCAGCTCACTTCCGCTGTTGGTGATAACGCCTTTCCATGCCACTTTTCGTTTCCTCCTGACTTAGAATTTCGATGCGCTGCCGAAGTCCACCACCGCCGCACCCGCCATAGCCGCGATGCCGTAGGCCGTCGCGGTGCCGCCCGCGTCGTAGTATTCCACTTCCTCCAGATGGGCGCTGAACCGCTTGGCGGCGGCAAGCCTGCGCTCGATCTCCGCGATGGTCATGGCGGCGAACTTCTGCCGCTCCTCCACGGTGGTGATGTTGACCCGCAGCCGGAATTTTCCGTGGGTGCCGCCGTACTCAAACCATTCCTCCAGCTTTGTTCCCGGATAGATCGCGTCGGCCTGCGTTCTTGCCGCTCCCGCAGTTCCCATTGTTCGCCGAATGTTCAGGGCAGTCTTGACAATGCGCCGCTTCTGCTCGATGTCGTACCCTGTGTCGTACCAGTCGATCTTCCAGTTCACGGCCAGCGCATCCAGCACCTCCTCGGCCACGGTGTCGATGGCGGTGTAGATTTGGCTCCCGTTGATGTAATCCATCGTTTTCCGGTGCAGCTCCAGCATCGCCAGCGACAGCGCCCTGACCCACGGCTGCTCTCTCCGAGGACGCGGGGCAGGCCGTCCGCGATCTGCGCGTCTTTCAGCCCCCTTAATCATCCTCCAGCCCTCCATAGGTCACGGTCGCTCCGGTGCATTTCGGCAGCTCTGTGGCCGCGACCACGGTATCCGCCGGGGCTGTCAGCGTCACTCGCTTGGCCCCCGCCTCCCGCAGCCGTGTGATCAGCTCCGTGGGGTTGATGTCCCGTCCCAGCTTTCTTTGCCATTTCTGGAAGTCCGCCACCGCCGCCGCGATGCGGCTTTGTATCTCACTCACGCTTCGCTGGTCGCTTTCCGCGATCCAGTATTTCACGGTGATGGCGTATTCCACCTCGTCCGGGGCCAGCGCCGTCACCTTGTCGCACAGCGGGCGGATGGTCTCGTCGTCCAGATAGGCCGCCATGGCCGTCAGCTCTGTGCTGTTGGGGACGCGCAGCCCGTTCTCGTCCTCGATCACGAAGTAGATATTCACCTCGTCCGGCAGCGGGCTGACGATGCGCACGTCTGCCACGTCCCCCCGCCACTCCCGCGCGTAGTATTCATAGGCATCGCGCGGCCCGGCGCAGCTATATACGCTGGGGGCGAGGTAGATGCGCCGTGTCAGGCTGTCGTCGTCCTCTGCGTCCAGTCCGCCGGTGCTTGGCGTGGTGTTGCTCACGCTGGCAACATAGGCGATGGGGTCAACCAGTATCTTGATGCCGCCGGTCAGAATGCCGTTGCTATCCGCTCCGGCCTCCTCCGCCTGCACCACCACGTCGGTGTAGGTCTCTCCCGCCGCGATCTCGCCGTATTCCACGGTGTTGAAATATTTCCCGTCCTCGCTCTTGACCCGCGTTCCCGTCGGAATGGCCGTCGCGCCGTTTTGCGCCTCCGAAAGCGTAAAGCGCACCGTCGCCGTGGCCCGGTTTGCCCTCTTTGCGCGTCAGCCCCACAAGAGCAGCCAGCGCATCCAGCGCGTCTCCGGTACTGGTTTTCAGCATTTCCATCCGTCCCTTTGCGTCGGCGTACTGCATCGTCTGATACTCCATCGCGCAAAAGGCTTTCATCAGCAGGTTCAGCGGGTCGGCCTCGCCGATCTCCGGCTCATTACCCGTGGCCTCCCGGTAATACTTGGTGTACAGCTCACGGAGCTGTTCTTCCGTCTCCTGCAAAGTCATGCTTTCGATGAAGCTCAGCTCCGGGCAGTTTGCCAATTCAGCGATATTAGACAAGCTCGATCACCACCTTTGGCGTCATATTTCCGTCCTGCGATTTTCCCGCAGTCCATTCCACACGGACGACACGCGCCCGTGGCTCATACTGTTCTGTCTTGCGCACATACTCCGCCGCCAGCAGGACTTGCGCATTTTCCTGCGGGCAGTCGATGATCGTCCCGTCGATGCCGAACTCCCGGTCGAGCGCCTGCTCTCCGGCCCTCGTGGCGTAAAGCACCTGCAAATTGCGGTACACCTCCGCCGCCGTGCTGTCGTTCGCGCTCCCCGGCAGTATCTCGATCACCGCGTTTTCCGTTGATAACATGGCTGCCTCCTTACAGGTATTCCTCGATGGTCAGGCTCACCTTGCACTCCACCATCGCGCCGCCGTGCAGCACCGCGCCCCACTCGTCGCTGATGTCCGTGATCTTGAACGGATACGGCGATACCGGCGAGCCGCCCACGATGAACCAGTCCGCCGCGTTGGTCTCCGCCATGCGCTGAAAATGCCGCAGAACACTTCGCGGGTTTACCCCGTCCTGCGCCCGCAGCAAAAGATCGAACTGGTATTTCCGCAGCTTCGGGGCAATCCACTGGCTCCGCGCCCGTGCGCCTGTCCGGTTGTGGGTCGCCCAATCGCTGCCCCCTTGGCCTTTCAGCCCGCTCGGTGTCAGGATGCGCCGGTCGCTCACCGTGAACGTCATGCCCATGTAGCTTCCCAATGCCACTTTTCGCCCCTCCTTACTTATCCGGCTTTCCCACCGCGCCGCTCATGTGCGTGTGGTTTACGAGGCTCACGCCGTTGATGGTGATGTCCCCGCTTGCCGCCGTGGCGTTGATCTCCGGGGCTGTCAGGCTGATCTTGGTTGGGCTTTCGATCTCCACATCCCCGGCCTCCGTCACCTTGACAGTTGCGCCGTTTATGGTGATCTCCGCGTCGCCGCCCTCCACCTCGATTTTTGCGCCCTTTTTTTGCAGCGAAGGTGTACTTGCCGCCCGCCGTCACGCTCAAAGCGCCTGCGGCCTCGATGCTCACAAAGGTTCCGGCCTCGATGCTTACCGTTGTCCCCGCCACGATGCCAACGCCGGTTTTGGCGTTCAGGCTCATGCTGGCGGCGCTGCTCTTGGCTTGAAACTGCCCGCCCGCCACAAGGCTGATTGCGCCTTTCGCCTCGTCGTATATCTCGCCGTTGCAGTTGCGCCCCGTCCGCCGGTTCACATACTGGGTGTAAACGCCGGTGTTCTCGTCGTAGCGCTCATAAGCCAGTCCCCTTCGCGCGGCGTACTCTTTTCGGAACAGGCCCTTGTAGCCCTCCGCCGGGGTGTTGGTCTTGTTCCACACCGTTCCGGTGGTGGTTCCCGCCGCAGCTCCGTTGCTGTTGTGGCTCACGCTCACCACCTGCCCGATGCTGGGCATCTTGTACTCGCCGTTGCTGATGGCGTTGATCTGGCGGGTCACGCTTTTCCCCCGGTCAAAGTAGGTCACCTCATAGGTTCCCGCCTTATAGTCGATGGCGCTCACGCGCCCGGTTCGGTTTGTCCCCGCCATTACTTTTTTCGCCTCCCTTGCTGGCGATGCAGTAGCTCGCAGGCACCCAGCCCGTCACGTTCTGCCCCACAGGCAGCTTGCCGCACCGCGCCGCGCTGTTGGTCACGCGGTAGCGCCCGTTGATCAGGATGCCGTCGTACAGCCAGTAGGTGCCGGTCTTGGTTCCCGCCTTGTTCTTTGCCGTGCTGGAAACATACAGCGGAGCCTTGTTCAGCGTGATCGCCTGTCCCGCCTCGCCGCCTGCCGCCGCGCTGGCTGCGCCCGCCGCCGGACTGGTGGTAGCGTAGGTGCTGTCATAGCTCACGCCGCTGTCCGCCGTCTTTTCGTGATACACGATCTTGCCGCCCACGTCCCACGAATGAAACGCTGGGCCGATACCGCTGCACTCAAAGTCGGTGGTCAGTCCGTTGCTGTGACCTTGTGCGTCACCTTGTCCACAAAGTATTTTCCGTTCAGGTTTCCAAAGCCTGTCAGCGCGATGCAGTTTCCCGCGCTTACCCTCCAGTCTCCGTCCACGCCGAAGCGCAGCTTCACCGTCCCGTGGTTGGCGCTGTTCAGCTCCGCGCAGAGCTGGACGCTGGCATCGTATACGCTGGTAGCCCGGCGGTTCACGCTCTTGATGTGCGACCCGCCGCCCACGCTGCACTCGATGTCAATGTCCTTGTCCGCGTCCGTGTAATTGAAGTACCCGCCGGTATAGGTGCCGGACAGGGTGGCGGTGTAGCCGAAGCTCCCCGGCCTGATCTGCGAGCGGTCAAAGGTGCGCACGGCCCGCTTTGCCTTGTACTTCTCCCGGTCATACACCCACAGCCGCCGGGCGTACACTTTCAGGATAAGCCCGTAGTTTTTGCACAGGCCGTTGTAGTAGCTGCTGTCCGTGCCGTCCTGCTCGTCGCACTCGATGTCGTAGTCGTCGGCATCGTAGGTGAACGCAAGGCCGTACCGCGCGGCGATCTTTGCGCCGATACGCTTGATGCTGGTGTTCTTCCAGATCACGTCCCGCTCCAGCTCCGAAAAGTCGCTGTCGCTTGGCTTGCTCACGCCGCCCACCTGCAAGGTCGTCGGAGCGTCCGAAAAGCTCACATCGTCCAGCACGAACAACCCGCACTCCATGATGCTCCGCTGGCCCTGCCGTTCCCAGTTGTAGCCGAGAACACGCGCCCGCAGCGTCGCGCCCTTTTCCGGCATCCAGCCCAGCAGCCATTTCCTGTCCTGCGCGTTGATGGTGATGTCGATGCTGTCGCTGTTGTCCGCCGCGCTGTCGGTGTAGGTCAGGCTCTCGATGTCTCCGCCCACCTGCCCGGCAAAGGGATAGCTGTTGTAGCGCACATCCAGCGCCAGCCGTCTTGTCTTAATCATAGCTCGCCTCGTATTTCCACGGCGGCATCAGTCCGTCCCGCTCTTCCTCCAGCGCCGGGGTGTTCAGCTCCACCCCGGCGTTGAAGATAAACGTGTCGATCTCCTGCGGATTGGCCGCCATCAGCACGTCGGCGTGGTACTCGCTGCCGTATACCTCCTTGGCGATCACATCCCATGTGTCGCCGCTCTTGGTCGTGTACATCGCGTTTCCTCCCGTCAGTATGCCGTGCGGGCCTGTCTGCGCTGCATCTGGAGATACCACGCTTCAAACCGTGCCTGCGCCTCGGCCAGCGCTTCCTCCACCATGCCCCGGTCGGCGCTGCCCTGAATGTTGATCACCGGTGCAAAGGTCATGCCGCCTCCGCCGCCGGAGCTGCCGCCGTCGATTTCCGCCAGCTCCACCGGCTTCACGCCCAGCATTTGCCCGGCCTTTGCCCAGATGTCCAGATTGTCCCGTCGGGCCGCCCGCTGGAAGCTGATCACCGCCTCCGTCCCGGCCTCGCCCGCGATGCTTGCGCCGTTTGTAAAGCCGCCTTGCGCAAGCATGGGGATTTCCGGGATATTGATGGAGAACGACTTGCCGCCCAGCAGCGGCACCCAGTCCGGGATGGTAATGCCGAGACTGTTGATGCCTGCGATGGCCTTGTTGATCAGGGCGATCACCGCGTTAATGGGTGTCTTGAACAGAGCGCCCAGCGTATCGAAGATGCCCACGAAAATGGATTTCACACCCTCCCATGCCATACGCCAGTTGCCGGAGAACACGCCGGTGATGAAGTTGATCACGCCCTCAAAGATGGTCTTGACCCCGTTGATCGCGCTGCTGATGCCCTCGGCAAAGACACCGATGGCAGCCAGCACCGCCGGAACCACTACCTGACCAATGTGCATCAGCACCGTGATCACCGCCTGAATGATCGGCATAAGGAACTGGATGGCCTCGCCGATGATCTGCGCCACCGTCATGACCACGGAACCCACGCCGCTGATGATGGAGGCGATGGATGGAGCTGCCGCCGTGATGGTTTGCAGAATGACCGGCACCACCGTCTGCGTGATAAAGCTGAATATGTCCTCGATGATGGGTCGCACCGTCGTCTGCGAAAAGGTCACGAGCTGTCCGATCACGCCCATCACCGATTGCAGGATGGTGGTGATGCCGCCAAACGCCGCGCCCGCGTCCTCGCCGAATAGATTGGTGATGCTCTCCTGCAGCGGTTGCAGCGCCTTTGCCACGCCGCCGTCCTCAAACAGTCCCAGCAGCGCGTCCTTGAACACCGTAAAATTTTTCCAGCCCGGTATCGCCGAACACCCGCTGCACGATCTTGTCCAGCCCGCCGAACTTGTCCGTCAGGATGCTCACCACGGCGATGATGCCGGAGATCACGCCCACAATAGGCAGCGCCCCGGACAGCAGACTGCCGAGGCCGCCAGCAATAGGGCCATAGATACTCCCCAGCAGACCGGCCCCGCCGCTGAATATGCTCCCGGCAGCTTTCCCGGCACCGGAGTTTGCGATACCGCTTACCACGCCTCCCGCTTTCCCCAGCAAACCGGAAAGGCCCTGCTGGAATATGCTGCCCTGAATGGTAGCCGCCGCTCCAATGCCCGCGATGCCTTGCCGCAGCGGCATGGTCAACTTACCCAGCGCACCGCCCGCCTTTCCCATAAGGCCGCCCACGAATTGTCCGGCCCGGCTATTGGCGAACAGCCCGCCGAGATTTCCGAGGGAGGAGCCGATACCGCCCAGCCATTGCGCGGTCTTGCTGTTTCCGATTGCCCCCGCAGGACGCTCCCCGCGCTTTGGTAGCCGGACAACAGCCCCGGCGTTCCCGCCGCCGCGCTCAAAAGTCCTGTGGTTCCCTTGATGCCGTTTCCACCGATCAGACTGGAGATTGCTGCCCCCAGCGTCGTGCGGAAGCCGTTGCTTCCCGATGCGCCCCGGAACGCAGAGAAAAAGCCCCTGCGCCCGCCGCGCCCGCACTCTGGCCGCTCTTGAATAGGCCCCGCAAGTCCGCCCTTTCCGCCGGAGAAAATAGCCTCCGCCGCCGGGGCGAACTTCATGCCAACAAACGCCGCCGCCATGCCGCCCAGCACACGCACCACCCGCTCGCCGTTGTTGATCAGGTAGTCAAGTCCCTTTGGATGTACGGCAGCGCCGTGTCCATAGCGCTTCCCAGCTTCTCCACGCCCCGGCTCGCCAGCGTTCCCAAGCTCTCTGCAAGCTGCGTCAGCTCCGGCATATTCTTTCGGATGCTGTTCAGAAAGTCGATCATGGAGAGATTGAACTGCTTTTTTTGCCGGGAGGAACGCATCGCCGATCTCATTTTCAGCGCCGTCTTGGTGCTTTTTCAGCATGGTCTCGATGGCCTCCGGGGTCTGCGATTTGATGTTAAACTCCTGCTCCATGCTTCCCGTGTACAGGTTTGGGGTCGTTTCACCATTTCCAGCGCCTTTCTGTACACATCGAGATTGTTGACGATCTTTGCGCCGCCCTCAATGGCCCATTGGCCGAACAGGGTGGACAGCGCCGCTACCTGTCGCTCCTGCGGCAGATCGTTGATGGCCTTGAAGATGGTATCCAGCGTTCCCACGCTGTCCTCCTGCATGGCCTTGGCGACCCACTCCCGCGCTCATGCCCAGCTCCTCGAACTGTTCTTTCTGGGCTTTCGTCGCACTTGCGCCCTTGCTCAAATTCACGATCATGCGCTTGATGCTGGTGCCGACGCGATCAGTCGATACGCCTGTTGCCAGCATGGCATCCGCCAACGCCGCCGTTGTGGCCGCGCTTACGCCGCCCACTTGGCCGAGGCTCGCCGCAGAATTGACCGCCTCCGCGATTTCCGCCGCCGTGGTCGCGCTGTTTGCGCCCAGATAGTTGATCTGGTCAAAGAGCACCATGACCTCCTCGTGGGTCATTTTCAGCGATTGCTCCCACTTGGCAGCCCAGTTGCCCGCCTGATCGGCGCTGATGTCCATGGCCGCGCCGGTCATGGCGATGTCCCGCAGGAAACCGGTAACATTGCCGGAGCTGTCGATCTTGATCAAGTCCTCCATAGTCTTTCCGGATTGGCCCGCCGCAGCGGCGAGGCGTGTCAAATCCTCCTGCGTATAGGGGATTTTGTGCTTAAATCCTTGATTGCGTCCTTCATGGCCTCGTAGTTCTGCGCGTAGGTCTTGCCGTTATCCGCCACCTTGTCGCTGATCTTTCCGGTAGCATCTGCCAAACCGTCTACGTACTTGACCACATCCGCCATGTAGTTTTCAAACTTCGCCGCTTCCTTGGTGCAGCTTGCGATGGTCGCCACAGTCGCCGTCGCCAGCGTCCCCATGGCCGCAAGTCCCGCCGTTCCGATGGAGCTGATGCTGCGGGCAAAGCTGCTGATCTGGCTCTGGCTCCCGTTCAGCGCCGCCATCAGGCTTTTGTCCATCTTACCGGCGATCTTGATGCTTAACTCTAATGTTTTATTGTTCGCCATTCCTCCGCCACCTCGCTATTCAGCTCAATAAAGTCCCGGACAGGCAGTTTCAGATAGAAGTCCACGCCCGTCCGTGTCACCGAGGACAGCCGGATAGCCGCTTTCCGCAGGGCCTTGGCTCCGCCCTTTATCCGAAAAAATCCGCGTCGTTCACCGCGTTTTTCAGTTTCAGCAGCTCATACAGAGGCAGCGTGGTAAAGAACTCCTCCGGGATACCCGTCGCCATGGCGGCGATCACGCAGGAGTACAGATAGTTGGTGCTGTTCTCCGTCACCACAAAGCCCTCGCGGGCCATGCGGTTCTCCGCCTCGCTCTCGTTCAGCGTGTTCAGGTCTGCCACGCCGTTCAGGTCGATGTCCCTGTATTCCTTGCCCTTGTAATGGCGCGGCTGCTCCAGATGCATCACATGGTTTTCCGTTCTGCTCTCCACGTTCAGGTGTCTGCGCACCGCACCTGCCACGCGCTTGAAAGCGCCGCGAGGCATCAGCTTGAAAAACTCAATGGGCATCCCGGTTGCCTTGACCGCCATGGCGCGGGCAAATGCTGTCGTGGTCTCAGCACAGCACCGAGGCCGCCGCCTCGCCCTCGCCGAAAAGCTGCCGCTGCACGTCGATAGCGTCCTGCACAGTCAGCTTCTCCAGCCCCGTCAGGTCGATCTCTCCGTACTCCTTGCCCTCGAACCCGTAGGGCCTTGCCAGCTCCACGATGTTCTCGCTCTTTTTGCCCCCTCGTTTGCGGTCTCTGCCGCCGTGGTCTTGTCCTCTGCCATTGGTTGTCGCTCCTTTCAGCATTGTTTTTTGTGTGAAAACACGGCCCGCCCCCCATTTCAGGGGCAGGCCGTATTGTTTTGCGCCCGTTAGATCAGGCTGTTCACGCCCGCCAGCATATCCGTGCCGTTGACCTTGTAGATGCCGTTGAGCTTGTCAACCTCCAAGAGCTGCTGGCCGTCCACCTCGATCATCAGGTAGGTCAGCTCCAGCGTCACGGTGGCCTCCATGGCCTCGCCCTTTTCCACCTTGCCGGGGTTGAACTTCTTCACGCGCCCGATCTCCACCACGCGCAGGCCCTTGAAATTGTAGCCGCCCTGCTTGTCGTAGACCTGCTGCGAGGCTCGCAACGTCAGGTTCACCGTGGACAGGGGAGAGAGCATATCCATGGCGGAGCTGTAGAGCGTGTTGAACTGGATTTCCTGCTCCATGCTCTCGAACTGGCCGATGGTGGGGCTGTCCAGCTCGCCGTTCACGCCCACGCCGGAGACGGTGCTGGTTTTCATGTTGCCCTCCGGCAGCGTCACCGACGCGGCCACGCCGATCATCTTCGTGCCGTCCAGATAGGCGTTATACTCGTTGATCTTCTCCGGGATGTAGTTGTTAGAAATCATATCTCGTTCCCTCCCTTGTTAGCTCAATGCCTCGGACAGGGCGTTGGGGTCAAACTCAATGATGTCCTCGATGTCCTCCGCAGGGGTGTACGGGGTCATGTACTGGTGGAAGGTGATCTTGCCGTCCAGCAGGTCGGCTGTGGTGTTCTCGTCCTCGTTGAACGTGATCTCATAGCGGGCGCACACACCACGGGCCACAAAGCCGTTGCCGCGCACGTTCTCGCTGTCCACGATGGCCTCGATCAGCCGCTTGTTGGCGGGGCTGTCCACTTTCTGGAAGTAGGTCAGGATAAACGTGTTGGCCGCCCACGTCAGGAAGCGGCGGACGCTGAACCAGCGGTCTTTCGGGTCGCTGATGCCGGGGTAGGCCGCCGTGTTGTTGCCCCACAGGCGGAAGCCGTTCATGTTCAGCCAGGTCGCCACGCCGTAGCTGTTCACGGTGTTGGCCTGCTCCTGATCAAGCACCACCTCCGTGCCATCTTCGAGGCAGGCAGCAGAAACGGCGATGGTCTTGTTGCTGGGGCTGACGTTGGGTGTGTCGTCGTTCTGCGCGTCGGTGTAGGCCGTCAGCGCCGCCGCCAGTGCGCTGCCGCTGTACACCGTGTTGCCCACCTTGGCAAATGGCCACACCGCATAGGCGTTGGGGTCGCTCACCGCCTGCGCCTCCTGGTGGTCTTGACGGCGGTGTACTTGGTCGCGCCGGTGTTGCTGCAGTCGATGTCCACAACGCACACCGCGCCGAACACGCTGTTGATGCTCTTGGTCTTTGCCTGCAATGCCGCCGCCACCGTCGCGTCCTTGCTGAAACGCGGGGCCAGCAGGATGCCGGGTGTCATGGACAGCTTCGGATAGACCTGACGTACCACCTCAAGGCCGGTCTCCTTGCCGGTGGAGCTGTCCACACCGCCCACGATGTCTGCCGCCGTCACCTTGCTGGGGTCGATCTTGTTGCCGGTCACGGTCAGGCTCGTTGCTTCCTTACCCGCTCCGGTGGAAAGCACCACGATATTCAGCGTACCGTCGTCGTTCCATGTGGTGGTGTAGTCCGTGCCTGCGGTCAGCGTGTTGGAACCGCTCTTAACGGTCAGCCCCTCCAGCAGAACGCCTGTCTCCTCCAGCACCGCCACGCCGTCGTTCACCTGAACGGTTCCGCCGGTGATGGCGATCTTGTGCTTGGCAGGGTCAAGCACATTGATCAGCACCATGGGCGCGATACCCACAACGCTGAAATTCGCGCTGATGCACTCGCAGAGGGTGTAGCTGGCGAAGTCAGGCAAATAGCCCACCGCCTCCACGGCCTCCTTATAGCTGTTCACCAGCAAAGGCACGTTGACTGCCGCCGCCGGGTCTTTGAGCATATTCACCGGGGCGGTGCCTACGATCACCTGCAAGCCCGCCGTGCCGGTAATGGGCGCGACCATGCTGGTCGCAACCTCGCTCGTGTATACGCCGTGTTTGTATGCCATAGTCTTTCTTCCTCCTTACAGTTCGGATTTGATCTTGCCGTACAGAATGGCCTCCGCCGTTCCTGCGGTCTCCAGCCGCTTTCTCGTCTCGGCAAAGTGCTTCACGTCCACCACCAGCGCCCCGGCCTCCGGGTGAATGGCGATGAACGCCTCCAGCGCCTCCGGGATGCCGCCGCGAAACACCGTGTACTGCTTGGCAACGCCGCGCACCGTGGGGCCGCAGTAAACCCGCGTCACGTCTGCTTTCTCCCGCTCCGTGGCCGCAGTCTCGGCAGCAGTCTCCGCCTCCGGGATGGTCGCCTCGCTCACAGCGGCATCCGCCGCCAGCTTATCGTTTTTCTTGCTCATACCAGCTCCTCCATTTCTGTGTCCTGTGTCATGGCCGGTGCGGTGCAGGTCAGCGAACACGCCCCGAAGTAGTACGGGTAGGTGTCGTCCTGCTGCAAGGCCCAGGCGATGGGTTTCAGCACGGTGAATGCCCCGCCGAAATACGGTTTGGTGCATAACCGCTGCACGATGTCCTCCTTGATGTTGGCAACATCCTGATAGCCCTCTCGCTCCTTGCCCCTCGTCGTAGGCGCACACGATCAGGCTGAACTCAACCGCCTGCGGCCCGTCGTCGTTCTTGATCTCGCCGCCTGTCATGCGCACAACGATGTACGGGGCCGCCGCCGCGTCCGTGTCCACATCCGCGTCATAGTCCTCCGGCACCGGCAAATCCTGCTTGAAGATTTTCAGCTCCTTGCGGCTCTGCTGGCCGTTGTACTTCTTCCCGGCGAAAAGCTCCTCCAGCGTTTCGATCAGCGCGTCTTGGCAGAGCTGGGGAGTTCGCCCGATGCCTGCGGCCCTCACCGCATCCATATAGTTCTTCATGGCTTACTTCCTCCTCGCCGCTCGCGCCAGCACCCGTTCGGTCTGCTCCATCAGTCGGTCTTGCAGATACTCGGACACCTCCGGCTCCACCATCGGCCAGACGGTAGAGTGCATCGCCGAGGCCGACGGGCTTCCCATCGTCACCAGCTTTTCCACCTTACCGTCCTTGTTTCGCCACCTTGGGCGGCCCCGCTCCGTGACCGTGTGGCTGGAACTGGAGCCGATCTGTCGCTGCACCATGCCGATGTGGCCGCTCTTGAACTGCACAAGAAAGCCCTTGCTCATGTTGGCATTGCCTGTCAGCGCCGCCATGGACGAGGCTTTCAGAACACGGGCTTTCACATACTTTGGCGCGTTGTGCAAAACCTCGCGCCCGGTAAAGCGCTCCGTCGGCCTGTGCTGGAAATAACCGAGATCGTTGCGCATCTTTGCGATGTGCAGCTCTGCGCTCAAACTGGTGTTGCTGGCCTTTTTCCGTTGCACAAGGTCTTTTAGGTGCCGCCTGCCCGCCGCGTTCACGGCGTACCGCGCCTTTGCCTTTGCGATCATCAGCTTGCGGGCCTGCCGTGCCGTGGCGTTGATGGCTACCTTGGCCGCCGCCGGGGTCTTTTTCTTCAAATCGCCCAGCGCCGCCGCCACGGTGTCCAGCCCGTCCACTTCGATGGTCAGGTTCCCTGCGTCATAGGTTACTCTGCTCATTGCCGTGTCCTTTCCATGGAAATGCGGTACACGCCCGCCTCCTCCTCGCAGTTGAGGATGGTGTACGACCGCTGCCGGTTCGTCCCTTTGTCCAGAACGAGGTGCTTTCCCACTTTCGGCTTCGGCCCGTAGTCGCTCACGCGGATATACAGCACTGTGTAGGCCGTATACAGTCCCGTGTCGAAGTTCTGCTTGGCTCCCGCCTCCCAATGGGCGCTATGCTCTTTGAGCCGCTGATCGTCCACGATCACCAGTGCGTCCTTGCCGTCAACCGTGTGCCAGTCCGCGTGTTCGTCCTGCTCAAAGAAAGCCGCGTCGATGTCCGCTGCGGCGCAGTCCTTAAAAGTGAGCGGAGGGGCAGCCCCCTCCGCTCCGCTGTATTCCTGCTTTAGCTCGAACAGCGCCATGTCAGCACACGGTCGCCACCAGCCAGCTATCCACCTTGTCGGGGATGGGCAGCGGGTGCGCCTGCAGCTCCACCATGCGGCGGTCGGGATGATGCTCCACATAGCTGCGCAGGACGCGGCTGGTCTGGGAGGTCACCCACAGGCCGGATGCGTCCTCGATGTAGGTGCAGGCACCGTAGGCCATCATGTAGTTTGGTCTGGAGCTGATCAGGATGATCATGTTGTCCGGGATAAGGGGCTTGGTCTCCGGCGCGTCGGGGTTAGTCCAGTCGTCGTAGTAGACCTCGCCGTAAACGTACATGTCAAGGCTGGGGTCATTCAGGTGGCCGAGGTACTTCACGCCGTTGGGCAGGTCGCGGGGGGCGATCTCGCCGAGGTTCATGCGGCGGTTGTCCAGCATCTTCTGCACGTTGGCATCGGCAAAGAACTTTGCCTTGGCCGTCTTGCCCATGATGATGGTGTCCACGTTGGCAAAGCCGCCGTGCAGCACCGCATCCGTCCAGTCGCCGAGGTTGCCGAGGATGTCAGCCTTGGTGCCGCCCCACTTGTTGTCACCGGTCAGGGTTTTCTTGTTGGTCAGGCCGAAGTCGATGGTCTCGTTCACGCCCTCGCCCACAATGGGGATGGTGCCGGTCACGATGGCCTGCACCGCCATCCTCCTCGCGGCGCGTGGTCGCGTCGTTCAGCGTGGCGTACTCCTCCATGAGCTTCTGCGCGGCCCTCTGTGCAGGGGTCATGCCGCTGTACAGATCTTCGCCCGGCAGGCGGTTCATGAGCTGGTCAGCGGTGGTCACGTCATAGGGGTTGATCAGAGGGGGCTTGTAGCTCTCAGTCTGGTAGCCGTTGGCTTTCAACACCTTGCCGCCCACGCGAGGATGGACAAAGGCCGCCATGCGGCGGTCGCCTTTCACAAGGTCGATGTCCACGCGCTCGGTAGCGAACGTCTTGATGTTGGTGAAAAAGGTGTCGCGGAAATAGGTGTGTACGGCAGGGGTCTGTCTCACCACCTCCGCCAGATAGCGGGGGGAGTAAATGTTCACTTCGTTAGCCATGTTCTTTCTTCCTCCTTACTTCAAGTAGATGCCGAGGTTACGCAGAGGAACCTCCACGTCCGCAGCGGTGGCGTTGGCGGGCAGCACCAGCGCGTCGGCGAAGAACTCGCCGGAGAGGTACACGATGCCGTCCTCACCCGATGCGACATCCTCCGCCAGAATGCCGTACAGTCCCGTGGTGGTCACGGTGTAGGGAGCGGAGCTTCCGCTCACGCTGATGGCGGCCAGCTTACCATCGCTGTTGAGAACCACGGGAGCGCCGCGCTTCAATGCGGCGGATGCCTCCTTGACTGCCGTAACGATCTCCGCATTACCCGCGATCAGGTAATCCGGCTGGGTGGAAAAGGTCTTTTTCGCCAAATCCATACTCATGTTCTTTCTCCTCCTTTACTGCTTCTTGCCCATGGACTTGATCGCGTCCATGAACTCGTCCTGCTTGCCCGCACCGCCGCCGGTGCCGCCGTCGTTCTTCACGCCGCCCATGCCGCTCTTGTCGGCATCGGCCTTTGCTCCGTTGAGCCATGCGTTGCCGCTCTCCTTGGCAGCTTTCATCATGGCCACAGCGTACTCGCTGGCGCTCACCGGCTTTGTGAACTTGGCCTCGTTCGTCAGCGCCTCGCTGCCGGACAGGGCCATGTCCTCGATGTCGTGGATGCGCTGGCGCTCGTCGCTCGTCGCTTTGTTCGCCGCCGCCTCCTCGATTTCATTGACCAGTGCGGGATAGGCCCGCGCAGGTCGTCCACGGTCTTGATCTCGTTTGCCATGTTCGTTACCTCCTTATGGCAGTTGTTATTTACAGAGCAGGAGGCGGGAGCTGCCTTGCTGCTTTGTACAAAGTTGGGTGCCTTGTCGAAAGGCAGGTGTGTGTTGACGCTGTTGACGAACAGTATCCCGTCCCGGTTTTCGATCACCGTGCCGTCCGCCTCGTCCGTCAGCTCGTCGATAAAGCCGTTTTCCTTGGCCTGCGCCGCCGTCCACCAGCTTGTCTCGTCCATCCATCCGGCCACCTCGTCCTTATCTCTGCCTGTCTTTTTCACATACAGGCCCACGATGCTTTCCCGGATGGCGTTCATCGCCTCGATGTATTTCTGCAATTCCTCGGCGTTGTAGTAGCCATAAGCGCCCATGCGCACCGGATGCACCATGTAGGTGCTGTCGGTGGCGGCGATTACCTTGCCGCAATGGCAGGCGACGATGGTTGCCGCGCTGGCGCACAGGCCGTCGATCTTCGCCGTCACCGCCGCCGGATGCTGTTCAAGCTGGTTTCCGATGGCCTGCGCCGCGAACACATCACCGCCGCCGCTGTTGATGCGCACCGTGATCTCGTCCAGCGCTCCCAGCCCGGCCAGCTCCTCCGCAAACTGCTTCGGGGTCACCTCGTCGCCCCACCAGCTCGTCTGTGAAATGTCACCGTAAAGCAGCAGCTCCACCTTGTTTCCTGCCTGATTGCAGAATTTCCAGAATTTATTGTTTTCGGGCATTTCTGTTTTCCTCCTATTCTCCCGCCGTCTGCGCTTTTCCGATCTCGTCCACCTCTCGCTTGCGCTTGGCCTCCGTCACGCGCAGTTTGATGTTGCGGTTGTAGTCCCCGCCGGTCATTTGTGCCGTCTCCTCCTGCGCAGTGCTGAAACCGGCATCCACTCGCTTGATGGCGGCATCCACCTCCTGTACGGGGTTCAGGTTCGTCCGTGCCGGGCCGTTCCACGCGCAGGCCGTGTACGCCTTGCGCCGCGCCGGGTCGGTGAAAAAGCCCGGCGCGTGGATGCGCCCACGGGCTACTGCCTCGGCAAACCATTCCTCATAGACCGGCTGGCAAAAATCGTCCGTGAACCAGTCCCGCTGCATACTACAGGTGCGCCAGAACTCGTTGAGTGCGCCGCGAGCCGCCGAATAGCTGGTGGTGAACTGCTTCATCATCACTTCCGGCGGTATCTCCAGCCCCGCGCCGATCAGGCGGATGGTGGCGTTCGTGAAGTCGTCGTACCCGGTGTTCGGGTGCTTCGGGTCTGCAAACTGCACCTCTTCGCCGGGGTTCAGGTCAATGATGGCCCCCGGCCCCAGCTCGATGCTGCTCTGGTCGGCGTTGTCGATCAGCTCCTCCGCCGGTATCATTTCTCCAAACGGTCTGCCGTCCGACGGGTTTTGTGACTTCACGAACACCGTGAACATGGCGCTGATCACCGCCGCCGTGATCTCCGCGTCCGTGTAGCGTCCAAGCTGTTTCAGGCTCTCCAGCACAGGGGCCAGCAGGGGAACGCCCCGCCGCTGGCCGATGCGCTCGCGGCTCATGATGTGCAGCACGTTCCGCCGCCCGGTTGTATCGCCGTAGGCTTCCACTCTTTGCCACGTCAGCCCCGCCGCGTCCACGGCGCTGTTGCTGCCCAGCGGATGCCGGTTGCATATCCAGTAGGCTGTCACCATACCGTCCGCGTCGGTCTCCACGCCCTGTACGATGCTCTGCACCTCGTAGCCCTGCACCGTGCAGGGCATCAGCCGGTCAAAGCCGTCCGGGCTGCATACCCGGTCTGCCTCGATCAGCCGCACACGCAGGTCATACGGCGCTCCCGCCTGATGCTTCATAGGTAGCAGGGCAATGGTGTCGCCGTTCATCAGGTAACTCAAAAAGGCGAGCTGCTGGAGCTGATAGAAGTTGTCCATCCGCTCCGCGTCGCATACCGGCGTGTCCGCCCACAGGGCGAACTCCCGCACGATCTGCGCTTGCAGCTTCTCCGCCGCCGCCTCGTCCAGTCCCAGATAGTCGCTGTCGAGCTGCGGCGCAGGCATCAATCCACCCGCCACCACGTTTGTCCGCATGGTTTTCAGCGCCGCCGTTGCCGTTGGGATGCCCATGTAAGCGTCTCGGCTCCGCTGGCGCAGTACGTCGATGTTGTCCTCGATGTCCTCCTTGGAGCTGCCGCCGTGGTATTCCCATCCGCGCATACTCTTTTTCGTCAGGTTTGCGCCGTAGTTGCCGTAGCCGCTGTTGATCACGCTCAGCGCGGCTCTCGCCGCCGCCCGCTTCGCCGCGTGGACGGGAGCCACGGTCATGATCGCCCGATCAAGGATGTTCGGTTTCATCATGCGCTCCCTCCTCATACGTCGCGGGCCACGGCACGATAGGCGCGGTTTCGCCCGCCGTGCTTATCCTCTGCCTCCGCCTCCGCCAGCTTTCCGGCCCAATATTCCATTTCCTCACGCACCTGCTTCAAGTCGGCTCGCGTCAGCATACGGCTGCCGATCTGATAGCTCTGGCCGGTGGCGATGGCCTCCTCCGCCGCCAGCCATGTGTTCAACTTCTTTTGACAGATTTCTTTCGTAAAGACTGCCAATTAAATCCCTCCTCGCCTCCGGCGGCCTGCCGGACGTTTTCTGATGGGCTTTGCGATCTCGCCCTCCTGCAAAATGGGGTTGGCGATCTCCAGCGCCGCCGTAGCGTAGTTGCGCAGGTCAAGCGGCTCGTTGCGCTTGTGCTTGCTGTCTTTCAGCTCCCACGCCACAACACTTCTGCCCTTGCGCCAGCGCACCACCATTTTCTCGGCTGTCAGGCCGATAAAATATTGCTCGTCATAGCCCGCTTCCTCATTGAGCGGAAAGTGGCAGTAGTTCGGCCCCTTGGTCTCATGCCGCAGTCGTTGATACAGCAGGGCCTTTCCCGCGTCCACGCCGATGATGAACAGCGGCGTTTTTACGCGGTTGTTGGTGGTGGGATTTCGGATATATGGCACGTCCGCGCCGCCCTTGCCCTTGATCGACCATATCTTTCGCTCCCACCGTTCCGCCGTGAAGCGGTACACCTGATCGGTGTGGTGACCGCCGGTGTCGATGCAGGCGCTCATGATGTGCAGCGCCGTCCCGTCTTCTTTCTTGAAGCCCCCCAACAGGAAATTGTCGAGGTCTTGCCATACCTGCTCTTTCAGCATATCGCCGTATATCTTCTGGTAGCGGATGCCCCAGCTCTCCTTGCCAACGCCCCAGCCGACCACCTCCACCTCGAAGCGGTCGTCCTGCACGTCTACACCGGCTGTCAGCACCAGCACTCCCTCCGGCACGTCCGCATCGTACAGCTCCCGCCGGTTCAGCAGTGCGGCATCCTCCACCTGCTCGCCCTGTTCCTCCCACGTTTCGCCCAGCTCCGTGTTTACCCAGACTTTCATGCCCTCCGGGTTTCCCTGATCGAGCTGTTCCTTTGCCACAAGGAACTTCTGCACGATTTCTTTCCATGAGCAGAACGTTGAGGCCAGCGTATTCAGGTGAAAGCCCCGCGCCTCCGCGCCGGGGTTCTCCGGCACAAAGCACCCGCGTTTGCTTGCCTGCTTCCACTGGTATTCTCCGTTCACCACGCCGCAGCGCTCGCACTTATACAGCACCTCGCCCTGCGGGTCGTCCTTGTCAAATACCACGTTGGCCCACACGAGGGGTTGATACTCCCCGCACTCTGGGCATGGCACGTTCCATTCCTCCCGCGTGGACTGGTTGAACTCCGTCTCGATACGGCTCTGGCCCTTAATGACCGGCGTGGATACGATCACCGTCTTTTTGTCCCAAAAGGTTGTCTGTCGCTTCTGGGCCAAGGATAGCGGGTCGCCCTCCGTTCCGGCGCTGGCCGGGTAGCGGTCAACCTCGTCCGCCAGCAGCACCTTGATGGGACGGCTGGCAAGGCCCGTTGCGCTGTTCGCGCCCACGATGGTGATGTGGCCGCCGGGGAAATTCTTCTTCATGATGGTGTTGCCGGAGTAGCGGCTTTTCACGTCGATCTTGTCCCGCAGCTCCGGCGTGTCCCGTATCATGGGCGCGAGCCGGTCTTTGGAAAAGGTCTGTCCCATGTCCAGCGTAGGTTGCATCACGAGGATGGGAGCCGGGGCGTAGTCCATGTAGTAGCCCAGCGGATTGAGGATGAAAGCGTCGGTCTTGCCGATCTGCGCCGCGCTCATGATCACCACCTTGCGGATGTGCGGGTCGCCGATTGCGTCCATGATCTCCCGCTGATACGGGGCCTTGTCCGTGTGCCACCGCCCCGGCTCCGCGCTGCTCTCCGCCGACAGCACCCGGTATCGGTCTGCCCACTCCGAAAGCGTCAGCGCCGGGGGCGGTTTCAGCACCGCCGCGCACCGCGCCAGCAGCTCCAGCGTCGGCTTCGGCAGATCAATGATCTTTCGCTTTTTCATCGCTCTGCTTCCCCTGCGGCCAGTAGCGCTCATATTCTTTTCTCACGCAGCGAGGGAACATACACAGCACCTTGTCCTCGCTGGTCTGCACCCGCCACACGCACCCGCTACATGGGTGTTTCTTTTTCTGCTTCTCCATCGTCCTCACCGTCCTCCGTTGCAAAGGCCACCCGGTAATCGCTCATTTCCTCCAGAATTTCCTCGATGGCCCCTTTCAGCTCGTCGAAGATACCCGTCTGATCTCCGCCCATGGTGGACAGGGTGGGGAGAGAGCTTGGCGGGCAGCGCCAGAAAGCGGCTGCGGATGTTCAGGAACATGGACTGGATGCCCCGCTCGATGTCCGCCGTGCGGTGTACCTCGCCACGCCGCAGGTCGTTTTCCATTTCCGCCGCCTCACGCTTTGCCCGCGTCAGCATCATGCGCTCGTTGGTCAGCGTCTCCTTGCCCGCGCCGCCGATGTAGGTGATGTACCGTGCCACTGTCGGCTGTAACTCGTAAAGCCCCGGTCTGGCCTCCACGATCACGCCCTCGTCCCGAAGCTGGCGTACCCGCCGCTCCGTCAGGCATAACCACTGTGCCACTACTTTGCTTGTGTACAGCTTCATTAGCTTTACTCATTCCGTGCGATGGAGGCGTTGGCCCACATAACCGCTTCCTCCAGTTTTGTGTTGGCAAGGCTCTTTTCCCGGCTGTCCGGGCAGCAAGCCTCGATCAACTCCGCCAGTTCCCGCGCCTTTGCACGGATGCTCTCGTACCGCTCCGACTGGTCTCCTTTCGGGGTGTGATAGGTGTAAACATTGTCCAGCTTCTTCATGTCATGTCCTCCTCGTCAATTTCCTCACCGCCGTCGATGTCAGGCACGTCCACCGTTCCGGTGGCCCTCATGCGCAGCAGCTCCAGCTTTTCCCGCTCCAGCGTCATGCGTTTTTCGCTCTCCTCCAGCGCCCGCAGACTGTCCGCGATCTTGGCGATGCGGCCCTGCACCTTGTAGAGCGCCTCCTGCAATTTCAGCACACGGCTGAACGCGCTGTCCTTGCTGTACATTCCCATGCTCTGCAAGGCACCGTCCCGCTTGTCCTTGCCGCGCCCACCCGGCACCCTCATGTCCATCAGACTGTTGATGTACAGGCTGTCCTCCGGGGCTTTCTCATACTCCGCGATTTTGGCAAGTATCTTATGCTCCCGGAATTTCAGGATTTGCATTTCATGCTCCAGCGCGGCGCGGCTTCCCAGCGGTGTGCGCTGTACGATCTCCCGCTCCGCGTCCGAGAGCATATCAAAAAAGACGGCGCTGTACGCTCCGTCCTTTTCTGCGTTCTTATTTCCCGCCGGTGCGCCCGCATGGCTTCCGGCAGCGTTTTTCTTTCCCGCGCTGTTGCGGTTTCCCGGTTGACCGCCCCGCCGCTTCTTCGGCAGAGCTTCATCCCACCTGTCCGCCGCTTTCCAATTCCGCAGGGTTTGATAGCTCACGCCCTGCTCCTGCGCCAGCTCCCGCAGGCTTACTTCCTCGCCCGCCGCCTTGCGGGCGATGTATGCAGCCTTGGCGGTGTCGCGCGACTTGCTCCGCTTCGGCATCCTCACACCTCCAGATAGTCGCGCATCCCGCCCGGCCTACGGAAATACCCCGCGTAGGAACGCAGGGCTTCGACCGGCGCAGGACGCACCAATGGCAAAGCCCGCAGCGTTTCCGCCACGGGCTTTATTCCACGCTATGATATTAACACGAAAAACCTGCGGAAGTTGCTAATCCCGAAAAATTTTTCGCTGGTTAGGAAACGCAGTTATACGATGCCATTCCCATGGTCACCGTCAACAATGTGTTATCGTGGTTTTTGTCGTTCAAAACCTGTATCTGTACCATGTAGTCCCCGTACCCGCTGGCCGTCAGCAGCTCTTGCAGGCTATCCGAGGCTTGCATGGTTGTGTATACGATTTTATCCCATGCCTCTTTCGCGTCCTTGTCACCGGTCTGCGCGAGCATAGCCGTCTGTGCCAAGCCCTCCTGCCACACGTTCACGGTGTAAACATACCCATCTTTGCTGATGGTGCAGTCGTCGCCAAAGCCGGAAAGCGCAGTCTTTAGTTTCTCCCGCAGCTCCTCCTCGCTGATCTTCTCAACGGTCTCCGCAACAGGGGATGTGTATTCCATCGACGCGGCGATATAGCTGTAGTCTCCGTCCTTTTCCACCAGCGCACCACGCATGGCCTCGCCGGACGCACCCACGATCTCCTGCACTTGTTGGCTCTGCTCCGCCGGGAACATGACCACGCCAAAGCGGTATTGCCCCGTCAGCATCTCGCCGTCCTTTGTGAATGGCGCGGTCTGCGCTTTGCCGTCTTGCACTGTGATGGTCTGCGTCTCCACATAGTCCTCGCGCCCGCCCGCCAGTTCGCCATTGTAGGAAAGTTCTGCGCTCAATTTCGTTCCGTCCGGTAAGCTGGTCTGCACGGTAAATACCGGCTTCCCGTCCTCACCGCCCACGGCAATATCCATAGTCACATCAATATGCCGGATACCCGTATAGGCGTAATACTCAATGGCGATCTTTGTATCCGGCTTCCACGAGTTGGCGCTGTTCCAGCTTGTGTTCGAGCCGATCTTCACCGAGATAACGCTGTCTGCGAGAAATTCCGTCGCCGTCTCCTGCGGCTTTTCCTGAATGTTGGTGAAGCCCGCTTCTGCCAGTTGGCTTTTGACAACCTCCAACTCCATCCCCTTGCACTTTCCGCTTTCAAATGGTGCGCTGATCTTGTCGCCTGTGTCCCCTCCGCCGCATCCGGCCAGCAACACGCACAGCGCAACGACCGCCGCCGTCACCGCCAGTCGCCGCAGGCTCCACCTCCGCCCGTCTTTTTCCCTTGTCATTTTCTTTCATCCTTTCTCCGTTTTTGTGGTTTGAGCTTGTTCAAGCTGGTTTGAGCCGGTCGCTCGTCCCAGCCAGCTTACGCTATTCAAAAACAACTCTGCTGCGATACAGTCTGCCGCCTCACATTTGTGTGTCGCACCCGTGTCCGCGTTTCGGCATATTGTAAATCTTTTTCTACTTTTTTCTCTGCTTTCTTATATTTTGTAAATCTTTATTACAAGATTATCCATAAAAAATGGTATTGTCAAGCAGAAAGGAGGGACGGCTTATGAAAATATATGATTACTCGGGCGGGCAAATATCTCCGGTGACCGAATACATCAGGCACGGACGGCCCAGCGCCTATCCCAAGATGTCCTTGCCGCCAAGATGCAGGTCTATGGTGTTGGTCTGGGTCGAGAGGCAATCAGCCGCATTGAGACCGGCGACCGTTTCGTTACCGACTATGAGCTTGCCATCTTCGCCCGCGTCCTCGGCGTTTCCCTTGAATGGCTCACCGGCGATTTGGAACAGAAAGAATAATAGCGGAGCTGCCAACAGACTGTAGGCAGTTCCGCTTTTCTATTTCCCGGCGCGGCATCGTCGTCCCGCTCTCTCTGACCATTTTCGTGATGCCACGAAAATGATACCCGCCGCCCGCCGATCTCACCATCAGCCGCCGCATAGGCGGCTTCTTTTTTTGCCCAAAACCGCCCCGTTTTCTTCCTCTGTCGCATTTTTGACCCCGCCAACTTTTCCCGCCCCGGTTCCCCGGAAGCGGTTTTTTGACCCCTTACCTAAAAAAATTTTGGGCTTCCGAACCCGCAAAGGACGACCGCCGCGCCGCCAGTACCTCGCGCGGGCGCGTTTAGAATTTCGCGCGGGCCTGCGCGTCGTGGTATCTTCGCGGGCGCGGGCGTTTGGTATCTCCTGCGGCCTGCTGGTCTGTTGGTCTGGTGGATGGCTGGCCGCCCTGGCGGTGGATGGCTTGCGCTATGCTGCGCCTGTGCGCCTGCGCGGCATGGTATTTCTGCGCGGGCCTGCGCGTTTGGTATCTCCTGCGCCCGCCCGGCTGGCGGCGCTGGCGGATGGCTGGCCGTCCTGCCGACTGCCGGAGCTGTCCGCCGTCCTGCCGGCCGTCTGCCCGCCGTGCCGACACGCCGACCGCCCCGACCGCCGCGACCGCCTGCCGCGCCGGTCTGCCGATCTGCCGCCGCGACCGCCTGCCGCGCCGGTCTGCCGATCTGCCGCCGGGCAGGCCGGAGCCGCCGCCGAGGGTATTTACCGCGCCCGGTATCGTCCCCTGGTAAGCTATGCTAATATGCCCCCTATAGTCCCCCAGCCTCTGCGATTTGCACAGAAAATGCCACGGAATTTTGTGCAAAAAAACTTCCCCACGTCCCCCCTAAAGGGGGACTGGGGAACGAAAACAGCCCTATTGACGGCGCAAAAAACCGCCGCTATCATCCGGGGCAAGCGGACGGCCCAGCGGCCACCGCCCAGCGAACCGCCGACAGCGGCGACCAGAAAGGGGAGGTGAACATGACCACGCCGAACACAGGCGAATTGCTTGTACAGCAAGCGCAGGAGGCCGAACGGCTCCGGCTCTTGATACTCGCTGACGAGTGCAAGACCATCGAGGAGTTCCGCGAAAAGCTCCGCGAGCGGCTGAACAAGTAAAGCGCCGGGCCACCCCAGCAAGGCACGGCCCGACGCTCTTCACCCGGCACGGGCAGCGAGTTCGCCGCCGCCCGGCCACGGCTAAAGCATAGCACACCCGCCCGCAGAACGCAAGCCCAGCAGGGCAGGCCGAAAAAATTTCCCCCTACGGGGGAACACCCCGGCCCCGAAAAAAATCAAAAAAAAGCTTGACAAAATACACGGTGCCGTGTTACATTCGAGCCACAGCAAACAACACGACACCGTGTACAGGCCGCCAAGGCCGGAAAGGAAAAACGCCATGACTAACAACGAGATCATTTTTGAGACCGTCCGCAACACCTTCACCCCCGCCCAGCTCGCCGAGCTGGTGCAGGCCACCTACACCGCCGAGCAGATCGCCGCCCGCCGCGCCGCCGTCACGATCACCGTTGACGAGGGCAGCGCCGCCACCGCCGAGGACATCTTCACCGCCATGCTGGCCGCCGATCAGTTCCACACGTTCGCCGAGTGGAAGCGCATGGGCTACAGCGTGAAAAAGGGCGCAAAGTCCGCCATCACCTGTCAGCTTTGGAAGTACACCGACAAGCCCGGCAAGGCCGCCCGCGAGGCCGCCGAGGCCGACGGCAAGGACGCCCCCGAAACCGACCCGCATTTCTACATGGCAAAGGCCCATTTGTTCCACGCCTTGCAGGTGGAGAAGTCCAAGCGTTGACCCGGCGCAAGCGGATACTTTAGCAGGGCTGCACCGCACAAAGCAACCCAGCCCCAGAAGCAAAACCCAAAAACAAAATCAGGAGGAACACAAGATGAAATTCACAGGACGCTACACCGCCGCCACCGCCAAGGCCCTGAAAGGCTCGCCGCGCCTCGTCTGCCAAGTCACCGAGGACGGCACGATCTACGTTTGCAACGGCTTTCTTCTCTGCACCATGAACCCGCCGGAGTACGCCGCCACCGTGCAGGGCTTCACCTGCTGCGAGCCGGGCAACTGGACGCTTGACAAGGACGGCAAGCACGAGGACGACGCGCACAAGCTCGATCTCGTCAGGCTGTACGCCGACACGCTGAAAGCCAACGCCGACGCGCAGCCCCTCCAGCGCTCCCCGCTGACCGTGCAGACCCCCAAGGCCGCCGCCGTCTGCTACTACAACGCCGCCGCCGATTTCGCCGCGATCTATGACACAAAGTTCATTGACGCGCTTCACCCCGCCGCCCAGCTCCGCGCCGCGTCCGCGATCTCCGCCGCCGTCGCCTATTGCAACGGCGAGCCGTTCGCCGTGGTCATGCCCATTAAGGCCGAACCCGAAACCGTCCGCGCCGTCCGGGCCTTTTTCACCGAGGCCGCCGAGGACAACACCAAAACCGGCGAGGCCGACAAGCTCCGCGCCGAGCTGGCCCAGTCTCAGGAAGAAGCCGCCGCGCTGCGCGGCGATCTGTACCGCGCCGCCAACGAGATCGACGAGCTGAAAAACAAGCTGGCCGAGCTGCACGAAACCAAGACGGAACAGCCCGCCGCAGAAGCCGTCGAACCCAAAACCGCCGCCGAGATCATCGCGGCCCGCTGGGCCGAGGTGGACGGCCTGACCGCCACCATCAAGGGCGCAACGACCGCCGCGCCGGTGGTCTGGCTCGCCGGAGACACAAAGCCCCACGAAAAAGAGATCGAGGCCGCCGGCGGCAAGTGGAGCGGCAAGAAGAACGCCTATTATTTCCGCGTCGCCTGACCCAAAACCCGCAAGGCCGACGGCATCCCGCCGCCGCTGGTGCAAGTCCAGCCGCCCCCGCCGGGGCGGGCGCTCATGGGTAACACCATAAACCACAAAACAGGAGGTTTTCACCATGAAGAAAGAACAGATCACCCGCGAAGTTTTCCGCACAAAAATGCACGGTTTCGACGGCTACGCGATCATGTCCCCGGATGGCGAGCTTGACAGGTTTTACCCGGCGCTTATCCGGGAGCCGGAAACAATCGGCTGCGCCTACACCGCAGAGATCAGCACAGAATTTTTCCTGTATATCGCCATGCTGCAAAGTCGCGGTGTGCGCGTCGTATTCAAGCCCTGACCCAAAACCCGCAAGGCCGACGGCATCCGCCGCCGCTGGTGCAAGTCCAGCCGCCCCCGCCGGGGCGGGCGCTCATGGGTAACACCAAAACCAAAACGCAGGAGGAACAAAATATGATCAGAAAGCTATACAAGTACACCGGCAGCATTTCCAGCTTCAGCTACCGCCGCAACAGCCCCGAAGCCGTCCCCGTCGTTGATATGATCTTGGGCGACATCAACGACGACGACAAAGCCCCCATCCGCATTTCCGCCGCTGGCGGCCTTGCCGACTACATCAACGCCATCGAATGGACTGACGCAGAAGAACGCTACCTTGCTTCCGACTGGTATTTCGACCATCTTCTTTACCTGCATCGCATCGAGGTTCCCAGCATGGAACCCGGCAAGCCTGCGAAGATCATCGCCCAGCACGAAGCCATTGACCGGGAAGCAAGCATCTTCGGCCCGTCGGAGTACATCGAGACCAGCAAGCCGGAACCCATGGACGGTGAGCAGCGCCGCGCATGGTACGACTACAACGCCGAGGATGAATACCGCTACATCCCGCCCCGCTCCAACACAAAACCCGCCGACGAATGACCCCCAGCAGCCGGACACCTTGGACGGGCCGCACCGAACAAAGCGACCCGACCCCACGCACAAAACCAAATCACAAAACGGAGGTACACAAAATGGCATGGCTTTACATCCCCGCCGAGACAGGCGAACGCATCGAAACCATCTGCAATCAGCACTACAACCCCGGACGCGGCGCGTGTGACTGCCCGCTCTGGCCCGCCTGCAGCTACTCGAACGATCTCACAAAATCCAGCGCGGAGAACACCCGCATTTTTGAGCAGGGCATGGCCGCCGCTCTGGCCGCCCTCGACAACGAAAACAGGAGGTAAACAACATGGCATCCATCGAACGCAAGATCAACGGCACCTTTGCCCCCGTCCCCGGCGGCTACGCCCAGCAGATCAACGAGCAGACAACGCTTTTTGTCCCGGACTTCTCCGCCGCCCGCTACGACCCCAAAACCGGCGAGCTGTTCGGCTACGCCCCGGACTACGCCGCATTAGAGGCAGAAAAGGCCCCCGCCGTGCAGGCCGACAAACCCGGCGAATATGTCTACTGCTACGAAATGCAGCAGGCCCCCACGGGCTGTGACTTTGCCGCCGATCTTTCCTACTACGGCAAGCATTACTTTCTCCGCCCGCTCCGCGACGACCTGCCCCAGCTCCACGGGCGCGGCATCAGCTACGACCAGCAGCGAAACACCTACACGGTCACGTGCCGTGCCTATGACAAGCTGAAAGAGCAATACCGCATCCGCTATGAAACCTGCCTCGACTGACCACAAAACCGGATACCTTGGAGCCGCCGCACCGGACAAAGCGACGGCACCCCATAAGCGAAACCCCAAAACACAAAACGGAGGTACACACCATGTACGAACAGACAAGCATGATCGCCCCGCCGCAGGCCGAAGCAAAGCCCGCCGCCCGCTACTACGAGATCAACGAGGACACGGCCCGCAACGCTCACTACTGCGTCCACATGAGCGACTACAGGCCCGGCAGCGCCACCAACGGCTACCGCGCCGCCGTGGACAAGGCCGCCGCGCTGGTGGAGGCACGGAAAGCCAAGGTCAGCCCCTACTACCACGACAAGCTCGACGCGCTGCTTGACCGCTACGCCCGCCGCCTTGCTCAATGGACGAACGACTACAACCGCAATCAGGCCAGCTATCCCAGCCAGTTCATTTCCGGCGCGGGCAATTACAACATGAAAAAGCACGAAAAGCAGATGTCCCGCGAGGGCACCCTCTGGAAAGAGTACGACGAGATCAAGGCCATCTTGAACAAGATCGAGGCCGTCGGCACCGGCGCGGTAGACCTTTCCGACCCCCACGCCCGCGAAATGCTCACTGACCAGCTCCAAAAGCTGCAAGCCCAGCTTGACCGCAACAAGGCTCTGAACGCCTATTACCGCAAGCACAAATCTTTTGTCGGCTTTCCCGGTCTGACCGCCGAGGCCGCCGCCAAGCTCACCGCCGACTTTGCCGACACCTGCCAGCGCTGCCCGTGGGTAAAGCACCCCATCCCCGACTATGAATTGACCAGCCTGCGCGGCAAGATCAAGCGCGTACAAGCCCGTCTTGACGAGCTGGACAAGCGCACGGAGCAGGCCGAGCAACCCGCCGAAAGCACAAAATTCTCCGGCGGCGAGATCGTCCGCAACCTCGAAGCCGACCGCCTCCAGATACTCTTTGACGAGAAGCCCGACGACGAGCAGCGCGCCGCGCTGAAACAAAACGGCTTCCGCTGGTCTCCCCGCTACAGCGCGTGGCAGCGCCAGTTGACCCAAAACGCCGAGATCGCCGCCCGCCGCGCCCTCGGCCTGACCGAATAACAAAACCGCCCAGCAAGTTACCAGCAAGTTAAACGCCCGCCCCGGAGGTCACGAGGGCAGAAAGGACACAACATGGCCACGACCGCAGCCCCCACAAGATACACGATCAACCTCGACGGAACGCTGGAAAAATGGTATTTGGAACACGACGGCGGCGAGATCATCTATCTCCGCAAGACCCCGCGCCCAAAATGGAACTGTGGCATGAAAGAATTCCCCGCCGCCGATGTCTACGAAACATACCGCGCCGCAAGAAATGCGCAGAAAGGACACCTACGAAAGCCAAACTGAACGATGCTCAGGCCCGCGCATATATCGCGGGCGATCAAAGCGAACCCGCGCAGGAGATCGAGCGCAAGCACATTCTTCATCTGACAGCCTGTTTGCAGGAAGCAGCGGGCCGCCCAGGCATGAACCTTGCGGCCCTGTGTAAAACCGCCGAGCGCTATGTCCAAAACCATCAGTGCACAGAAAACCGGCAGGAGTTAGCCTTGCTGATCGCGGCCCGCGATGCCATTAAAGCCCGCGCCTCCACCAAAATTGCCCCGTAGACTTTTACACGCCCGCGTGTTATAATGCGACAAAACAAAACCGAACAGGGAGGCAGACCATGAACGAAGTCCCCGAAGTATTCCCCGCGTACCGCCTCGTCGCCGAATTTGCCGACGGCCAGCGCCTCACCTTTGACGGCCTCACCGAGCAGCAGGCACAAGACCGTATGGAGGCGGCGCAGGCCCAACACGGCGATATATGCTGGTATGACGGCGTGACCGATCAGCACTACGAAAACGGAAAATATTACAAGCTCACCCCGCAGCCGCCGGAGATCATCGTGATCGACCTGACAGACTGCCCCGACGAGCCGGAAAAGGAGGATTGACCATGCCCATACCCGAAAGCAAGCGCCGCAACAACGATATTTACAACGCCAAATGCGACCGCATCAGCGCCCGCCCCATTAAGCCCATCGGCAACGCCATCCGCGCCGCCGCCAAGGCCGCCGGGCAGAGCGTACAGGCGTATGTGCTGCAAGCCTGCGAAGAACGCATGAAGCGCGAGGGCCGACCGCTGGAGCTTGACAGCCCCGCCGACGAATAACACAAATCCGACGTGCTATCGTGCAGAACAAAACCCCGGCAGACCGTACTAAAACGGCCCGCCGGGGCATTTTTATCTTCTCTTGCTGCTGTACAGGTATCTGCACCGCCGCCGGAGCGCTTTTCGCCTCGCTCTCCGCACAAAAAGCCGCCTCACGCCCTCCACCAGCTTTTCCACAAAATCCACGGTCTTTTCCTCCCATTCGCAAATTGTTTTTCCAGCGCCGCCCCGACGATCACGGAAACCATTTCGCGCCACGCGCGAAGTCTCGAAAAACTTGTTCCTATAAGGCCGGTTTTCCTGTTCCGCCGCCTCTGTGTTCCGGCGCAAGATCAGGCGGCAAAGCAGCCCTTACTCAGCCCCGCCGGACAGGCCAAAATTTTTTGCCGCTTATTATGTACGCGCGCGCGACGCGCGACGGGCCAGCGCCTCCGCTTCCGGCAGCTCCTCCAGCACCTCGCCCAGCCGCTCCATGGCCCTTGTGTGCCAGTCGCGGGCCGTGCTGTCCGCCGTCCCCATCCTCGCACTGATCTTCGCCCAACTGTACCCACGCACATAGCGCATCACAATGACCTCTTTGTACTTACCGTTCAGCGCGTCCAGACAGGCGCGAATACAGGCTTCATCCCCGGACAAAACCCGCTCCGCCTCCGCGATCTCCGCCAGCCGCTCGCTCACGCCGTTTTCCAGCGCCCGCAGCCCACTTTCCTCCGTCGGCTTTCCCGGCGACGAACCGCGCGGCATCCCGTCACACGCCAGCCCCCGCAGTCCGTAATAATTGCCCTCCAATTCCGTCCGCTCCTGCCGCAGCAGGCGCAGCATCCCCGGAATTGCCTTGTAGTACAGGGCTATGTGCTTCACGCTGCCATACCGCATCCGTCGCCTCCTGTTCTTGGCTCTGCGCCAAATCTCCTTGCCTGTGGTGTCAATCCAACGTTTTCCCGAAGATCGGCTCTTTCGCGTCGCTCTCGTCCACATCCACCGGCTCGCCGAGAATGTCTGTCATGCGCCGGGCCAGCATATTGTAGCCGAACCAGTCCCCGCCCTCGGCCCACTCGTTGAACTGCCGGAATACGTCCTCCGTGGCGCGGACGGTCTCATTCAGCCGCTCCACGCCAAAGCCGAGGGCCTGACGCGCCCCCAGCGCATAGCATTTCACTACGATCTCCGCCGCTTCCCGCCGTTCGCCCAGCAAGGCCCAATCCCGGTTGCTTTTCGGTGCTTTTGACGCGGGCAGCACAAAATGCTCTGTCAGCAGGCCCTCCAGCTCCTCGTTCAGCTTCTTTTTCGCCCGCTCCATGCCCACGCCGCGCTTGTTGACGGCAAACCGCTCCAACGCGCCGTTTGCGGCGGTGATCACGCGGTCAAGCCGGTCTTTCCCGATGCCGTAGCGGTCATGCAGCGCAACCATGAAGCACAGAGAGATCACATGGCCCGCCGCCTCCCGGTTTTTCTCCACCCGCTCGCTCTCCGGCGTTTTCCCCCGCAGATAGCGCGTCTGCGCCTGACGGGCCGCGTTGGTGCCAAAATGCGCCGGGATATGCTTATTTCTCCTCATGCACCGCCTCCAGTTTCCCGCAGAACCGCCCGCACATGGGGCAGAACTCCGCGCACAGCACATTCAGCCCGCCGCCCCGCGCCGTGCTGTCCATCACAAGGCGGGGCCTGCCGTCCTCGCCGTATTCCAGCCAGAACGCCGTGCCGTCCACGGTCTCCAGCTTCTGGTGCCGCTGGCACAGGCCGCACACGGGCATTTCCTCCCGTTTCTGCTCCCTGTCCTCGAACCACGCCAGCTTTGCAAGGGCCACCTCGTAGCCCCTGCTGGAATACACGCGCCCGTCGTTGTCGTAGTGCGTCAGCCGTTTTTCCCACATGATGATACCTCCTCCGCCAGCTCCCGCCAGCGTTTGATTTCTTCCTTGCTGTCCGCCGTGATGATCTCTGTGAATTTCCAGCCCGCCGGGCGGGCGATCAGCTCCAGAAACACCCGCCGCCGCACAGGATAATCCCGCTGCATCCGCCGGACAAACTTGCTCTTGACCTCCACGATCTCCACGGTGCCGTCGGCATAGGTCAGCCGGAAATCCGCCGTGTACTGAACACTCCGCAGCTTCACGCCGTTGTATTCCCCCGCCGGGAACAGCAGAAAGCACGGGTGCGCCTCCCACTTCACGATCTCCCCGCGTCCGACCTTTGGCACGACGGTGCCGACGTAGTATTCATACTCGCCCCGGCTGTCAAATTTCAGCCCGGACATGGCAGCGGCACGGGCCGCCGCCGTCACGGTGTCGCCCCGCTTTTTCCCGCGCCCGGCAAGCTGTGCCTCTGCCTGCGCCCGGTAACGCGGCGGCAGATCGGATAGCTCCAGCCGGTACGCCATTCACAGCCCCTCTTCGTGCTTTTCTCTCTGCGTCGCTATCATGTCCGCGTAATGCAGCTCCAGCACAAGCGGCGTTCTTTCCATGGCGGCATTCAGCGCACGGCTCCCTCCACGGAAAGCATCGTCATACGCGCCCATGTGCCAGCGGATGGCAAGGGCCTCGTCGTCTGTCAGCTCCATGTGCTTCATCACGAGATAGACAGACTTCTCCCCGTGTCCCATGGGCATCTGATCTTTCACGGTGTAGTCGGGATATTCCCCGGCATAGTAGTTCGCCTTGCACACGTCATGCAACAGCGCCACGATGGCCTGCGTCTGCGGCGAATACAGGCCGCGCAGATTGAAATTCCCCAGCAGGGCATAATACACATTCAGGCTGTGCTTCACCAGCCCGCCGGGATAGGCCCCGTGAAACCGTGTGCTGGCCGGAGCCGTGAAGAAATCCGTGCTTTTCAGCCACTCCAGCAGCTTGTCCGCACCCGGTCTCGTCACCTGTGACAGAAAAATTTGCTCGAAACGTTCGGCATCGTTCATTCTCATTTCCTCCTTGGTCGATATATATTTCCTCGCCCGTGCCAGCACTCGGCGCGGCGCAAGATCACAACGGTATGCCGCTGTCCGGCGTTACTCACCTTGGTTTCTACGCGGTTGAGCGTGTAGCCGGGGTATTTCTGTTCCCAGAACGCAGCGTCGTCTATGTACACGGTGCTGGCCTCCTCCAGCTTTTTGCGGCTCCACTTGGTATCGTTGGGCGGCGGTGTCTTGGGCTTTTCCAGTCCACGGCTCTGCCGCCAGCTTCGGGCGCACCGCTTGTTCTTGTTGATATATTTTACAAGGCCCTCCACGCTTCCGTGGTCAACGGTGAGATATTCCCCTCGTGTCAGGCCAATGCTGTTTCCGTTCTTATCGCTCCACAGCTCCTCCAGCACGTCACGGGTCAGCCCCTCCGTGTGCTGGATGATCGCGTGGTGATGATGGCGGCCACAGATCGTCCCGTCTGCCATCACCGTTGTGTATTCTGTGGCGGCTACCCACTTTGGGCGCTCCACGTCGTTCTTGTCGCACCAGCGATACACCCGCTTGATGTAATTCGTCCAGTCCATATCCGCCCGCTTGGTGTCTCCCGGCGCTGGCAGATGATCGTCGTCATAGGTTCCCGTCCATGAGAAGTCGCCCTTTCCGAAGTTGGCGTTTACAAGCTGCACATGGTATCTTTTGGAGCGGTTGTCGTTGTAGGTCTGCTGGGCGAGGGTACAGGCTTCTTTCTTCTTTGCTCTCCGGCTCGCTTTGTGCTGCTTCGGTGTCACGGGGTACAGATCGACCTCCATGTACCCCGCCGTGGCGTAGTCTTTGCCGCAGATATGCTTTTGTTCCCGGTAATACAGGCTCATGCGGCCACGCCTCCCTCATTTTTGCGTGTATGCGCCGTCACCGGCTTGCATACGGGCCATTTCAACAGTCGTATGCCGTCAGGCACACCCCTGTTTCATGGCTTGTCTCTTAACTTACTGCTGGTATACCAGCCCATTGCGGCCCCTCGGCCGCAACGAAAATTCTCTCCGGCACCGCCGGAAACAGGTCTCGCTTCAACCGGCAAGGCCGCGCCGCTCTCACGGCGCGACCGCCTCCGGTCGTCAGATTGTCGTTTTCTCCGTCAAGATCGGCGCGAGCATCTTTTCTCTCGCCGCCTCGTAGAAACTCTTGTCCACCTCGAACCCGTAGGCGCTGCGCCCCAGCTCGTAGGCGGCGCGTAATGTTGTGCCGCTCCCGGCCACCGGGTCGATCACCACGTCGCCGGGGTCTGTGAACACTTCGATCAGGCGTTTCAACACGCCCACCGGCTTTTGCGTGGGATGTATCTTCGGGTACTCCTTTCGGCTGTCCCGCTCCCAGCGGAACCAGTCAAAAACCATGTGCTTTCCGCCGTCCTCGCCGACGTTGCGGAACTTCGGCAGCTTGTCCCGGTAGAGGACGACCGCAAATTCCGTCGCGCCCACGATCTTCATGTTGGCTTTTAATACCTGCGCGGAATAGTTCTTGCAGAAAAACAGCGGATAGCTTTTTGCAAATCCGTACCGCTTTCCGTACTCGATCACGGTCTGCATCTGCTCAAAGGCGCAGAACACGATCATGGCCGGGGCCTGTCCCTTTTCCTTTGGTTCCTTTTTCAGCAGCCTGTTGCAGAAGTGCATATACTCCGCGATCTTGAACGTACCGTCCGTGTGGAAAAAGCTCTGCTTTGCCAGCTTGCTTTCCCCGTTCTTGTTGTCGCCGCCCTGATACCACATGGGATTGCTGGCATAGGCATCCGCGCCGATGTTGTACGGGATGTCCGCGATCACAAGCTGGGCTTTCGGCACATTGTACCGCTTGAAATTCTGGAAATTATCGTGGTATAGCTCGCATTTCATATCGTTTTCTCCCTGCGCCGCCGCATCCGGTAGCACAGCTTCCCGCACCTGCGGCAGCAGATGTAATTCGTGTGATACTTCCCGCCGTGCCGGTCGCTCCGGCGGCGTGTGACCTCTATGTATTCCGTCTTGCACGGGCTGTGCAGTCCCAAGCGGCAAAGCAGCGGCTTCATCGTCCGTCACCTCTGATTTTCCGCTCGAACTGCTCGATTTCTCCCACGATCAGCCAGCAGAGCCACGCCAGCACAACGCCGTCAACCCTGCTATCATGCACGATGCCCTCAAAGACGCATTCTGCGCCAATCCAGCACAGGCCGAGCATCACATACAGGAACAGAAACAGCAGCCCCTTTGCCGCCGCGTTCAGAATACGCTCTGTTGTTCTCCCGCTCATTCCGTCTCCTCGCTTTCCAGATGCAGCAGTTGTTGGAGCTGCTTCCAGATGCGCAGCGTCCGCTTATCCGTCTTATTGATACAGGTCTCGATCAACCGCAGGCGATACAAGATATTCTCCGCATCCTGTCGTTTCCCGATCTCGACCTGTCGTGCGAGCTTCGTATAAGCGGCTTTTCGCGCCTCCTCTGTTCTGTACCACACGCCCAGCTCTTTCCCGCCGGACAGGCCCAAGAACAGCCCATATTGCGCATCCCCGCCGCCTCTCCTCGTTTCGATGTACGCAACCTGATCGGGTGGCACAAGATAGTAGCCCTCGAAGTCGATCATTCCGCACCCTCCATCAGAAACACCATCTTTTTCCCCACATACTCGCACCAGTGCTTTTTTCAAGCTGGGCGGCGGGGCTGTCCTCCCAATCCGGCAGGAACACCGCCGTGTCGGCGCTCTCCAGCATGGCAAAGCAGATGCGCATGTAGTCCGCCTTTTTCAGTCCCTCCGGCGTGACCGCCGGGGAAATCACCGTCACACCGGCCCGCTCCTCCAGCTTCTTTGCCGCCGCCGCGAATTTCTCCCTGTAGTTCGGGTCTCCCGTGATCTTTCCGGCCAGATACACTTTCATTCCTGCCCGCCTCCCAACTTCTCCATCTGCTTCCGCTTCCAGTTTTCTGTGTACTGCTCCATGCTCCCTCAAAGCCCGTGCAGAGAAGCACATCATGCGCCGCCTTTCCCTCGTGGGCGCAGTCTGAGCAGTTTAAGCCGTTGTTGCACGGCGTTTCGCAGAACTGGCACATACAGTTGTCATTGTCGAACGGACACGGATTGACCGCTTCCACGATGATCTCCCGCCCGCAGCCGGGGCAGAAGTGCCAGCCGTTTTCCGTCGGCCCGTCCGCCTCGAAATTCTCGATGTACCCACACGCCCGGCACCGCCAAGCGTCATGCTCCCGGTCTACGCACTCATATACCGCGCTTTTCTCACTGAACCCCATCACTCCACCTCCGTTTTTTCTCGCTCGCACTGTTCCGAAATCCAGTTACGGACGCGGATGGCGCAGTTCAGGCAAAGCTGCCGCTCCTCGTCTTTCACTCCGTGCATAAACTTCACCACGCCGTAATGGTTAAAGTCCAGATTTACGCCGTCCGCGTTATAGTCGATTTCTCGCTTGCACATATCACAGTAAACCTTTACCATCACTCCACCTCCGATATTCTTCCGGCTGCCATTTCCACATACGAGGGATTGATCTCACATCCTACGAAACCACGCCTCATACGTTTACATATCGGTTTCGGCAGTTCACATTGTTGCAGAAGCGCTCGCGCCCGATCTCCCGCAGCCGATGCCCGCAATACTGGCAATAGTCGCCCTGCTGTCGCCGCGGTTCTTCCTCTGCGTGTGTCCCGCAGTATCTCATGCGGTTCATCAGACATATCACAGAGCCGCGCTGCACCACCGCCGCGCAAACACTTTTCGCTTTACAGTCGTAGCAATCCATCACTTCACCTCTGCTATTCTTCCTGCGGCCATTGCTACATACGAGGGATTGATCTCACATCCCACGAAGCCACGCCCCATGCGTTTGGCCACCACGCCTGTTGTGCCGCTGCCCGCAAACGGGTCAAGCACAACGCCGCCCTCTGGGCAACCCGCTAAAATACACGGCTCGATCAGCTTTTCCGGGAACACGGCGAAGTGCGCGCCGCGAAATCCGTTTGTGCTTACGCTCCAGACGCTCCGCTTGTTCCTACGCCCCGCCTTGTTTTCACTGTTCCCGTGGCTCTCACGCTCCACCTGTGCGCTGTTGTCGTGAGATCGACCGCCGGTATAGGCTCCGCCGCCGCGAAACGTCCTTGCGTTTCCCTTGGCCGATGTGACCGGCTCGCTGATTGCCGCCGCGTTGAAATAATAGTGCGCTGACTTTGACAGCAGGAAGATGTACTCGTGTGACCTCGTGCATCGGTCGCTCACGCTCTCCGGCATACAGTTCGGCTTCTGCCAAATGATGTCTTGCCGCAAATACCAACCGTCTGCACGGAGGGCAAAGGCCAACTGCCAAGGTATGCCGATCAGGTCTTTTTTCTTGTATCCCTGCGGTACGCGCTTTGCGGTGTGTCCGCAGGAATTTCGGGTGTTCTTCGGCGGCTGGTTCCCCGATTTTGTAGCATAGCTATCGCCCACGTTCACCCACAGCGTTCCATTCGGATGCAGCACTCGCCGGACTTCACGGAAAACAGCGACAAGCGCCTGCAGGTATTCCTCCACGCTGCCCTCGTTTCCGATCTGCCCCTCTACTCCGTAATCTCGCAAATTATAGTAGGGTGGGGAGGTCACGCAGGTATGTACGCTTTCTGGCGGCAGTGTCCGCAGCAGCTCCAGCGCGTCGCCTTGCAGAATAGTGCAGTTCATCACTCCGCCTCCTCGCGCAGCCAGTCCAGTGCGCACAGTTCACATGCCGTCATTCCGTCGCGTCCTTTTAGGTAGCACGTACTGTCACGATCATTGTTCTTGCAGTAGGCCGCGCCGTCGTTGCTCAGCATGAATTTTGCCAGTTCCTCGTCATTCATTTCTCGAACCCTGTCCGCGTTGGTAAAGACCACATCCGGGCAGTTCTGTTTCCGGGCATTTTTACAGGCTTTCCCGCCGTAGTTCAACAAGCAACCAGCAACCCGGCACCGATCACAGAGTTTCATTCCGCCGCCTCCTTATCCGTCATAGCACCCGCACGGAGCGCCGCAGATACACCCGCCGGGGCTGTCCGGGAACAACTGGTCAAAGGTCAACTGTGCCTCCTCGAACTCCTTGTTTGCCATGAACTCGTTGTAGTAGCTCTCCCATGACCAGTCGCGCCCAAGACCTTTTACATTCACATTTGTCTTGGCGCTCCCGTGTTCCAGCGCGATAGCCCGCTCAAAGAGATCGGGGTAGTTCTCCCACAGCGCTTGTATTTCTTTCTTCTTCATGGATGGGCAGAAAAAGCATGAACTTTTCCCCGGTCTCGGCAGTCCGGCCCGCTCGATCACGTGCACACATTCCTCGCGCGTCCAGCCCCATTCGTAGAGCGGATAATGCTTTTCGTACTTTTTGTCCGCTTCGTCGATGGGCGCGGCGTGTTGGATGCGCCGTGTCTCCCCGGCATCGTAACCGATGTATTTGTGGACGCGCTGGCCGCTGGCCCACACCTCTTTGCACGGTTGATAGTTGTTGCAGAACTTCTCCTGCGTCCCGATCTTGTGCTTGAGAGAGCATTTTTTTAAATCCATAGGCGATCGAGGGCAGCGTCCCGCTGTTGATACATTCCTGCTCCAGCGTCAATCTGTTTCCGTCCTTGTCGTGGTACTCCACGGAGACGATCTTTGGGATGCCATGCTTTACCAGCCACTCATTGAACGTCTCCATGAACTCGTAGGTATGCGGCTGCTCGCCGCCGGTGTCCGCAAACAAAATCAGATCAATAGGTATTTTGTGCAGATACATCCCGATAATCATGGCGGTGCTGTTTGTCCCGCCGCCAAAAGAGACAACGTTCATTCCGTCTCCTCCCCGGTGCTGCCGTCCCAGTCAATCGCTTGTCCGCATTGTCCGCAGAAGCAGCAGCGGTTTCCGTCCTCGTTGTGCAGGTATTCGCCGCTCCCGCAGGATGGGCAGGCCAGTACACCTGCGTCCCCGTCAGGGTAGGGGCTTTCCGGCACACGCCGCCGCAGCGCCTCCACGCCCATCCGGCAAGCCTCGTTTATCGGTTCAAGGCTCTCATACGGCTCCCGGTGTTCCGGGTCGAGAATTTCCCGCGCTCTTGCGATTTCCATTTATTACATCCTTTCCGCTGCCGCTCGGAGGGCTTCAATGTCGATAGGAATACCGCGCCCACCCTCATAGTTGATAAACTCGACGACGCTTTCAATGTTCAGCGTGTTCATAGCCAACAGCGCCGCTTCCGTATCTCTGTTGCAACAGTCATTCCAGAGCATATACAGGCGCGCCCCCGTGATGCCTGCCCGTTGCATCCTTTGGAACCCCTGTTCAGCCTTAAACATATCCATGTCGTAGGCTTGCATCAGGAATTGCAGCGCACCCGGGTTGCCTGCGCAAATATCAAAAGTTACCATCATTCCTGCACACCCTCCATTCCGATCTGCCCCGCGTCCTCCGGGTCGTCCTCGGCCTCCTCGATAACCGCCTCCCGGCGTTCCTTGTCCTTATAGAACTGCTCCATGCAGAGCGCCTGAAATTCCGCAAGATCGTTGATGTACTCCTCTTTCAGAATGTTCATGGGCATGATGGCTGCCAGCACATCCATGCCGTCATGTACCACAAGATACCGCTGTCCCGCTTCGGTCTGACGTGCCGTGTAATAGATGTATTCGCTTTTCTTGATCTCCTCCGCCAGCGGCGCAAGATACGCCTCGTTGTAGAAGATCAGCTCGCCATCCACCTTGCAGCGGCAGGCGGAACACCATAGCCCGTTGGGAGCCGCCGCCACTTTCAGCTTCTCTGTGTCCTGCTCGCCCTGCGCATACGGTGCAAGGTTCAGTCCCAGCACATTGCTGACGCTCTCCGGCCAGTCCTCGGTCAGATACACCTTTTTCCATGCGTCCGCCGTCATGTCCAACACCGTTCGCACCTGCTCGCTGCCCTCCATGTCCGGCAGCTCCGTCGCCCGGTAGATCGCCGTGCCGGTAGATAGCCAAATCCCGCTGCCCGCCACATGGAGTACGGCGCAGCGGCCTCCGTTCTTGACCAAGTTTGCAAATTTCGATAGCTTCATTCCCGCCGCCTCCTTTACCCGAACAGATACAGAATGCAGAATTTCAGCAGGGCAGGCCCGGCCAGCGCCAGCGCCAGCCCCCAAATCACCATCAGCGCAAGCAGCAGCACCGCGCCCAATCCATACAGAATATCTTTCATCGCTTGCCACCTCTCACGCCTATGGTCACATAGGCGGTGCCTTTCCCGTTCAGCTCCATATCCACAGGGGCCTTGCAGTCCAAGCAGCTATGGGTGATGGTCTCCGTCTCCGCGTTGGTCTTGTAGCGGAACGACTTACCGCACTTACAGTGCATGAACATGGGGCGCAGGCCCTCCAGCGGCGTTTCGTGTCCGCACTCCTGACACCGGAAGCTGTACGTTTCCCGCTTCGCGCAGAACGCCTTGACCTCGCCGCACTCCTCGCACACCACCAGCAGAAAGCCCTTGTATGGCCCCTGCGTCCTGTCCTCCTCCGCCGTGGCCCAGCTCTCCCGCTCGCCGAACATTCGCTCCACGCGGCTGTTCCGCTCCGGCTTGTTCCGTTCCGCCGTTCCGCCGGTATGTACCTGCTCGCCGGTGCTGCCAAAGCCGCCGCGATCACGGTTGCCCAAGCTCTCCACCTGCACAAACTCCATGTCCGGCGCTTTCTCCACAAGGCGGAACTGGCAGATGCGCGTTCCTTTCGGAATGCGCGTTCCCTCTTTCCGCAGGCACAGCGCCGGATAGCCCCACACATCGCCGTCACCGCAATAGTCATTCTCGATCACGCCCATGCTGTTCGCCAGCAGGATGCCCCACTTGCCAAAGGTCGAGGAGCGGGGAACAACGTGCGCGTAGTAGCCCGCCGGTATCTCAATGGAAACACCCAAGGAAATGATCTTGTACTCCAGAAAGTCCAGCGTGACATCCTCTGCGGTGCAAAGGTCTATCCATTCGCCGTGAACCTCCGGCAAGGCATTTCCATGGGTGTTGATTTTCACTTTCATATTCAGTTCCTCCCGCAAAATTCTTTTGGCATAACCACCGCCGTGCCGGGCGGCACGGCCCATACCTCCGCGTCCCGTATGTCCGTCCACTCACAGCCCCAGTATTCCGCCGCGTTCAGCAGTGCGGAGTAGTTCGACCGGTGCGGCACCACCACAGCCCCGTACTTCGGATGCACTACCCGCGCCCGGCCTCTGACCCGCCAGCGTTCCTCACGCGCCCGCCGGACGCTTTTCTGGTAACTGTCGCGGTCAAAATACATCTTCGTCCCGCTCCCGCCGCAGCCATTCCGCGTCCTTTTCCTGTCCGTAGAACGCATGACCCAGCCATCCGCCCAACAGCATCATGCCGAGACCGGCAAAGCCGCCGAGGAAGATCACCGTCAAATCCTCCGCACCGCCTATTACCATCAAAAGCAGGAAGCCAAGCAGCATCATGGCCGCGCCGATGTTCTCCCGTACTCGCACCAGCTTCCGCCGCTGTGCTTCCGTCCGGCTCCGCCGGGAACGACGCTCGACTGTCAGGCCGCCGCGCTTCATTTCACAGTATGCCGTCCTCATGGCTTGTCCCTCCGCTTACTCTGCGGCAGCGCGGGCCGTCCTGCGCCGCCTGTAGTTGTTGATGATCTCCTGCTGTGCCAGTTCTGCGCTGTAACCGATGCGCCCGTTGCTGTCCATTTCCCCGGTGTCTCCCCGTTTCAGTTCGTTATATACGGTAGACCGATGCACGTTCAGCTTCGCGGCGATCTCCTCAACGCCGCGCCCTTTGTTATAAAGTGCCTCCAGCTCTGCGCGGTCTTTCAGCGTCAAATGTCTCTTGCCCAAGCC
>VOFC01006287.1_pt1 | contig 42806 bp, 51 predicted proteins | sample 5384161 | NCBI WGS metagenome assembly VOFC01 (sample SAMN12384722, study PRJNA508395) | human gut metagenome | isolation source: healthy gut B | host: Homo sapiens
TGTTTCTTCATTCTATCTGAAGTTTCTGCGCAGGTTCTGCGGCGGCTTTTCCGGCGGGGCGTTGCAATCGGGGATGGACTGTGGTACTGTAGGGGTATCAGATCCTGCACAGGAGCAGCGGCCGGATTTACGGACCTGCAAAGATGAAGGAGGAACCAGCATGCTGAACAAATTCTGCAAGAAGCCATTGTATGAGGTGACGCGTACGATGGCGCGGGTCGCCATGGGCGTACAGAAGGCGGAGACGGTCATCAAAAACGCCCGTCTGGTCAACGTCTGCACGGCGGAGATCCAGGAGGGCATCGACGTCGCGATCGCCGAGGGCCGCATTGCGCTCGTGGGCGACGCGTCGCACTGCATCGGGCCGGAGACGAAGGTCATCGACGCAAACGGCCAGTATATTGCACCCGGCTTTATGGACGGGCACATCCACGTGGAATCGTCCATGATCTCCGTGGGCGAATATGCGAAGGCGGTCGTCCCCTGCGGCACGACCGGCATCTTCATGGACCCGCATGAGATCTGCAACGTCTGCGGCAAGGACGGCGTCCGGATCATGATCGAGGACGCGAAGCGCTCCCCGCTCAAGGCCATGTCGAACGCGCCCTCCTGCGTGCCGGCGGTCGCCGGGTTTGAGGATACCGGCGCAGCGATCCGCGCGGACGATATCCGCGAGATGATGACCTGGGACGGCATTATGGGTCTTGGCGAGATGATGAGCTTCCCCAATGTGATCGGCGCGGAGGAAAACATCCATGCCGAGCTGGCCGAGACGCTCAAATCCGACAATATCATCACCGGCCATTTCTCCATTCCCGATACCGGCGCCGCGCTGAACGCCTACATCGCATCCGGCATCCGCTGCTGCCACGAATCCACCCGCGCCGAGGACGTGCTGGAAAAGATGCGCCATGGCATGTATGCGCTCATGCGCTACGGCAGCGCGTGGCACGATATGCCGGTCATCATCAAGGCCGTGCTGGACAACAGGATCGACGACCGCTTCGCCTGCCTGATCTCCGACGATACCCACCCCGATACGCTCATCAACGAGGGCCATCTGGATCATATCGTCCGCTGCGCCGTCAAGGAGGGACTCGACCCCATCAAGGCGATCCAGTATGTGACGATCAACGTTGCGACCTGCTTCCGCATGGACCACGAGATGGGCAGCATCACGCCGGGCAAGTGCGCGGACATCGTGTTCTTTGACGATCTGCAGGACATCCGCATCACCCGGACAATGATCGACGGCGACGTCGTGGCGGAAAACGGGCAGATGTGCGTGGAGATCGGGCCCGCCAACTTCCCGGAGCACGTGTTCCACACGATGCACGTCGGCCACCCGATCACGGCCGAGAGCTTCCGCATCGCCGCACCGGCCGGGGCCGGCAAGACGGTCAAAACCCGCGTGATCGAGATCATCCCGAACCGCGTGGGCAACTACGAGCGGCTGCTCGACCTGCCGGTCAAGGACGGCTTTGTCGAGCCGGACGCCGGGCAGGACGTCATGAAGATGGTCGTCTTCGAGCGCCACCACGAGACGGGCACGAAGGGCGCCGGCTTCCTCAAGGGCTTCGGCTTCAAGAAGGGCGCGATGGCGCAGACCGTCTCTCACGACGCGCACAATCTGTTGGTCGCAGGTACGAATGACGCGGACATGGCGCTCGCGGCCAATACGCTGGTCGAATGCAGCGGCGGCATGTGCGCGGTCGCGGACGGCAAGGTGCTCGCCGTGGTGCCGCTGCCCATCGCGGGCCTGATGAACGATCTGCCCGTGCGCGAGATGGCGGAGCTGGTCGCGAAGCTCGACGCGGCGTGGAAGCAGATGGGCTGCGTGATCAACTCGCCGTATATGACGATGGCGCTGGTCCCGCTGGCCTGCCTGCCGGAGCTGCGGCTGACCAACCGCGGTCTGGTCGACTGCCGGACGTTCCGCTTCGTCCCGCTGTTTGCGGAGGAATAACGAAAAACCGGGCGCGGGAAGCTTTTCCGCGCCCGGTGCTGCAAAAAACCGCTGCCCGAGGGCAGCGGTTTTTGTATTATCTGCGGATCAGCAGGACGGACAGGTCGTTGACGTTGGTGCCAGTCGGGCCGGTCAGGATCAGACCGCCGCAGGCCTGCAGCGCGTGGTAGGCGTCGTTATCCTGCAGCACGTCGGGGATTGAAATGCCCTTTGCCGCCAGCGCCGCGCAGGTATCGCCGTCGCAGTAGCCGCCCGCGGCGTCGGTCGGGCCGTCGGTGCCGTCGGAGCCGAAGGAGAAGACGGCAGTGTCCCGGAGACCGGCGATTTCCTGTGCGGCGGAAAGGGCGATCTCCTGATTGCGCCCGCCAAGGCCGGTGCCGGTCAGATGGACGACCGTCTCGCCGCCGGCGATGTAGGCAAGCGAGGTTTTGCTGTCCTGATGGCACTGCGCGATGGAGGCCAGGAAGCTGCCCGCGTCGCGCGCGGTGCAGCGCAGGCGCGCTGTCAGGATGACGGGTGTGTAGCCGAGCGCCCGGGCCGTCTGCTCGGCGGAGGCGCACAGCTGGCGGACGCTACCGGTGATGTGGGTCTCGACGTTCGTGAGCGTCTTCGGCGTCTCCTGCGCCAGAAGCTCCAGCGCGCGCTCGGAGAGCCGCAGGCCGTATTTTCGCACCACCTCCAGCGCCTGTGCGCAGGTCGACGAATCGGGATAGGCCGGGCCGGAGGCGATCATATCCAGCGGATCGCCCAGAATGTCGGACAGCACGATGGAGAAGACCTTCGCGGGCAGGCAGCGCTCGGCGAACCGGCCGCCCTTGACCGCTGAGAGGCGCTTGCGGATCGTGTTGATCTCCACGATGTCCGCGCCGCAGGCGAGCAGCTGCTTCGTGACGTCCGCCATCTCCTCCGCGGGGACCAGCGGGCTTTCAAACAGAGCAGAGCCGCCGCCCGAGAGCAGGAACAGCACGGTATCCCGCTCGCTCAGCCCGCTGACGAGCTCCAGCGCGCGGCTCGTGGCGCGGTAGGAATTCTCATCCGGCACGGGGTGGCCCGCCTCGAACAGCTCCAGCGCACCGATGGGGCCCTTGACATGGTCGTATTTTGTGATGACTGCCCCGCTCGTGATCGCCGTGCCCAGCACGTCATAGGCGGCCTTGGTCATCTGCCAGGCGGCCTTGCCGGCAGCGATCAGGACGAGCTGGCCCTCCGGCTTCTGGAAACTGCTCCAGCGCGCGGCGCACGGCGGAATCCGGCAGCGCGTCGGCCAGTGCCTTGTCGATGATGGCCTGCGCGTCTTGTCTGAGAGTTTGCATGATAGTTCCTCCTTCGCTTGGGGGCATTCTATTAGTTGTCCCCATTATAAAAAAAAGCATCCCGGGAAAAAGCAAGGACGAAAAAGTTAAAAAAAAGCCTGCGGGTTCGGCAAAAGATTCGGCGAGATTTTCCGTCAAGCCAGATTTGAAAAGCGCAGGAATACTGTATGTAAAAATTGGCGGAAAAAGATCCGCCGAAAGGGACGCAATTGTGCAGGTTGCCTGGTTAAAAAGCAGGGGATGGGCGAACCCATCCCCTGCGGGGAATCAGAACGATCAGTGCAGGAACAGGGAGACGATGAACACGCCGATAATGGACGCAATGCCGATCACGAGCGTGCCGAGCGTCTGCGTCTTGTAGCCGTCCTGCGGGGTCATCTCACCGAAGTTGGTGACGACCCAGAAGTAGGAGTCGTTCGCGTGCGACACCGTCATGGCGCCTGCGCCGATGGCGATGACCGTCAGGCAGGACAGCGCCGGGGAATCCAGCCCCAGGACCGGCAGCAGCGGCGCGACGATACCGGCCGTGGTGGTGATGGCGACGGTGGAGGAGCCCTGTGCGGACTTCAGGATCGCGGCCAGCAGGAACGGGAAGAAGATGCCAATGCTCTCGAAGATCTCCGCGTTGGCCTTGATGAAGTTGACCATATCGGAGGACGCGATGACCTTGCCCAGCACGCCGCCGGCAGCGGTGACGAACAGGATGGGGCCGACGGTCTTCAGCGTGTCGTCGGTGAGCTTGTAGAAGTCCTTGCCCTTGTTTGCGGCAAAGAGGCTGATGATGGCGATGATGCAGCCGACAGCCAGGGCGATGATCGGCGTGCCGAGGAAGCTGATGAAATCTGCCTTGACGCCCGCCATGGAGAACGCGGAGGCCAGGCCCATCAGGATGATGGGGAGGACGATCGGCGCAAATGCGAGCCAGCCGCTCGGCAGCTTGCCGAACTCGGCCACGAGCTGCTCATAGGTCTTGACGTCGCCGTCCGCAACGACATCGTCGGCAGCCTTGACCTTCTTGCCGATGTACTTTGCGAAGAAGTAGCCCGCGACCAGCGGCGGGATGGAGCACAGAGCGCCGAGGCCCATGACCAGCAGCAGATTATCGCCGCAGCCCAGCGTACCGGCAGCCGCGATGGGGCCGGGTGTGGGCGGGATGAAGCAGTGGCTGATGTACAGGCCCATGGACAGTGCGACGGACATCGCGACGCTCGACGCACCGGTCCGGCGGGCCATAGCCTTGCGGATGGGGTTCAGAACGACGAAGCCGCTGTCACAGAACACAGGGATGGAGACGATCCAGCCCATGAGCTCGATGGCAAGCTCCGGATGCTTTTTGCCGACGAGCTTGACCACGCAGTCGGCCATTTTGAGCGCCGCGCCGGTGCTCTCAAGCAGCGTACCGACCAGAGCGCCGAAGATGATCACGATGCCGATGCTCGAGAACGTGCCCGAGAAGCCGGCGCCGATGACGTTGGCAATGCCGCTGACGGTATTGCCGTCGGCGTCCGTGGTGTTGACCAGCGGAATACCGGCGATCAGGCCGAATACCAGAGAAATGGCCATGATCGCGAGGAACGGATGGATCTTCAGCTTGCTGATGCAGAAGATCATCAGTGCGATGGCAAGAATGAAGACAATGATCAATCCAATGCCAGTCATAGATGTTTCCTCCCTGTTTTTCTCTTTTTATGGGTTTTGTGGGGCATTTCCCATGCACACAGTATAGCAGTGCCGCCCGAAAAATCCATATCGAAAAGCAACAAATTTTTTCTGATTTTCTGTTGAAAATCACAAGCAGTTCCCGCGTATCAAAAGCAGAGATACCTGTTGAACGCAGGTATCTCTGCTTCGATCAGTGTCTATCGAGGCAGGCGATCACGCTCCGTTCCTCAGCTTTTATCCGTGCAGTATTTCCAGCAACGGTAGGACAGCACAATCATTTGCTCCAAGCTGACATTTTTGTCGGGGCAAAAGTCTCCGCGGCTGTCTCCGCCCAGAATGCCCATCACGGACAGTGCATGTACGGCATCGAGTGCCCATGCGGAGATCTCTTTTTCGTCTGCATACGGCCGCGTCTGCAGATCATCCGGGATCAGTTGTTTCCCCGTTTCCCGCTCCAGATACTGAAACAGCCGATACAGCATCGCCGCGTATTCCTCGCGCCTGATATGATTTCCCGCGCCAAAGCTCCCGTCGGCATAGCCGGTCACGATCCCCGCGGAATAGGCTTTTTCCGCCTTTTCTTCGAAGAATGTATTTTCCATGTCTGGAAATACACCTTCCGCGGTATTCGGCAGTTCCTTTTGCAAAACCGTCTCCGTGAGCTTCACGAGATACCAGACCGCCTGTCCGCGATTTCCCGCGCCCCTCAGATCGCCATGCAGAGCGTCCGGAAGGATCCCCGCCTCCTCCGCCGCGAATGCCTCCTCCTTCGCCCACGGGCTGAGCACAGGCTCGTCATTTGCCGACGCAGCACAGCAAAGCATCATAAGCATCCCGCTCAGCATTGCTGCTAAAAGAAGATGCCTTACAATGGCGCTTCTAACTCTCCCATTTTTACTCGATAAAATACGAAGGTGCGTTTTCATTGAGTATCTCCCTTTAATCATACTGCCAATCATCAAATATTTCATCTGGTCTTATTTACGCGCTCACGTTCTTCCTTTTTTTATATTTATAAGCGTGAGCAGCAAAAAAACCACGATGATCCTTGCTATACTTTTTAGCACTTCCCCGAGCGGCGCTCCTTTGTAGCTTAGCAGCCACAGCAAAACCGCCCCTGCAATCGCCAGTATCGTCAGTAATGTTTTTTCGTTTTGTTCATGGTGAATTAATTGCTTGTTAATCTTTCCACTCAAAATCAAATCCGCTTTCATCCTGATCTGGAATATCGATTTCTTCATGTTCCATATCTTCAATTTGTGTGCTGTCTGCTTCGTTACTCATATTTCTTGCTGCAAACCATACGCAGGCAAAGGCGATCACGACGATCGCCAGTGCGATCGCGATGGCCCTGATTTTTGCTTTTTCTCACCTTCCTTTCCCGCGGGGGCATCGTCCGGGTTTCTGTCGGCTTCGGGCTTTGCTGCTTCAGGGGGTTCCCCGTCTGCGGTATCGCTGCACAGCCAGTCCAGCGATACGCCGTAGATCCTGCCAGCGACTTCAGCTTGTCCATGGTCGGCGTTGTATCTCCGCTTTCCCAGCGGGAGACCGCCTGCCGGGACACGCCGAGCCGGTCGGCCAGCTCCATTTGCGAGAGCCCGGCCCTATCCCTTAACACGATCAGTTTTTCTCTGAGAGTCATACACTTCACACTCCTGATTTTACATGCATATTCTGTCAAAAAGTAAACCACATGCGGGTTGCATCGCAGGCAACCCGGCGTTGCCTCCTGCTGATTGCGGTTTTTTCTCTGCCGAAAGCGCCGCGCCCCGCGCTGCTTTTGGCGGCGCGGGGCGGTTGTCGGTTTATGTGTTGGCGGCCGCGAGGATGGCGGCGGCGTCCGGGAGCCGGGTGATGGGGACGAGGGGGCTGCGGCTCGTCCGTGAACGAGCCGATGGGCTTTTCGAACCAGACCACATCGCGCCAGCGGCCGTTTTTGTAGCCGGTATTGCGGTAGGTGCCGAGCACGCGGAAGCCGAGCTTTTGGTGCAGAGCGCTGCTGGCATCGTTCGGCATGGTCACGACGCCGTAGGCGTGCGCACGCCCTGCTTCTGCAGCAGCGCGAGAAGGACGGTATAGAGCTTCGTGCCGAGCCTGCGCCCGGCCGCGTCGCGGCTGACGTAGACCGACAGCTCCGCGTTCCAGCCGTAGGCCGCGCGCTCCTGCGCGCGGTGGGCGTAGGCGTAGGCCAGGACGTGCCCGTCCTCCTCCGCGATCAGCCAGGGATAGACCGCGCCGTAGCTCCGGATGCGGCCGGAAAACTCCGCCTCGGACGGCAGGACTGTCTCAAAGGTGATGGACGTATCGATATACTGCGCGTAGACGGCAAGACAGGCCGCGGCGTCGCCGGGGTCCGCAAATCGGATGTGCATGATCTGCCTCCCGCCCCTTCAGGGCACGATGATATCGATGGCGCGGCGCTCGTTGTGGATCTCCACTTCCGTGACGCTGCCGCCGAATTCTCCGTCGACGGTCCAGGCGACCGGCTCGTCGAATTCGAACCGCAGCGCGCCCGTCTGCGCGGAGATGAACGAATCGTTGTCGAAGTCCAGCCGCAGCGCGCGGGTCGCGGCCAGATTGAACTCCGCCAGATTTTTTGTCGCGCGGACCAGGATCATCTCATACAGGCCGTCGTTGAGAGAGATGCCGAGATCCCGCGTGGTCTTGAACCCGCCGACGGAGGTCGTGCTGGTCACGAGGCCGACGAGCACGTCGGCCTCCTCCTGATGATCGTCATAGGACACGCGCACGTGCGTGGGCTTGAGCCGACCGAGCGCGCCCGCGCCGTTCATGATGTAGGCAAGACGGCCCCAGATGCGCTTATCCTCCTGCGGGGTCTCATACGGCACGTCGGTGAAGATGCCGAAGGCCGCCACATAGGTGAAGAACCGGTCCGGGCCAAACGAGCCGATGTCCAGCGGGAACGGGTGCCCGTCCATGATCTCCTGCGCCGCCCGGACGGTATCCTTGGACAGTCCGAGCGTGGAGGCCACGTCGTTGACGGTGCCGCCAGGGATATAGCCAAGCTTCGGCCGCTTTTCATACGGCAGGGCCATGAGACCGGAGACCGCCTCGTTGAGCGTCCCGTCGCCGCCGGTGCAGACGATCAGATCGTACTGCGCGCCGCGCGCGGCGATCTGGCGCGTCAGATCGCGCGGGCCGGTGGTCATATGGACCGTGACCTCATAGCCGCCCGCGGAGAAGATCTCCAGCACCTCCATGAGCGTGCCGCGGATCTCCGCGTGGCCGGCGTTCGGGTTGATGAAAAACAGTAATCGCTTCATGCGGAAGGACCTCCCGGCGGGCCGCTCAGTTCTGCAGGATATCTGCGAGCGCTGCGTTCTGCACGCTTTCGGCCGATTCGAACTTCGCGGAGACCTCCTCCGAGACATCGGCAGAGAGCTTGCTGAGATAATCGCTCTCGGCGCGGACATACCAGTACGGATGCTCGCAGACGGACGAGAAGTACATGACGTGATAGCCGTAGTCGGTCTTCACGATGCCGGTGTCGCCGGGCTGGCGGGCGGCGTCGAAGCACCAGGCGTCGAACGCGTCGACCATCTGGCCGGGATAGACCTCCTCATACAGCCCGCCGTTGGAGGCGCTGCCGGTATCGGCGGAGTTTTCCGCGGCCAGAAAGGCGAAGGAATCCTCGGTATGCTCGCCGGCCTTCCACTCGTCGAGCAGGGCCTGCGCCTTCTGCTCCGCGGCGGTCCAGGCCGCGTCGGTGTAGGTGCCGTCGTCGTTCTTCTCCTCGGGGACGATGAGGATGTGGCGCACGTTCACCATGTTGACGTCGCTCTTTTCGATCGAGCTGGCGGCGTAGGTGTCGGCGTTCTCATCAAAATAGGCGCTGATGTCGGCCTCGGTGTAGGTCTTCGCCTCGACGAGCGCCTGCAGGTAGGCGGACGCCGTCAGATAGCGCTCGACAAAATCGTGGTAGCCGGTCATGGTCGCGGCCGGGCCATAGGCCGTCTGCAGATAGGCGTCGGCGCTTTCGTAGCCGTAGCTTGCCGCAGAGACGGTGACGGTATTGCTCAGGCCGTCGAGATAGTCCTGATCCTCCTCGCCGAGCTGGAAGCCGCTCAGCCGCGCGTCCTGCCAGAGGGCGGAGACGCTCTTGTAGGTGCTGACGGCGCCCTGCAGGAAATACTGCTGCCAGGTGAGCGTGTCGTCAAAGATGCACATCTGCTGGTCAAAGGGCTTGGTGGCGTCGATGAGATAGGCGGCGTAGGAGCTGTAGGTGCTGGCGAAGGAATAGTACTGCTGCCAGTAGTAATACGGCAGATCCCGGTTCGTCAGCCGGTCATCGCCGCAGCTTGCGACCTCAAGGTTCAGGACCTCGTCGGTCAGGGCCTCGGCGTCCACGGTGTAGCTCACGCCGTTGCCGCCGGTCTGGGTGTCTTTCTCGCCGGTCTGGCCGTTGGTCTCATCCTCCGCGCCGGGCGTCTGGTCGTCCGGCTGGGCATCGTCCGGGGTATCGGCGGGCTCGGAGATCGTGGCGTCGCCGGGCTGGTCGGCGTCGGGCGTCGTCTGGCTGGGCTTGATCGTCAGGATCAGCACGAGCGCTGCGGCGATGATCACGGCTGCCGCGCCGAGGATCCACGGCAGGGGGGACTTTTTCTTCTGCTGCGGCTCCGGCTTTTCCGCGTTCAGCGCGTCCTGCGCCTCAGCGTCTTCGCCGGTGATGGTAAAGGAAAGCTCTTCGCCCTTCTGCGGGTCTTCCTGCATGGGAGCGCTGCTGGTCTTTTCGTCCATGATGTGTTCCATCCTTCCAAGTTCTATGGGCAGCACCGCCGAAGCGCGCGGGCGCAATGGGCAAAGCTGCCTGTGGTGTCCCATAAGCATACCACAAGCGGCCGTCGTTTGCAATCGCACGGCAGGCGTTCAGATTTGAACAATTATTGAATTTTCACCCGATAATTTCTTGACAAGCGCGGGAAAAGTGGGTACACTGTAGCTGGAATATGCGATGAAAAGGACAAGTACGGGCTTCTGAGACGCAAAGAGAGCTGCCGGGCGGTGTAAGGCAGCGGTGACGGGCCCCGAAGATCCCCTTGGAGCAGCCGGGGCGAACGGGAGCTTCCCAAGTAAGCCCGGACGGGACTTCCCGTTACAGAAGACGAGTGTCCGCAGGCGCGTGCGCGTGCGGGAATTCAGGTGGTACCGCGGTAATTTATCGCCCTGAGCTCTGGCTCAGGGCGCGTTGTTTTTTCAGGAGGAATTATGGAATACAAACAGACACTCAACATGAACAAGTCGGGCTTCCCGATGCGCGGCGGTCTGCCGATGCGCGAGCCGGATATGCTGAAGCACTGGGAGGAACTCGATCTTTACAACGAGCTTCTCAAGAAGAACGAGGGCAAGCCCCTCTTCGCCCTGCACGACGGCCCTCCGTTCTCCAACGGCGCGCTGCACATGGGCCACGCGCTCAACAAGTGCATCAAGGACTTCATGGTCCGCTCCGCGGCAATGCGCGGCTATTATACGCCCTATATCCCCGGCTGGGACAACCACGGCATGCCGATCGAGTCCGCCATCATCAAGCAGAACAAGCTCAACCGCAAGGCGATGCCCATCCCGGAGTTCCGCTCCGCCTGCCACGATTTTGCGCAGCATTATATCGATGTGCAGATGGAAGGCTTCAAGCGCCTCGGCGTCGTCGCCGACTGGGATCATCCGTACAAGACCATGGCCCCGAGCTTTGAGGCCGAGGAAGTCAAGGTCTTCGGTGCGATGTACAAAAAAGGGCTACATCTATAAGGGTCTGAAGCCCGTCTACTGGTGCTACCACGACGAGACCGCGCTGGCCGAGGCCGAGATCGAATACCAGGATGACCCCTGCACCACCGTCTACGTCAAGTTCCCGCTGCACGACGATCAGGGCAAGCTGACGGACGAGGAAAAGAAGAACCTCTCGTTCGTCATCTGGACCACCACGATCTGGACACTGCCCGGCAACCTTGCCATCGCGCTGAACCCGGTCGAAAGCTACGTCGTCGTCCGCAATAACCAGAACGGCGAGCAGTATCTCGTCGCCGAGGCGCTCATGGAGAAGGTCATGAAGGTCGGCGGCGTGGAGGACTATACCGTCGTCTCCCGCCACGAGGGCGCGTTCTTTGAGAACATGCTGGCCGATCATCCCTTCCTGCCGAAGACCTCCCGTCTCGTCCTGGCCGACTACGTCACCATGGACTCCGGCACGGGCTGCGTCCACACCGCCCCGGGCTTCGGCGCGGACGACTACCAGACCTGCCGCCGCTACGGCATGGATATGGTCGTGCCCGTCAATGACCAGGGCCGCCACACCGACTACGCCGGCAAGTACGCCGGGATGCTGGTCGAAGAATCCAACCCCGTCATCCTCAAGGACATGCAGGAGGCCGGTTCCCTGTTCGCCTCCGAGGAAATCGTCCACTCGTACCCGCACTGCTGGCGCTGCAAAAAGCCCATCATCTTCCGCGCAACCCCGCAGTGGTTCTGCTCCGTCGATTCGTTCAAGGACGACGCCTGCGCCGCCTGCGACGATGTTCGCTGGCTGCCCGCGTGGGGCATCGACCGCATGAAGGCCATGATCCGCGAGCGCGCCGACTGGTGCATCTCCCGTCAGCGCCGCTGGGGGCTGCCGATTCCTGTGTTCTACTGCAAGGACTGTGGCAAGCCCATCTGCACCGACGAAACGATCGCGAAGATCTCGAAGCTCTTCGGCGAATTTGGCTCGAACATCTGGTTTGAGAAGGAAGCGGACGAGCTCGTGCCCGAAGGCTTCACCTGCCCGCACTGCGGCGGCAAGCACTTTGAAAAGGAGACCGATACGCTGGACGGCTGGTTCGACTCCGGCTCGACGCATTTCGCCTCCATGCAGAAGGACCAGGGCTTCTGGCCTGCGACCGTCTACCTCGAGGGTCTTGATCAGTACCGCGGCTGGTTCCAGTCGTCGCTTCTGACCGCAGTCGGCGCGCTGGGCAAGGGCGCTCCGTTCAAAGAGTGTGTCACCCACGGCTGGACCGTCGACGGCGAGGGCAAGGCCATGCACAAGTCCCTCGGCAACGGCGTCGATCCGGCGGACGTGTTCAAGAAGTACGGCGCGGACATCTGCCGCCTCTGGGCAGGCTCTGCCGACTATCATGTCGACGTCCGCTGCTCCGACGCGATCTTCAAGCAGCTGAGCCAGAACTATCTGAAGTTCCGCAACACCGCGAAGTTCTGCCTCGACAACCTCACCGACTTCGACCCCAACCATCTGACCGCGCCCGCCGACATGGAAGCGCTCGACCGCTGGGCCATCACGAATCTCAACGAGCTGCTCGTCAAGTGTGAGGCCGCCTATCAGGACTACGAGTTCCTGACCGTCTCCCACGCCGTGAACGATTTCTGCGTCGTGACGCTCTCGAGCCTGTATCTCGATATCATCAAGGATCGTCTGTACTGCGACGGCAAGGATTCCGCCTCCCGCCGCTCGGCGCAGAGCGCGCTGTGGATGATCCTCGACGCCATGACCAAGGTCTTCGCGCCGATTCTCGCGTTCACCTGCGATGAAATCTGGCTGCAGATGCCGCACCGCGCGGAGGATGACGCAAGAAACGTCGTTTTGAACCAGATGACGAAGCCCTACGCCGATTACGCCCTGTCCGAGGCCGAGATGACCGCCTGGGAGACCGCGTTCCGCCTCCGCTCCGACGTCAATGGCGTTCTGGAGACCGCCCGCGCCGACAAGCGCATCGGCAAGAGCCTCGAGGCGCACGTCGCCCTGTTTGCAAAGGACGAGGACACCAAGGCCGCGCTGGAGGCCGTCAAGGCCATCGACCTGCCGGAGATCTTTATCGTCTCCAACGTCAGCACCGACGAAGCGGCCCCCGCCGAGGGCGCCGTGGTCGAGGCCGGCGTCAGCTACCCGGGCCTGACCGTCGCCGTGAGCGAGGCGAAGGGCACGAAGTGCCCGCGCTGCTGGATGCACTCCGAGACCCCCGACGAGCACGGCCTCTGCCCCCGCTGCGCCGCCGTCTGCAAAGCACTGAACGTGGTTTTTGAATAAGCCCAAACCCAAACCGCCCTGCCGGGAAACCCGGCAGGCCTTGCGGCAGGGAGAACTGACAGCCGGAGACTGACTGGGGGATTGATGGTGAAAATTAAGGCCGTAGTTGAAAGTCTTGTAAAGGCTGATATGCAGTACAAACTTGCAACTGCCGTTCAGCATTTTCTTTTGCTTCTCCAAAAGAAAACGCTGGCAAAAAAAAAAAAGAGCCTGAGAGGAGGGGATTTCCCCGGGACTCCCTTGAACCGACCAAGAAAACCGCTTCGGGTTTCTTGGATCTTCGAAGCTGAAGAAGGTTTCGGGCGGAGCAGAGCCCCGCCCCTACAACCTGCCCCGCAAGAAGGTAACATCCATCTGGATTTCCAACGTACCTTCTATTGATGGCAGATATTCTACGGCAACTGGCTGCAAATTTGGAACCCCCGTATCAGGCGGCGCGTAGTCAGACGCCCGCGAGGTGACTATCGTGTGGAACGACATCTAAAAAACTAGGGTCTACATGAATTCAGAGGCGGAACGCACCAAACCGTAACCCAGCGCCCCTTTTCTCCCCCTATCTTTTCCCGCGCAAGACGGAAAAAACGACCACGGCGGAACGAGCCGCCGCAAGCGACGTCTCTTATCCTCTGTGCTCGTTTCTTCCTTTCCAAACCGCAAACTAAATTTGCGGTTTGGATTTTCCTATGCAAATCTGATACAACCTCTCAGTCTCGGCTGTGCCGAGCCAGCATCCCTACGCCTTTTGTCCCTTCGGGACATTTCCCCCTGATAGGGGAATCGGCCTCTGGAAGGGGAGCCTTTCTTTCCGCTGCGGCGGAGGTTACTCCCCTTCAGGGGCAACGCAGAGGTCGTGGGTCTCGATGGAGTAGAACAGGCCCACGGATGTGTCCCCTCCCTGCATGTCGATCCGCATGACCGTCCCGTCTGCCGCGAGATCGCGGCTCCAGACCGCGTCCGGCTCGAGCACGTCCCGGTATTGGGAAAACTCCACGAAAAAATCGGCCAAGGTCTTATAATAGTGCGGGTACTGCCCTACGCCCCAGCCGTCGCGGTAATCTGCGCCCTCAAAGCTGCGGATCTGGTCTTCATAATCCGCCGTCATTGGCTGCTGCCAGCGTGCGTGGGTCAACCGCTGCTGCACCTGATAGCTGATCGTCTCCGGATCGTCCGCGGGCAGGGGTGGGAACTCGATCATGTCAAAGCCGCCGATCTCGATCTCCGAACCGCCCGCGCCGCTGAGATGGTAACGGTAGTTCGCCTCATCATAGCTCGTGATGCGGTACGGCCCGCGCGGGTCGGCGTCGGAAAGCGTGTGCGCGCCCGTTTCATCATAATACCGCGCGCCGTCGACCAGATACAGGGGCGCGGTGCAGCTCCACATATTCCGCACCGTGTACGGCTCGGTCACCTCCGCCTTGACCCAGCCGCGCGTGTCCGCCGGAGTGTCAAACGGCGTGCATTCGACCAGATACCAGAGCTGCCCGTCCACCGTCCGCTCGGTCAGTGCCTGGACGTATTCGCCCTCCTGCAAGGGCCGGCCGTCGCAGAGCTCCGCAGTGTCCGACGCGTCCTTCCGCATGGCGGTCTCCTGCGTGAGAAGAAGGCCAAGCGGATAGCCCGGCTCCATCGTTGGAACAGGGTCTTCCTCCGGCAGCTCGTCTGCCGGAATTTCGAGCGTGAAGGATTTGATGTACCAGTTTTCTCCGTCCTTTTCCAGCCGCAAAATGGACTCACCGGGGAAGCGGTTCGCCCAACCGAACAACTGCACGTATTCTCCGAATGCATCGATCGAGCCGCTGGTACAGGTGAAGTAGCCGGGGCTGTAGTCGCTGGTGGTGTTATAGAACGCGTCGGTGCTTTCCAGATACGTATAGCCGGAGAACGGCTCCTGGATATCCTTGAGGTCGGCAAGGCCGATGCCCGCGAAGCGCTGCAGGACGGCCTCGACCGCCGACGCCGGATACCGGTGGATGGGCAGCGGGAAATCCTCCAGGCGTTCCGCCTTGAAGTCGGCCCATTTGTCCTTCAGCTGGGCAAACTCCTCTTCCGAAATATCCTCCTCGCCGCATTCGCCGAAGTAAGAAAGGAACTCCTTGAGGTTCAGATCACGTACATCGTCATAGGTCGAGGTGAAGAAGCCGTTGACCGCGAAATGACCGAGCGTATCATCGGTCGACAGCTCATAGTCGGCAAAGATCGCGTTGACCGCGTCGATCTGCTCCTGCGTGAGCGAGACGCCGGTCTTCAGGACGCTTTTCAGCGCTTCCTGATACGCCGCTTCCGGGTCTTCGCCCCTGGCCGTCAGCTCTGCAAACGAGCAGCCGGTGGCCGTCACCGTGAGCAGCAGGGCGAGAACGACGCAGAGGACGCTCGTGCGCTGCTTTCTGGTGAGGAAGACGATGCGCTCCTTGACCGGCGGGCCGGCGAGGCTCAGCGCGGCCGTCTTGCGCGGGGCCTGCGCCAGAATGGCGCGCGCGTAGGCCACACGCTGCGCGGGCGCGAGCTTCACGGCGACGGCCTCGTCGCACGCCAGCTCCGCGTCGCGGCCGGAGATGAACGCGGCAAGCCAGACGAACGGGTTCCACCAATAGACCGTGACTGCCGTGGCGCGGCAGAACGACCAGAGGGGATCCAGATGCCGCAGGTGCGTCAGCTCGTGGCGCAGGATGAGCTCCGCCGCGTCGGTCTGCACCACGTCCTCGGTCAGATAGACCGCCGGAATCAGCCCTGCGAGGCAGGGCGAGGAAATGCTGCCCGCAGCGTAGATGCGGATGCGGCCACGCCTGCCGAGGAAGCGGCGGCTCCTGCACAGCCGGACGGTAAAGACCAGCCACGTAAAGCAGCCAGAGGCCGAGCAGCGCGCTGCCGCAGAACCAGATCACGAGGACCGGCTCGGTCACGAGCGGCATCGCTGCCGCCGGTTTTGCCGCCTCCTGCGGTTGGGAGGCGGGCTGCTGCGCGGGCGTCTGCGGCTGCGCAGCGGCCTGCGTGGGCTGCTGCGCGGCGGGCGCGGCTGCGCCGGTGCTTCGGTCTGCTGTACCGCTGCTGTCTGCTCCGCCGGCAGCAGCGGCAGGGCGTATGCGGTCCCCGGCAGGCAGAGCTTCAGCAGCACCACCAGCCAGAGGGCGTAGATCAGCCGCTTCGGCACGCGGTTTTGAACGCCGCGCGCACCAGCAGCACGGCCGCGATCAGCGCCGAAAGCGTCAAAGCGTCTTTCAGCATGTCAGTCCTCCTGCTGCTCCGCAGCGTCCAGAATGGCCTTCAGCTCCCGGATCTCCTGCTCAGACAGTGCGCCGCGGCCGACGAGATTGGAGACCATCAGCCCGACGCTCCCGCCGTAGACCTTCGTGAGGAACGACGCCGTCTCCTCCGGCTCGACCTCGGCGTAGGCGACAGCCGCGCTGTACTGCTGGTATTTCCCGCTCTCGTCCAGCGTGACCGCGCCCTTGGCGATCAGCCGCTTGAGCATCATAAAGACCGTCGCCTTGCTCCAGCCCGTCGTGGGCGCGAGCGCGGCGACGAGCGCCCCCAGCGTCCGCGGCGACTGCTGCCAGAGCACCTTCATCAGCTTCCATTCTCCATCGGATAAATGCAGGTCTGCCATATCGTCGTCCTCCTTGGTCAACATTTGTTATACTCAGCGTACCATATAGGTAAACATTTGTCAACCTCATATCTTTTGCTATGCTTTCCCGCAGAAAAGTGCTATACTGGGCGCAGAAGGAAAAGAAAGGGGAAATTCGCCATGTCAATCTTATCGCAGCTGAACAGCCCGGCGATGTACGCGATCTGCGGCGGGATCGTCGCCTTCGTCGCGCTGATCTGCATCGTATTTCTCATCCGCGCGTGGAGGGCCGGTCTTGCCATCGGGATGGACCGGACAAAGATGAAGCGCGTGATCGTCTCGAGCGCGACGTTTTCGGCGCTGCCGAGCGTCGGGATCCTGCTGGGCGTGATCGCGCTGTCCGGCAGTCTCGGCACGCCGTGGCCGTGGCTGCGGCTGTCGGTCATCGGGGCGCTGCACTATGAGACGCAGGTCGCGCAGGCCGCGGCCGAGCAGGTCGGCATGAAGAGCCTGTCTGCCGCCGAGATGACACCCGCGGGCTTCGCGACCATCGCGCTGCTCATGAGCCTGTGCATCATCTGGGGCATCGTGCTGTCGATCCTGTTCAACAAGCGCTATACGAAAAAGCTCTCTTCCAGCCCTGCGGGCGGAAAGACGGCGGCGGGCTTCGGCGATCTTGCCATGACGGCGATGTTCATCGGCCTTGTGAGCGCGTATATCGGCAGCTATCTCGGCGGCTTTATCTCCGCGAACGGCCGGTTCACCTTCTCCGGCGACTGGACACCGCTGGCCGTGGCGGCCGTCTCGGCGGGCGTGATGGCGCTGTTTGTGTATCTGGCGGAGAAAAAGCACATCACATGGGTCGAAAATTTCTCGATCGCGGGCAGCATGCTCGCCGGCATGGCGGCCGCCGTGCTGATCGGGCTGGTGTAAGGAGGGCAAGGCTATGGAACAGAAGCAGAAGGACGCCCTCTGGGCACAGTACACGAAGCAGACGCACCGGCTGGGCCGGGTGCTGAGTCTGATCACGGTCGCGCTGCTGCTGGGCGCGCCGTTTGTCATCGGGGCGCTGCTCGGCGCGTATCCGGACCTCGGCGCGACGGCGCGGGGATTTTTGTCCGTGGGTCTGGTGTGGACCGTCAGCAGCGTGGCGGAATTTCTGATCTACACGCCGATGCTGGGCGCGGGCGGCGGCTATCTGGCGTTCATCACCGGCAATCTCATCAACATGAAGATCCCCTGCGCGGTGAATGCCCGCGATCTGGCGGGCGTCAGGACCGGCACGCCGGAAAACGAGATCGTCTCCACGCTCTCGATCGCCACGTCGTCTCTCGTGACGATCGTCATTCTGGCGCTCGGCGTACTCGCGCTCGTGCCGCTGCAGCCGGTTTTGCAGTCACCCGCGCTGCAGCCCGCGTTTGCCAACGTCGTCCCGGCGCTGTTCGGCGCGATGGCGTATCAGTATTACCGGAAAAACATCGTCGTGGCCATTGCGCCGCTCGTGGTGATGAGCGTGCTCTTTACGCTCGTGCCGGGGCTGATCTCGTCCACCAGCTTTATGATCATCCCTCGGGCGCGCTGGCCATCGGGATCGCGTACACCATTTATAAAAAGAAGAAGCAGGAGGCGCAGGCATGAAATATCTGTTGATCCTGCCGGGCGTTCTGGTGCTGCTGGTGCTGATCGCCGTCGTCCGGACGCTCGTTTCCCCGCGGAAGACCTCCAACTATCAGCCGCCGCAGACCGATGAGGCCGAAGCGCTGCGGCTGGCCGGGAAGCTCTCTAAAATGATCCAGGTCGACACGACCTCCCACGCGGGCGGCGACGACCCGGCGCGCTTCCGCGCGTTCCACAAAACGCTCGCAGAGCTGTTCCCGCGGGTCTTTTCCCAGCTGGAGAAGACGGAGATCGACGGAATCTGCTGTTTTACTGGAAGGGCCGGTCGCAGGAGAGGCCGATCCTGCTCATGAGCCATCAGGACGTGGTCCCGGCGGAGGGCGCATGGAGCCACGCGCCGTTTTCCGGCGACATCGCGGACGGCAAGGTCTGGGGCCGCGGCGCTTCGGACACGAAATGCTCCGTCATGGCCTTTTTTGAGGCAGCCGAGCAGCTGCTGGCCGAGGGCTATACGCCGCCCACGGACGTGTATCTCGCCTCGTCGTGCACGGAGGAATGGGCGGGCAACGGCGCGCCGAAGCTGGTAGCTGAGCTGCAGCGCCGGGGCGTGGAGCTGTTTCTCGTCTGCGACGAGGGCGGCGCGATCATCTCCGAGCCCATCGGCGGCATCCCCGGCAACTTCGCCATGGTCGGCGTGTTTGAAAAGGGCAAGGCCGACGTGAAATTCACGGCGAAGTCCACCGGCGGCCACGCCAGCGCGCCGGGAAAGCACACGCCCATCGCGCGGCTGGCCGCGTTCGTCACGGAGGTCGAGACGCACAGCCCGTTCAAAAAGAAGCTCCTGCCGGAGGTCGCGGCCATGTTCCGGACGCTCGCGCCCTATGCCAGTTCGTTCGGTCTGCGGCTGCTGCTGGGCAATCTGTGGCTGTTCGCGCCGCTGCTCAAGCTCGTGCTGCCCGCCGTCAGCGCGCAGGCGGGCGCGATGCTGCGGACCACCATCGCGTTTACCACGCAGTCCGGCTCCGACGCCTACAATGTCATCCCGCAGGAGGCGACGCTGGGCGCCAACATGCGCTTTATCCCCCATCAGGGCGAACAGGAAAGTCTCGCCATCATCCAAACGCTTGCCGAAAAGCACGGACTTTCGACCGAGGTGCTCCACGCGAATGATTTTACGCCCCCGGTCGATATCCACGGCGAGGCGTTTACGCTCTTTACGCGCGTCATCGGCGAGACCTTCCCGGGCCTTGCCGCAAGCCCGTATGTCATGACCGGCGCGACCGACGCGCAGTTCTACCAGCCCATCTGCAAAGCTGCATCCGCTTCGCGCCCGTGATCTACGGCCCGGAGCAGATGCGGGGCATGCACGGGCTCAACGAAAATATCGAATACCGCTGCCTGCCCGGCGCAGTGCGGTTCTATCAGAACTTGATTCGCGCAGAAAAATGAGGAAGTCCCGGACGCGCTGCGGCGCGTCCGGGAAGTTTTATTTTTCCTGCTTGACGCGCAGGGGGAAAGGCTCTATAATAGGGAAGCTTTTCGGACTTTTTCAACTTTACGACGCAAAAAGAGGCTCGATTTTCATGTCCAGATCGCTTTCCGCCCACGCGGGCGGCATCACGATGACCGAAGGGTCGTTATACAAAAACATCTTCCTGTTCAGTGTGCCGCTGATCTTCTCGCAGCTGCTGCAGGTGCTGTTCAACATGGCGGACGTCGCCGTGGTCGGCAAGTTTTCCAGCGCGACGGCGCTGGGCTCCGTCGGCTCGACGTCGACGCTCGTGACGCTGTTCACGGGCTTTCTCATCGGCCTGTCCAACGGCGTCAACGTGCGCGTGGCGCAGTACCTCGGCGCGAAGCAGGAGGAGGACACGCGCAACTGCGTGCATACGTCTTTGATCCTGTGCACGCTCTCAGGGCTCGTGATCGCGGTGCTGTGCTTTTTCCTGGCCGCGCCGATGCTGGAGCTGCTCCGGACGAAGGACGATCTGCTGCCCGGCGCCGTGCTCTATTTCCGTATCTACGCGCTCGGCATGCCGGCGCTCGGCATTTTCAACTTCGGCAACGCGGTATTGAGCGCGAGCGGCGATACGAAGCGGCCGCTGGCCTATCTGACGGCGGCGGGCATTCTGAACGTGATCCTCAATCTGTTCTTCGTCATCGTCTGCAAGATGGCGGCCGACGGCGTCGCGCTGGCAAGCGTGATCTCGCAGTATCTGTCGGCTGTGCTGATCCTCATCCATATGGTGCGGCTGCAGGACAGCTGCCGCGTGGAAGAAAGCGCCTGCGCCTGCACGGGGGCGAAGCCGGCCGCATTCTCGGGGCTCGGCATCCCGGCTGGCATCCAGCATATGATCTTCGCGGTGGCGAATCTCTTCATCCAGGTCGGCATCAACTCGTTTGATTCCACCGTCGTCTCCGGCAACTCCGCCGCGGTCAACGTCGACAACGTGATCTACAACGTGATGGCCGCGTTCTATACCGCCTGCTCGACCTTCATGGGCCAGAACTGGGGCGCGGGGAACAAGGACCGGATGATGAAGAGCTATTATATCAGCCTCGGCTATTCGTTCCTCATCGCGGCAGTCCTCGGCGTGGGCTTTCTGCTGTGCGGCGAGCCGTTCCTCTACATCTTCACGAACGACGCGGACGTCGTGGCCGCGGGCATGGAGCGGATGCAGATCATGTGCTTCTCCTACTGTATCAGCGCGTTCATGGACTGCACCATCGCCGCCTGCCGCGGCATCGGCCGCAGCTTCGTGCCGACCATCATTGTGATCCTCGGCTCGTGCGTGTTCCGCGTGGTCTGGGTCTATACGCTCTTTGCGCATTTCCATACGATCCCGTCGCTGTATCTGCTGTATCCGTTCTCCTGGATCCTCACCGCGGCGGCGGAGATCCTCTACTTCATCCGCTGCTGCCGCCGTCTGCGCATTGCGCAGGCCTGACCGAAGCAAAAATACCGCCCATCACAGGAGCGATCCTGTGATGGGCGGTTTCTTTTTCAGTTCTCCAGCGCCTGCGCCTCGCGGCTCTGGCAGGTGAACAGGAGGATCTGGCGGGAATCCGCCTCCTGCTGCAGCAGCTGCAGGGCCAGGCGCAGCCGCGTATCGTCGAGCATGGCGAGCGCGTCGTCGAGCACGATGGGCGCAGAAGCCGGCAGCACCATGCGGCAGACGGCCAGCCGCACCGCGAGATACAGCCCGTCCGCCGTCCCGCCGCTGAGACTCAGCAGCCGGTGCATGACGGCGTCCTGCTCCCCGGCCTCCAGGTTCATCCGGCGGTCGACCTGCACGCGGGCATAGCGCCCGCCGGTCAGCGCCGCGAAGATCTCCGAGGCCTCCTGCACGAGCCGGGGTGAGAAGCGCGCGGCCAGCGCGGTATTCGCCTGCTCCAGCGCGGCTCTTGCAAGCTCAAGCGCGGCTTTCCGCTCGTTCAGTGTCTCCAGCTGTTCGCCGAGCGCCTGTTTTTTCGCCGTCAGCTCCGCCTCGCTGCCGAACTGCTCCAGCCGTCCGCGGCTCTGGTCGACTGAGACTGCACCGCGGCCAGCAGCGTCTGCGTCCGGGCCAGGGCGGCCTCGGCCTGCGGGCGGGTCAGCTCCGGCGGGTCGGACGGCGCGTCCGGCAGCTCCGGGAGCTCACCGAAGGCCTGCCGCAGCGCGTCATACTGCGCGCCCGCCTGCCGCGCAGCCAGCTGCGCGTCGTGATACGCGCCGTAGGCGGCCAGCGCCTTGGCGATCGCGGCCTGCGCCGCCGCGGGCGTGCCGGCCTCCGCGAACATGCGGACGCTGCCGAGCAGCGCCGCCGTGCGCTCGGCGCGCAGGCGTTTGGCGGCCTCATACGAAGCGGCGTCCTCCGCCGCGCGGCTGCATGCCGCGCGCCAGACGCGCAGCGCCTCGCGCGTATCGGCGGCCAGAACGGCAAATTCGTCCCGGCTGCGGTTGCCGTAGAGCGTCAGCAGCGCCTGTGCCTGATCCAGCTCCTGCCGCTCGCGCCTGCGGTTGTGCCGCGCGTGCAGCAGGGCAAGCCCGACGCAGCCGAGCGCGATCAGCGCGTCCACAGCACAGATCAGAATCTCGTGCAGCCCAAACCAGCCGACCGCGGCCAGCGCAAGCCCGGCTATCGCGAAGATCCAGCACAGCGCGGACGAGCGGTATTTCTTCGCCGTCAGACGGTCAAATTCCCGCATGTCGTGCTGCGCCTTTTCCATGAGCCGTTCCTCGTCCACCCCGGCGAAGGCCGGCGGGCAGGCAGGCTTTTCAGGCGCGGGCGCCGGTTTTTCCGGCTCCGGGGATCGCAGCAGAGCCGCAGCCTCCTGCGAGAGGGTCTGAAGCGTTCCCTCCTGCGGGAGCCGGGCGCACATGCGCGGCGGCGGCGTTTTCTCGGTTCGACGCCTGCAGGGCGGCGAGTCTTCGCGTCGTAGAGACGCTTGCGCTTCTGCTGCGTCTCGGCGGCCTCCAGCGCCCGCAGCTGCGCCTCGCAGTTCGTTCTTCTGCAGCTGCAGCTGCTGCAGCTGCGCGTGCAGCTCCAGATTTTTCTGATGCTCGCCCGCGAGCGTCTGCAGATTCTCCTCCACGGCGGCAAGCGCCCGCTCGGCGTCCGGGATGAGGCCGGTCTTGTTATGCTTGACGCGGTTCTGCCACGTCTGCAGCCGCTTGTCCGCGGCGGCGTAGCTGACGGTCTCGTCGCCCGTCGTGACAAGGGCGGACAATCTCGATTCCAGACTCTCATCCGGCGTCAGCCCGAGCCCCGCCTGCCGGACGAAGGCGCTGCGCTGGTACACGCTTTTCGGCACGCCCAGCAGCCGTTCACCGCAGTTGGCCCCGGTCAGACCCTCGACCGACAGGCCGGAATCGGTATAGACGGCGGAAAACACGCTCATCGGCGCGCGGGCGGCGGAGGTGCGCGTCAGGGTGAGGCGGCGGCCGTCCTGCTCGTAAGCTCGACCGTGCCCTCCATCGCTTTGCCGTTCCAGGGCTGATATTTCGTCTTGACGGGCAGAACACCCGTTTTTACCCGCTCGGAGGTATCGACGCCATAGAGCATGGCAAGCAGAAATTCCGCCCATGTGGACTTGCCCGCCTCATTCGGCAGCTGCAGCAGGTTCAGCCCGTCCGTCAGCGTCAGCGTCTCATGGTCGAGCCTGCCGAAGGTCGCGGTCATGCGCAGAAGCTTCATGCGTCTATCTCCCTTCCGTCCATGGCGGCCGTGCCGAGCCGCGCAGCGAGCGCGATGGTGCGGCGCGCGGCGTCTCCGTCCGGCGCGGCGTCATACTGCGCCTTGAGCGCCTGCAGAAACAGACCGCGCAGCGTATCGTCCGCCGCATCCTGCCAAGGTCCTTCCGCGGCCGCGTCTCGTCGCGCACAGCGACGGCGTAGAAGCGCGGGGCCAGCGCCGCCTGCAGTGCGGGCAAGTCGACCGGCTCCGCCTCGCCGGTCAGGAGCACACGGTAGATATCGTCCTGCGTCCGCTCCGGCAGGGCAGCTTTGACAGCGGCCAGCGCGTCATCGCCCGCGTCCACGCGGAGGATCTCGTATTTTCTCCCGGGCAGCGGCAAAAAGTCCAGCTGTACGCCCGCGTCGGTGATCCGGCCGAGATACGCGCCCTTCTGCCCCAGCTCGTCAAAGCCGCGGCCCATGGCGCAGCCCGGCCAGGCATACGCCGTCCCGCCGGCCGTCAAAAGGCCGCTCGCCTGGTGGATATGCCCGAGGGCGAGATAGGAAAGGCCGGACTGCGCGATCTGCGCGGGCAAGATCGGGTTATACGGAGACGACGGCTGCGTCGGGTTCCCGTGGACGACCATGAGGTTCGTCCGGCCGTCATCCTTTGCCGCAAAGCCCTCCAGCAGCGCCGGGCAAAACCGCGCGGGAAAGCCCGCGCCATAGACGCGCAGATTCTTTTCCGGCAGCTCAACGGCCTCAATTTCATCGGTCTTGAAAATATGCACGTTTTCCGGCCAGACCTCCGTCAGATACGCGCTGCCGGGCAGCAGGCAGTCGTGGTTACCGGGGCTGATGAAGACCGGCGCGTGGATCGACGCCAGCGCCCGCCGGAGCGCCAGCAGCGTCTGCTCCGACGCGCTGCTGCTGTCAAACAGATCGCCGGCCAGCAGCACGACGTCGCAGTCCTGCGCGTTGGCGGCCTCGGCAAGGTCGGTCAGCAACGCCCGCTGCTCCCGCCGCCGCGTTCGGCGGCCTGTTCGGGGCTGAGCGCGGCGAACGGCGCGTCCAAATGCAGATCGGCAGCATGCAGAAATTTAATCAAGGATCCCACCCTTTCTGCGCCCGTGCAGCGCTTTGCCGCGGCGTCGTAGGTAAATACCGCGCCCGTGAGCATGCACGGGCCGGGCGCGCCTCATACCGGGAGGTCAGCTCGCCGCGGAAGTTGGCGATGGACTGCTCCGGCCTCACGCCGATGACGGAGCGGACCGGGCCCGTCATGCCGAGATCGGTCAGATAGCCCGTGCCCTTCGGCAGAATCTGCTCGTCCGCCGTCTGCACATGCGTGTGCGTGCCCCACTGAGCAGAAATTTTCCCGTCGAGATAATACGCCATGGCAAGCTTTTCGCTCGTCGCCTCGGCATGGAAGTCCAGAAAGACCGGCACCCCCCCAGCTCCTGCAGGATCTTGTCCGCGATGAGGAAGGGGTTATCCGGCCGGAAGTCCAGATTGCACCGGCCGAGCAGGTTCATCACGCCGACCGGCCCGATCTTCGTCTCAAATACGCCCCCCGCGGCCGGGCAGGCTCGGCAGCAGATTGGCAGGCCGCAGGATATAGGGGCAGTCGTCCAGATACGCGCAGATCTCGCGCCGGTCGAAGGAGTGATTGCCGAGGGTAAGGACGTCCGCCCCGGCGTCCAGCATCCGGTCTGCCTGCTTTGGCGTCAGGCCGGTTCCGCTGGCATTTTCACCGTTGACAACGCAGAAGTCCGCGCGGTAGAGTTTTTTCAGGCTCCGCAGATGCTGTTCCAGACACTGCAGCCCGCCTTCGCCGACCACGTCGCCGACGGCCAGAACACGAAGCTCCATAAGAAGCCTCCTTTACATAACATTTTTTTCAGTATACCATTCAAAAAATTTTCTTTGGCAATGCTATACTGTATCCTGAAAACCCGGGACGCTTTTTGCGTCTTATATAGACAGACAGAGAAAGGAGTTTTTTATGGAGGATTCGGCGATTATCGACCTGTATTGGGCGCGCGAAGAGCGTGCGCTCAGCGAGACGGATACGAAATACGGCGGCTATTGCCGCTCCATTGCCCATAATATTCTGCGAAACCGCGAGGACAGCGAGGAATGCGTCAGCGATACCTGGCTGCACGCATGGAACGCCATGCCGCCGCAGCGGCCGTCGATTCTGTCGTCGTTCCTTGGCAGGATCACGCGCAATCTGTCCTTTGACCGCTGCCGCAGGCAAAACGCGGAAAAGCGCGGCGGCGGCGTCGCTGCCGTTGGCGCTGGATGAGCTATCCGAGTGTGTCCCGGCTCCCGGCCGGGTCGAGCAAGCGCTTGAAGGACGCGAACTGGCAGAGGCCATCGACCGCTTTCTTCGGACGCTTCCCGAGCGCGAGTGCAGCATCTTCCTGCGGCGGTATTGGTATGTCGACTCTGTGCAGGATTGCCGCGCGGTATGCGCTTCAAGGAGAACACCGCAAAATCCATTCTGTTCCGCACACGGGAAAAGCTGCGCCGGTATCTCGCCGGAGAGGGGATCATTGTATGAAAGAACAAAGTGAAAAGCTATTCCGCGCCATCGGCGATGTCGGTGACGATCTCGTTGCGCGCCGGATGCACCGGTCAGAAAAAGCGCCAGCGTGTGGGTCAAATGGGCCGCGCTGCGGCCTGCTGCGCGCTGGTGATCGGCGCGGCGGCATTTATCGTGCCGATGTTTCACGCAGGCTCGTCCGCGCCGGAGACGGCCCTCCCTCTCCGTGGACGCCTCGCCCGCGGAGACCGAGCTGGCCTCGCAGGAGATGGAAACGGCGGAAGCCGCGCCCGAAGAGGCTATGGAAGAGCCCGCAGCCGCGGAGGCGCCGGAGGCCAGCGAAAAGAGCACCCAGACGCTTCCGGGCGCAGACAGCTTCGCGGTCGTGCCGGAGAGCATCACACGCGTGTCGGCGGACTTCCAGCTGACGTGCGAAGAAGACGCCCCGCTGGCGCTGCGCAGTGAATGCTGGCTGGAGACACAGACAGACGGCGAATGGCAGCCGCTGGATGCGGCGCTGCTCAAGACGCAGGAGCAGACGGACGAGGCTGCGCCGGAAACGGCGGTCTGCACGCTGCACTACGACTGGCAGACGCTCTACGGCGAACTCGATGCCGGCGAATACCGCCTGGCCCAGCCCGTGATCCTGCCCGACGGCTCAGACTATACACTGTACGCGGAATTCACGGTCGAATAACGCCCTCCAAGGCTCCCCTGGAAGGGGAGCTGTCACCGAAGGTGACTGAGAGGTTGCCGCAAATTTGCATAGAAAAAACCCAAACCGCAAATTCAGTTTGCGGTTTGGAAAAACGAGCACAGAGGATAAAGAAGCCTTGCCTGCAAGGATTCGTTCCGTCGTGGTCGTTTTCTGACGAGGCCCCTTCTTTTCCGTCTTGCCGGAAAAGAAGGGGGGAGAAAAAGGGCGCTGGGTTACGTTTGGTGCTTCCTGCGTCTGAATATAGGTGGGAACCGATGTTTTAGTTGTCTTTCCACACGAAACTCACCTCACGGGTGTCCTGGTGCGCGCCGCCTGATACGGTGCAACAGATTTGTGAGCAGTTGCGTTTGAAGCGGGAAATAGAAGGTGCAGACCAGATTTGTTGGTCTGCACCTTTTTTGGGGAGTCTTCTTTCATTGCTCTGCACCCTGTAGGGGCGGGGCTCTGCTCCCGCCCGTTCTTCCGATGAAATCGCCACCGGCGGGCGCAGAGCCCCGCCCCTACAATCTGCCCCGCAAGAAGGTAACATTCATCAAATCTTTGATTGCACCTTCTATTGATGGCAGATATTCTAAAACGTTACAAGTCTGATACCCCCATATCAGGCGGCGCGTACCAGGACACCCGCATAAGGTGATCACCGAGTGGAACGCCAGACTAAAACACAAAGGCGCCTGAATTCAGATGCAGGCACCCCCCGTATCCCCAAGCACTCTTTTCTCCCCATCTTTTCTCTTGCGAGAAAAGATGCCAGGCGTCGGCAGTCGCAAATCTGCGAAAACCTCTCAGCTCCCCTGGGAGGGGAGCCTTTTCCGCTGCGGCTGGGCATAAAAATTTCCCCGCCGCGGGGTTTTTCCTGCGGCGGGGTGTTTCTTTACCCGATAAAGCCGACTGCGCTGCGGCAGACGAAGTAGAACAGGTGGTCCTCGCTGTTGGCGAGAATCAGAACATCTCCGACCTCGCCGAGCACGCTCGCGTTGCCGACGACCAGCGGCCCGGCCGTGACGGACACGGTCCCGCGGCCGGCCAGGTCATCCGACGAACGGTCGCACGGCGTGGGCTTGGCGGGCGGCGTCGGCGCAGGGGCCGCAGCCGGCATGGGTGGCCTGATAGAAGAGTTTTGCAAGTTCGTTGTAGGCCGCCTCCGCACTGGGGAAGTCAGTCGTCTCCGTCACGCCGAAAGCTACGGCGCTCACGCTGCACAGCCGCACAGAGTCCGCGTCAAAATACGGCCCCTCGGCGCAGCAGGCTGTCTCCGTGCCCCCGGTGCAGATGGGATTGGGATAGTAGATCTGGCCGGAAACCTCTAAATTCTCACACGAATCCGGCGTGATCTTCACAAATTCCCCGTCCAGAGGCCCGGTCAGGTTGTCGTATGGAGTTGTAACCGTCGCGGGACAGTTCAGCGACGAGCCGAGCACAAAATCGCGCGTGATGAACGCAAACTGCTTATAATCCGTCAGTGCGGCAAAGCGCGGGCGGCACAGCAGCTGCAGCCGCAACGAGCCCCGGCGCACAGGAACATCCGCAGCCGCAGCTGATATCGGCCTCCGTGACCGGCGCGACGGGCCGCTCACCCGGCCAGACCGGCGGGAACGGGGGCGGATACGGGGGATAGGGCGGATAGGGCGCGGGTCCGGGGCACGGAGGCGGGCACGGAGGCGGGCACGGAGGCGGCGGGCACGGCTGCTGGCAGGTCTGGCAGGCCTGGCTTTCCTGCGCGTCCTGCACGCCGCCGGTCGTCGTATAATTGCAGGGTTGATTCATAAAACCCCTCCTTCAACCTTAAAGAATTGTTTCTGTCTTCCCTACCATATGCCGCGGCGCTTCATTTGGTGCACGGTTGCAAAAACCATCCAGATGCGCTATGATGCTTTCTGTCACGGGCCGTCAGGAACCGACGTCCGTTATCTGAGAAAAGAGAGGCTTGCATCTATGCGTAAATTCCGTACCGCCGCCGCGCTGGCGCTCTGCGCGGTCTGCCTGCTGCAGACGGCCGCGCCCGTCCTTGCCGCGGAAGACTACCCGGCCCCCGATGTTTCCGGCAAGACCGTCGAGGAGCTGATCGACGCGTTCCGCGCCGATCATGACCTGACCGAGGACAATTTTGAGATCAGCTACTACAACACCGTCACCGGCGAGAGCTATGATTTCAATGAGACGAAGATGCTCTACGGCGCGAGCACGTACAAGCTGCCGCTGAACCTCTATTATTATGATATGCAGCTGGCCGGCGAGATCACCGGCGACACGATGATCACGAAGGGCTCGACGCTCGACGAGGCGCATTACCAGTCGCTCGTCTACTCCAACAACGAGCTGTCCTACTCCCTCTGGCGGCGCATCGGCGACTGGCCGGAATACAAGATGGCCATGCGCAAATATTTCACCATGACCGACGACGAGATCCCGCAGAATTACTATTATGACCACCTGTTCTGCACGCGCATGATGCTGGACACGCTGAAGGTCGTCTGGGACGGGCAGGAGAACTACACTGAGCTGATCGACTATCTGACGATCGCCTGCCCGGGCGCGTATTTCAAGACGTATCTCGACGTGAATGAAACGCCCATCGCGCATAAATACGGCAGCTACAACGGCGCAGAAAACGACGTCGGCATCATCTGGGCCGAGCGGCCGTTTCTGCTGGCGGTCTATACCTCCGGCCTGTCCTACGGCGCGGGCGGGAATGTGGATAACGCGTATGCTGATGGGCAGAGCGCGGGGTCGGTGATCTGCGGGCAGCTGGCAGTTCTGTTCAAGACCTATGTGGAAGAACAGGCGCGGCTGGCACAGGAGCAGGCGGAAAAAGGAAGCGGAGGCCGCCCGCCTCGCCGAGGAACAGGCAAAGGCCGAGGCGGAAGAACAGGCGCGGCTCGCCGAAGAGCAGAAGGCCGCGGAGGAAGCCGCCGCGGAAGCGGCCCGGCAGGCCGAGCTCCAGCGGCAGGCCGAGGAGCAGCAGCTGGCTGGCCGAAGAGCAGAAGGCCGCGGAAGAAGCCGCCGCGGAGCAGGCCCGGCAGACCGCGCACCGGGAGCTCCTGCTGCGCATCGGCGGGGTCGGGATATTCTCCATCCTCGTCATCGCCCTGGCTGTCGTGCTGATCCGGAAGCTGCATAAAGCGGGGAAATGCTGAAAATGTGCCAGCAGACACATCTAGGGTTCCCCTGGAAGGGGTGCCTGAAACAAGCGGTGCAGACCAGCAAAGCTGGTCTGCACCGTTTCTGGTTTGGGGGTTATTCTTCTGCCGGGACGTGCGTGACGACAGGGGATGGCCGGCAGCGTCGAGCAGCGGGTCAGGCCGCCGGCGTAGCCGGAGGCGATCCAGAGATAGTTGACGCCGGTCGTTTTGTCGACCCAAATCTCACGGTTCGTGGTCCAGGTACTGCCCTCGTTCAGCACCTTGATAAAGCGCTCGTCCTGCTTCGCCATATTACTTCGTCTCCTTTACCGACTCGGCAATGCCGGAGGCCAGGCCCGCGAAGCCCTGCAGCTCAGACGGGATGATGATCTTCGTGGCCTTGCCGTCGGCGACCTTCTGCATCGCCTCGAGGGCCTTGAGCTTGATAACCTGATCGTTCGGCGCTTGCGCGTTGAGCAGCGCGAGCGAATCGGCCATGGCCTTCTGCACGGCCATGATGGCCTGCGCTTCGCCGTCAGCTTTGAGAATGGCGGCCTGCTTTTCGGCCTCGGCCTTCAGAATGGCGGCCTGCTTTTCCGCGTCTGCCTTCAGGATCGCAGCCTCCTTTTCGCCTTCGGCGACGAGGACCTGGCTGCGCTTCGTGCCCTCTGCCTGCAAGATTGCCTGACGGCGGTCGCGCTCGGCTTCATCTGCTTCTCCATGGAGTTCTGGATGTCCTGCGGGGGAAGAATGTTCTTCAGCTCCACGCGGTTGACCTTGATGCCCCATGGGTCAGTGGCGTCGTCGAGCACGGCGCGGAGCTTGGTGTTGATGGTGTCGCGCGAGGTAAGGGTCTGGTCCAGCTCCATCTCTCCAATGATGTTGCGGAGTGTCGTGGCCGTCAGGGTCTCCATCGCCATCATCGGATGCTCAATGCCGTATGCATAAAGCTTGGGGTCGGTTATCTGGTAGTAGACGACGGTGTCGATCTGCATGGTGACGTTATCCTTGGTGATGACGGGCTGCGGCGGATAGTCGAGCACCTGCTCCTTGAGGCTGACCTTTTTGGCCACGCGCTCAATGAACGGGACCTTGACGTGGATGCCGACCTGCCAGACCTTCGAGAACGCACCGAGACGCTCGATGACGTACGCGCGGGACTGCTGGACGATGTGGATGTTGCTGACGATGATGAGCAGCACGATGACTGCAAGGGCAGCGATCGCGATCAATCCGATGGGCATAATGGTTTCCTCCTTCATTTTTCAGGTTTCTGTTCTTCTGTTTGTGGTTTATGCTTTCTCACAGGGCATTTCTGCCGGTTTTACGTAGAGCTTCGCGCCCTCGACGCGCTCGATGGTCACGTGGCGGCCTTTTTCGATGCGTTCGCCGGTCGCACATTTGGCCGTCCAGAGGACGCCGCTGACGCGGACCGCACCGGTATCGGCGCAGGCGTCGATGGTCTCGGTCACAGTCGCGGTCTGACCGGCCAGGCGGTCGGCGTTCATGCGCTCGGGCTTTTTCGTCCATTTCTTCCGGGCGATCGGGCAGACGAACGCCAGAAGCACTGCCGACACTGCCAGAAAGACCGCCAGCTGCACGGCCAGCCCCGCGCCCAAAATCGCCGCGGCGAGCGCGCAGACCGCGCCGCCGATGAACCAGACCGAGACCAGCGCGACCGTCGCCGCCTCCGCGGCGATGAAGACCACGATGGCGATCAGCCATCCGATCACTTCATAAGACATGCTCCACTCCCCCTTTCCTGTCTGGATACAGTATAACGGATTCCTTCCGGCTTGTCACTGCAAATAAATATAAAGTTTTTCCTCATATTTTACAAAAACGTAACAGATACCGTTTGCTATTTGCGCGCGGATTCCTTATACTTAGAGCGATACCGATATTACTATAGATTTTGGAGATCGAACATGGAAACTATGACTTTCTGCGTACCGTGTCTGTTCGGGCTGGAGGGGCTGGTCGGCGACGAGCTGCGGCGGCTGGAGCTTTCGAACGTCCGGGTCGAGGACCGGCGCGTTTTTTTTGAGGGCGATTTCGCCGCCATGGCGAAGGCGAACCTCTGCTGCCGCATGGGCGAGCGCGTGATGATCCTGCTGTCGGAGTTCGACGCGCACAGCTTTGAGGACCTGTTTCAGGGTGTCAAAGCCACGCCGCTCGAGCGGTTCATCCCGAAGGACGGGGCCTTCCCCGTCAAGGGCTACAGCTTAAACAGCCAGCTGCACTCCGTGCCCGACTGTCAGGCCATCGTGAAAAAAGCGGCCGTGACCCGCCTCGGCGAGAAATACGGCCTCGGCTGGATGCCGGAGACCGGCGAAACGTACCAGCTGCGCTTTTCCATCATGAAGGATCATGTGGAGCTGTTTCTCGATACCTCCGGCGTGAGCCTGCACAAGCGCGGCTACCGCCGCGAGGCCAATCTCGCGCCGCTGCACGAGACGATGGCAGCCGCCATGGTGAATCTGGCCCGGTATCGCGGGCGGGATTTCTTCTGGGACCCGTTCTGCGGCTCGGGGACCATCTGCATCGAGGCGGCGATGATCGCGCTGAACCGCGCGCCGGGGCTGAACCGGTCGTTCATGGCCCAGAAATGGTCCTGCGTGCCCGAGACCGTCTGGCAGCAGGCCCGGACCGAGGCGCTTGACCGCGAATACCGCGGGGAATACCACATCCTCGGCTCCGACATTGACCCGGCCTCCCTCGAGATCGCGCAGCAGAACGCGCGCAAGGCGGGCGTCGGCAAGCTCATCGAGTTCCGCGAGGCGGACGCCACGAAGATGAGCCTGCCCACGGACAAGGGCCTTCTCGTCTGCAACCCGCCCTATGGCGAGCGGATGCTCGAGCAGCGCAGCGCGCAGCGGCTGTACGGCACGTTCGGCCGGCATCTCAAGTATGCCGACGGCTGGAAAAAATACATCATCTCCTCCGAACCGGAGTTCGAGCATTACTTCGGCAAGCAGGCCGTCAAGAAGCGCAAGCTCTACAACGGCCGGCTGCAGTGCAACGTGTACATGTACTACTGATCGTCCGGATACTGATAAGACGAAAGAGAAAGGGGAAAGTTCCGCGCTATGAAGCACGTTTTTATTGTGAATCCCGCCGCAGGAAAATCTGACCGCACCGAAAGCTACCGCAAGCTGATCGACGCCGCGTTTGTGCCCCGCGGCCTGCAGTATGAGCTGCTCGTCTCCCAGGCGCCCGGCGACTGCCGGAAGCTCGCGCAGCAGGCTGCCGCCTCCGGCGAGGAGGTCCGCCTCTACGCCTGCGGCGGCGACGGCACGCTCAACGAGGTCGTCAACGGCGTGACAGGCTGTCCCAACGCTGCGGTGACGCACTATCCGGGCGGCTCCGGCAACGACGCCATCAAGGTCTTTGACGATCCGGCCGCCTTCACCTCCATCGAGCGGCTGCTGAGCGCCGAGGAAGCGCCGTTCGATCTCATCCGCTGCAACGATTCGTATGCGCTGAACGTGCTCTCCATCGGCTTCGACGCGCGGGTCGGCACCGACATTGCCCGCTTCAAGCGTCTGCCGCTCGTGACCGGCAAGGGCGCGTACGTGCTCTCGATCCTTTCCAATATGGTGCACGGGCTGTCGGCGGACTATACCGTCACGCTGGATTCCGGCGAGGTGCTCTCCGGACAGAAGACCATGATCTGCATCTGCAACGGCCGGTGGTATGGCGGCAGCTTCAACCCCTGCAGGATTCCGAGCCGGACGACGGCCTTCTCGACGTGCTGGTGGTCGAAAAGGTCAGCCTTCTGCAGGTCGCCTCTGTGATCGGCCATTACCAGAAGGCCCGGTATGCGGAGCATCCGGATCTCATCCGGCGCTATCCGTGCCGGTCGCTGCGCATCGAGTGCGCGGAGCGGTCGGTCGTCAATGTCGACGGCGAGGCCGTCTACACGACGGACGCGAAAATCGAGGTCGTGCCGCACGCGATCCGCTTCTTCTATCCGAAGGGGCTGAGCTATCACGCGAAAAAAATTCACAGTCTGGTCACAAATTTGCCGAAATTACCCCTTGACTTTTTTCCCGCGTCCGGCTATTATATAGATGTTAGCAGTCAGAAGCATTGAGTGCTAAAAATCGTAAAAACGCGCTGCTTCGTGCAGCGACTGGATACTGGAGGTAATTGTTATGAAACTGACGCCGTTGGCAGACAATGTAGTGCTCAAGCGCTTCGAGGCGGAGGAAAAGACCGCATCCGGCATCATCCTCTCCACCGCCACCAAGGAAAAATCCGTGATCGCAGAAGTGATCGCCGCAGGCCCGGGCACCGACGACGTCAAGGTCACCGTCAAGAAGGGCGACAAGGTCGTGACCGGCAAATACGCAGGCCAGGAGCTCAAACTCGACGGCGAAGATTACGTCATCGTCAAGATGGCCGACATTCTGGCAGTAGTAGAATAACTCGTGATTGATTGAAAGGAAGCAATTCTTATGGCAAAGCAGATTGTTTATGGCGAAGAGGCCCGCAAGGCCCTGCTGTCCGGCATCGACCAGCTCGCCAACACCGTGAAGGTCACCCTGGGCCCGAAGGGCCGCAACGTCGTTCTCGGCAAGAAGTACGGCGCTCCGCTGGTCACCAATGACGGTGTGACGATCGCAAAGGACGTTGAGCTGGAAGATGCGTTCGAGAACATGGGCGCACAGCTCGTCCGCGAAGTCGCCACCAAGACGAACGACGTCGCCGGCGACGGCACCACCACCGCCACCCTGCTCGCGCAGGCCATCGTCCATGAGGGCCTGAAGAACGTTTCCGCCGGCGCGAACCCCATGGTCATGCGCAAGGGTATGGAAAAGGCCGTTAAGACCGCTGTGGAGACCATCAAGGCGAACTCCGAGGCCATCAAGGGCTCTGACGACATCGCCCGTGTCGGCGCTGTCTCCTCCGGCGACGAGACCATCGGCAAGCTGATTGCCGAGGCGATGGAGAAGGTTTCCACCTCCGGCGTCATCACCATCGAAGAGTCCAAGACCGCCGAGACCGGTCTGGAGGTTGTCGAAGGCATGCAGTTTGACCGCGGCTACATCTCCCCGTACATGGTCACCGACACCGAGAAGATGGAAGCTGTCATCGACGATCCGTATATCCTGATCACCGATAAGAAGATTTCCTCGATCCAGGAGATTCTCCCGCTGCTCGAGCAGATTGTCAAGACCGGCAAGAAGCTGGTCATCATCGCGGAAGATGTGGAGGGCGACGCCCTGGCTACCCTGCTGGTCAACCGTCTGCGCGGCAGCTTCACCTGCGTCTGCGTCAAGGCCCCCGGCTTCGGCGACCGCCGCAAGGAAATGCTCAAGGACATCGCCGTCCTCACCGGCGGCACCTATATCTCCAGCGAGCTGAACATGAACCTGCCTGACACGCAGATCACCGACCTCGGCACGGCCCGCCAGATCAAGGTCACCAAGGACAACACCGTCATCGTCGACGGCTGTGGCGACCCCAACGAGCCATCAAGGCGCGTGTGGCCGAGATCAAGAACACCCTGGCCATCACCACGTCCGACTACGACAAGGAAAAGCTGCAGGAGCGTCTGGCAAAGCTGTCCGGCGGTGTTGCCGTCATCAAGGTCGGCGCTCAGACCGAGGTCGCCATGAAGGAGCAGAAGCTCCGCGTCGAGGACGCCCTGAACGCGACCCGCGCGGCCGTCGAGGAAGGCATTGTCGCCGGCGGCGGCACGGCGTTACGTCAACGCGATCCCGGCAGTTGAGAAGCTGGTCGCCAAGCTCTCCGGCGATGAGAAGACCGGCGCGCAGATCATCGCCAAGGCCCTGCAGGCTCCGATCCGTCAGATCGCGGAGAACGCGGGCGTCGACGGCTCCATCATCTTTGAAAAGATCCGCTCCTCCCGCAAGGTCGGCTATGGCTACAACGCCAACGCCATGATCCCCGCCGGCATCGTCGACCCGACCAAGGAGTACCGGCGTCCATCGCCTCCTGCGTGCTGACGACCATCTCTGGTGATCCCGTCCGGCATGGGCGGCGGCATGTATTGATCCCCTGAAAAAACTCCAAAAGGTCACGTCAAAAAACAGGATAGACCGCGAATCATGGAGTGTGGTGCTGGAACGGCGATGAGGCGCTGGCGGCCGTCAGTGCGTCGTCCGGCCCTCATCTTCCTGCTCATCAGCTTCTTTACGGGGCTTTCCATGGGCGCGGGCGTCGCGATCTCAAAGTACTTCGGCGCGGGCGACTATGGCCGCGTATCCAAGGCCATTCATACCGACGTGATGCTGGGTCTGCTCAGCGGCATCGTGCTGACCGTCGTGGGCGTTTTGCTGACGCCGACGTTCCTGCGCTGGATGGGCACCGCGCCGGAAGTCCTGCCGGACGCGATCGCGTATTTCCAGTATTATTTCTTCGGCGTGCTGGCCGTCGTCATGTACAACATGTGCACGAGCATCATGAACGCGCTTGGCGACAGCAAGCGGCCGCTCTATTACCTCATCATCTCGTCTTTGACCAATATCGTGCTCGATCTGCTGTTCATCGGCGGCTTCGGCTGGGGCGTGTGGGCCGCGGCCGTCGCCACGACGATCTCGCAGGCCGTGAGCATGGTGCTGTGCCTCATCCATCTGATGAAAAAGGGCACGATCTATCAGCTGAAGCCGAAGGAGCTGCGCATCGACGGCGAAATGCTCGGCCAGATCGTCCGCTACGGTCTGCCCTCCGGCGTACAGAACTCCGTCATCGGCTTTGCCAACGTCATCGTGCAGTCCAACATCAACTCCTTCGGCAAGGTCGCCATGGCCGCCTACGGCGCGTATTCCAAGCTTGAGGGGTTCGCTTTCCTGCCCGTCACGAGCTTCACCATGGCGCTGACGACCTTTGTCGGCCAGAATCTCGGTGCCGGTCTGCATGACCGCGCCAAGCAGGGTTCGCGCTTCGGCATCATCGCCTCCGTCGTCATCGCGGAGCTGATCGGCGTGACGATGTATCTGCTTGCGCCGCAGCTCGTCGCCTTCTTCAGCCCCACGCCGGACGTCATCGCCCTCGGCACGCGGCAGATGCGCACGACCGCGCTGTTCTTCTGCCTGCTCGCCTACTCCCACGCCGTCGCGTCGATCTGCCGCGGCGCGGGCAAGGCCTTCGTGCCGATGGTCATCATGCTGCTGTTCTGGTGCGTGGTCCGGATCACGTATATCACCATCGTCATGCGCATCATCCACGAGATCCAGTATATCTACATGGCCTACCCCATCACCTGGTCGCTCAGCTCGATCGTCTACTTCCTCTACTACCACTTCTCCGACTGGGTCCACGGCTTCGACAAGCAGCCAAAAAAGATTTAAGGCAGCAGACGCAATTACGCGGTACTGCCCCGACAGCAAGACCCGCGGGCACGCCCGCGGGTCATTCGTCTTTTTCGGGCCGCAGGACCTCAAACAGCCGCGCCTGCTGCGGCCTGTCGCCGCCGGCGGCCAGCCAGCCCGCCAGAAAGGCCGCCCGGACCAGCGCAAACTGCGCCTGCTGTGCCTCGTCGTACTCCAGCCGCTCCAGAAATGCGTCAAACGCGGCTTCAAATGCATTGCTCATCATCGCGCCCACCTCATATGAATATATATTTGTATTATATAGTTGCCTATATAATTTTAATATATTATTTCATCTTCTGTCAAGGTAAACTAAGCACAATGAGGTGAGCATATGGCAGAAGAAATCAGGATCACAAAAAGCTTCCACGCAAGGGAGACGATGGTTACCGGATCGTATCTGTGCGCATGAAAGAAACGCTGCTTGAGCGGCTGGACGCGCTGTCCGCAAAGTCGAATCGCTCCCGCAACGAGCTGATCAATCTGCTGCTGGAATCCGCGGTGGATATCGTAAAAATTGATGAATGAAGCATATAAAACACAGCCACAGCCCCTGTCGGGGCTGCGGCTTTATTCGCGGGCTTCCACGGGGATGTACGGGACCTTCATGAGCATGGCGCGGTAGGCCGGGCGCATGATGCGGTTGCCGGTGGCCAGCTCCTCGAGCCGGTGGGCGCACCAGCCAGCGATGCGGGCCGTGGCGAACAGCGGCGTGTAGATGTCCTCCGGAAGATCGAGCATATTGTAGATCAGGCCGGAATACAGGTCGACGTTCGCGCACATGGGGATCGACTGGTGCTTGCGCGTCATGATCTTCCGGATGCCGAGCTCCTCAACGCGCTCCATGAGCTCGAGGTCGTCAGCCCGGCCCTTGTCGCGGGCAAGCGCGGCGGCGTATTTCTTGATGACCACCGCGCGCGGGTCGGACATGGTATAGACCGCGTGGCCCAGACCGTAGATCTTGCCGGAGCGGTCGCCCGCTTCGCCGTCGAGGATCTGATCGAGATAAGCGCCGAGGGCGTCGTCAGTCGGCGCGGTGCCGACGTGGGCGCGGATATCGCGGAACATCTGCATGACCTTGGCATTCGCGCCGCCGTGCAGCGGGCCCTTCAAAGAGCCGACGGCGCCGGCGATGGCGCTGTAGGTATCGGTGCCGGAGGAGGACATGGCGCGGCAGACAAAGGTGGAGTTGTTGCTGGAATGCTCGGCGTGGAGGATGAGCATGAGGTCCAGCAGGTGCGATTCTTCCGGGGTGTAGGCCTTGTCCGGGCGGATCATGCGCAGGATATTCTCCGCCACGCTGAGCTCCGGCTCCGGATTGTGCAGGATGAGGGATTTGCCGTCAAAGTAATGCCGCTTGGCGGCGAAGGCGTTCGCCGCGATCAGCGGGAAGCGGGCGATGAGGCCGATGGACTGCCGCAGGACGTTTTCGAGCGAGGTATCGTCCGCGCTCTCGTCGTAGGAATACAGGGCCAGCACGCTGCGGGCCAGCTGGTTCATGATGTTGCGGCTGGGGGCCTTGAGGATCATGTCCTCGGTGAAGGCGGCGGGCATCCGCCGGGCCTGTGCCATGACGTCATTGAAGCGCTGCAGCTGCGCGCGGGTCGGGAGCTTGCCGAGCAGGAGCAGGTAGGCGACCTCTTCATAGCCGAAGGTGCCGTTCTGCTGGTGCGCGGTGACGATATCCTCGACGCTGATGCCGCGGTAGTAGAGCTTGCCGGGCATCGGCACGCGCTCGCCGTCCATCATATAGTAGCTGGACGCTGCCGACCTTGCTGACGCCGATGAGCACGCCGGTGCCGTCCGCGTTCCGAAGGCCGCGCTTGATGCTCTGGTCCTCAAAATAATGCGCGTCGATCGTGTACTGCTCCGCGATATTCTCGCTCAGCCGCGCAATGTCGTTTTCAAGAAGCGTCGTCTGTTCCGTCATGGATCAACACCCTCCTGCATACCGTTTCCCGCATTGTACACGATATCCGCGTGAAATGCAAGTATAATTTTTGAATTATGCAATCTTTTTTCTGTATCCTGCAGAATTTCTGCGATATGCAGTCGAAATTGCAAGCTGAAATTTTAGTAAATTCATATCGGTTGCAAATTTCTGCAAAAAGCGCCCGTCCTCCGCGTTCCGTGCGTGAAGGACGGGCGTGGCTTTCAGGGGATGATCCGGCTGGGCTTCTGATAGCGCTCCTGCTCAGAAAAGATGCAGCCGCAGTATTTCTGCATGTAGAAGCCGAGCTCCCGCGCGCGCTGCTGGCCGTCGCGGAACATGGGGCGGAAGTCCTGATAGTAGAACTGGACGCCGTATTCCTCCGCCGCGCGATAGCCGACGTCGCGCATCAGCTCATGCTTCTGATAGGGGCTGATGAACAGCGAGGAGGTAAACGCGTCAAAGCCCCCCTCCTTCGCCGCGCGGGCCGCCTCAAACAGGCGCATCTCGTAGCACTTGACGCACCGGCCCGCGATATCCTCCGCGACCTCGCGCACAAACGGCCGCAGGCCGTAATCGTCGCGCACGAGCAGCGGCAGGTCGATCGTCTTCGCGTATTCCTGCAGACAGTTGCGCCGGGCGCGGTATTCGGTGAACGGATGGATGTTCGGGTTGTACCAATACCCCGTCAGCTCCACCCCATCCGCACGCAGCGCATCGATCGGCATATTCGCACACGGCGCACAACAGATGTGCATCAACAGTTTCATAACACTCGCCTCCCGTTCGGATAGCATATCACATTTCCCGCCTCCTGTACAGATTGCAAAAAAAAAACAGCGACATTCCGTGGAAAATGAACATGGACAAGCGCCGGCAGCGGTGCTATAATTCCATCTAATATCAGATACAAGCAAAACTGAACGCAGAAAGGAAGCTGTCATATGTCTGTTCCAACTGAAAGCTATGCGGGCAAGATCCAGCGGAAGCTGATCAAGAAGCAGCGCGTGATCGAGGCTGCCTCCGGCCGCCAGAAGGCTGATCTGGTGCTCAAAATGCGACGTATGTCAACGTGTTCTCCAACGAACTGCTGACGTGCGACATCGCCGTGGCGAACGGCCTGATCGTGGGTCTTGGCAGCTACGAGGGCGAAGTCGAATACGATATGACCGGCAAAATCGTCTGCCCGGGCTTCGTTGACGCGCACATCCATCTGGAATCCAGCCTTGTCACGCCGAAGGAATTCGTCCGCGCAACGCTGCCGCACGGCACGACCACCGTTATCACCGACCCGCACGAGATCACGAACGTCATGGGCACCGACGGCATCGATTATATGTTCCAGGCAACCGAGGGCCTGCCCATCGACGTGCGGTTCATGCTGCCGTCCTGCGTCCCGGCCACACCGATGGATGAATCCGGCGCGAATCTGGACTACCGTGCCATCGACTCCTTCTATGACTACCCGAGAGTGCAGGGCCTTGCCGAGATGATGAACTCCTACGGCGTGATCCACAACGACAAGGAGGTCGTCTCCAAAATCGTCGCTGCGCAGGCGCACCATAAGAAGATCGACGGCCACGCGCCGGGCCTTTGCGGCAAGGACCTCGACACCTACGTTGCCGCCGGCGTCTATTCCGACCACGAATGCTCCACGATGGAGGACGCACTTGCAAAATTGCAGCGCGGGCAGTTTATCATGATCCGTGAGGGCACGGCGGCGCGCAACCTGGAAGCGCTGGTCCCGCTGCTCACGCCGCAGTACGCCGAGCGCTGCATGTTCTGCACTGATGACAAGCACCCGAACGATCTGCTGGAAAAGGGTCATATCGACTATATCTGCCGCGAGGCCATCAACAAATATGGCGTCGATCCCATCATCGCCGTCAAGGCCGCCTGCCACCACGCTGCTCGCTACTTCCTGCTCAATAACCGCGGCGCGATTGCACCCGGGTATCTGGCCGACTTCGCCATGATCGACAATTTCAAGGCCTTCAACGTCCAATGGTGTTCAAGAAGGGCGTTCTGTACTGGAATAACGGCGAGCTGCGCGACTTTGAAGCACCGAAGATTGAGGAATATCTCGACAAACGCGCCCATGACACTTTCCACGTCTCCACGCTCACCGCCCGATGACTTCCGCGACACGCGCCAGAGAGGTGTGCTGGGCATGGTCCCGGGCGAGATCATTACAACCGACAATGGCTACGCTGACCACGTCGATCTAGAAAAGGACATCCTGAAAATCGCGGTTATCGAGCGGCACAAACACGCACCACATCGGCCTCGGTTACATCCAGGGCTACGGCCTGAGGTCCGGTGCAGTGGCCGCAACAAGCATTTCGCATGACTCGCACAACATCATCGTCGTCGGTACCAACTCCGCCGACATGGCGTTCGCCGCGAATTACATCGTCGAACATCACGGCGGCATCGTCGTGGCCGAAAATGGCAGTGTAAAGGGCCGGTTGTGCTGGAGATCGCGGGCATCATGTCCGACCGGCCGCTGACCGAGGTCAACGATCAGCTCGAGGCGGCCAAGGCCGCAGCTTCAGCTCGGCGTCAGCCGAGGCATCGACCCGTTCATGACGCTCAGCTTCATGGCCCTGCCTGTTATCCCGAAGCTCCGCATCACGACGCGCGGCGTCATCGACGTGGAGACGCAGCAGTACGTATAATTTCATCCAGCCGGCCCGCAGGAAGCATCCTGCGGGCCGGCCCTGCGGCGTTGCAATACGCCGCAAAAATATGGTATTTACGGCTGCGATCGTCGCTGTCGATCAGCTGACAAAATATCTGGCCGCATCCCATCTGGTGGCCGGACCATCACGCTCATCCCCGGCTGGCTGCAGCTGCACTATATCACGAACGACGGCATGGCGCTGAGTCTGCTGCGCGGGGCGCGGTGGCTGTTTGTGGTGATGACGGCGGTGTATCTCGCAGTTGTGGTCTATGTGCTGGTCAAAAAGTGGTTCAAAAAAGACGCCGGAGCTGTGGTGCATCGCGGCCATCACCGGCGGCGCCATCGGCAACTTCATCGACCGGATCTCCTCCGGGCCTCGTGATCGATATGATCTGCATCCCGTGGTTCTCCACGTTCAATGTGGCAGACCTGTTCATCACATTCGGCGCGCTGATTCTCGTGGTCTATATTCTGACGAAGGACAAGGAACTGCTGGCCGACAAGCCGAAGGAGCAGAAGAAACCGCATGACGCTGACGCTTGACAAAGACGGCGAACGGCTCGAGCCGCCTCGTGCCGGAACTTACCCGCAGTCAGGCCCAGCGCCTGATCGAGCAGGGCGCGGTCACGCGGGACGGAAGACCCGTCAAAAAGAACGAAAAGCTGCCTGCCGGGACGACGCTGGAGTTGGCAATTCCCGAAGTGCGTGAGACGCCCATCGCGGCGCAGGAGATCCCGCTCGAGGTCTGCTATGAGGACGCGGACGTAATCGTTGTGAACAAGCCCAAGGGGCTTGTCGTTCATCCAGCCCCCGGTCATGCAGACGGCACGCTCGTCAACGCACTGCTGGCACACTGCGGCAATTCTCTGTCCGGCATCGGTGGGGAAAAGCGGCCCGGCATCGTCCACCGCATCGACAAAGACACATCCGGCCTCATCATCGCAGCCAAGAACGACTTCGCGCACGCCGCGCTTGCCGCGCAGCTGAAGGATCACAGTCTGGCCCGGACGTATGTGTGTATCGTCTGCGGCAATATCAAGGACGATTCCGGCACCATCGATGCGCCTATCGGCCGCCACCCGGCCGACCGCAAGAAAATGGCCGTCACGGAGAAAAACAGCCGCAGCGCCGTGACGCACTGGCGCGTGTTGG
>VOFC01006671.1_pt1 | contig 42796 bp, 56 predicted proteins | sample 5384161 | NCBI WGS metagenome assembly VOFC01 (sample SAMN12384722, study PRJNA508395) | human gut metagenome | isolation source: healthy gut B | host: Homo sapiens
GACCTCGTCGATGTTCTCCTCGGCGATGAGCAGACCCTCAAGCAGATGTGCGCGCTCGAGCGCTTTCTTGAGGTCGAACTTCGTGCGCCGGACGATGATCTCCTCCTGGAAGGTGAGATACTCGTCGAGGATGTGCCGCAGGGACAGGATCTTCGGCTGCGACTGGTTGTCGACCAGCGCGAGCATATTCACGGCAAACGTGGTCTGCATCTGCGTCTGGGCGAAGAGGCGGTTGAGCACGACCTGCGTGTTGGCGTCCTTCTTGAGCTCGATGACGATGCGCATACCGTTGCGGTCGGACTCGTCGCGCAGACCGGAGATGCCGTCGAGCTTCTTGTCGCGCACCTGCTCGGAGATGTTCTGGATGAGCTGGCGCTTGTTGACCTGATACGGCAGCTCCGTCACGATAATGCGGATGCGGTCGTGTCCCCACGTCTCGGTCTCGGTGCGGGCGCGCACGACGACGCGGCCGCGGCCGGTGGCGTAGGCCGCGCGGATGCCGCTGCGGCCCATGATGATGCCCTTGGTCGGGAAGTCGGGGCCCGTGACGTGCTGCATCAGGTCGTGAGCGTCGCCTCCGGATTCTCGAGCACGCACACGCAGGCGTTGATGACCTCGGTGAGGTTGTGCGGCGGGATATTCGTCGCCATGCCGACGGCGATGCCCGAGCTGCCGTTGACGAGCAGGTTCGGGAAGCGGCACGGCAGCACGCGCGGCTCGCGGCGGGTCTCGTCAAAGTTCGGGTCCCAGTCCACGGTGTCCTTGTCGATGTCGCGCAGCATTTCGTTGGCGATCTTCGACAGGCGCGCCTCGGTGTATCGGTAGGCGGCCGGAGGGTCGCCGTCGACAGAGCCGAAGTTGCCGTGACCGTCGACGAGCATATAGCGCATGGAGAAATCCTGCGCCAGACGCACCATCGCGTCATACACGGACGCGTCGCCGTGCGGATGATACCGGCCGAGCACGTCGCCGACGCAGGTGGCGGATTTTTTGAAGGGCTTGTCCGAAGTCAGGTTGTCCTCGTACATGGCGTAGAGGATACGCCGGTGCACGGGCTTGAGACCGTCGCGCACATCCGGCAGCGCACGCCCGACGATGACGGACATGGCATACTCGATGTAAGAGGTCTGCATCTCATGGACGAGCTCGCTTTGAATGATCTTCTGGTCGGGATAGAGAATGTCCTCCCGTTTATAGTCCTTGGCCATGGCTGCACACCTCCTTAAATGTCAATGTTGACCGCGTACTTGGCGTTTTGCTCGATGAACGCCTTGCGCGGCTCGACCTTTTCGCCCATGAGCACGGTGAACACCTCGTCGGCGTGCACGGCGTCCTCGAGCGTGATCTGCTTGAGCGTGCGGGTCTCGGGGTTCATGGTCGTCTCCCAGAGCTCGTGCGGGTCCATCTCGCCGAGGCCCTTGAAGCGGTTGATGTCGATCTTCGCGTTCGGGTTGTCGCCGCGCATCTCGGCGGAGATGCGGTCGCGCTCCTCGTCGGAGAAGGCGACGCGCGAGGTCTTGCCGCGGTTGAGCTTGTACAGCGGCGGGATGGCGGAATAGACATAGCCGCCGTCAATGAGCGGACGCATGAAGCGGAAGAAGAACGTCAGCAGCAGCGTGCGGATGTGGCTGCCGTCGACATCGGCATCGGCCATGATGATGACCTTGTGATAGCGGAGCTTGTTGATGTCAAACTCCTCGCCGAGTCCCGCGCCGAGCGCCGTGATGACGGGGGTGAGCTTGTCGTTGCCGTAGACCTTGTCGGCGCGCGCCTTTTCGACGTTGAGCATCTTGCCCCAGAGCGGCAGGATCGCCTGGAAGCGCGAGTCGCGTCCCTGCGTGGCAGAGCCGCCTGCACTGTCGCCCTCGACGATGTAGAGCTCGGTCAGCGAGGGGTCGCGGTCGTTGCAGTCGCGCAGCTTGTCGGGCATGTTGAAGCCCTCGAGCCCGTTTTTGCGGCGAATATTTTCGCGCGCGCGGCGGGCAGCCTCGCGGGCGCGCGAGGCCGTGAGTGCCTTTTCGATGATCGTGCGGCCGACGACGGGGTTCTCCTCCAGAAACTGCGACAGGCGGTCAAAGACGACCGAGTCGACAAGCGCGCGCATTTCGGAGTTGCCGAGTTTGGCCTTCGTCTGACCCTCGAACTGGGGGTTGGTGAGCTTGACGGAGATGACCGCCGTGAGACCCTCGCGGCTGTCCTCGCCGGAGATGCTGTCGCCCTCCTTGAGGATGCCGCTCCGCTTGCCGTAGGAGTTGAGCGCGCGCGTGAGCGCAGCCTTGAAGCCTGTCTCGTGCATTCCGCCCTCCGGCGTGTGGATGTTGTTGGCGAAGGACACGATGACCTCGTTGTAGCCGTCGTTATACTGCAGCGCGATCTCGCACATGGAGTCGCTGCGCTCGCCGGCCATATAGATGGCCTCGGGGTGCAGCGCGGTCTTGTTGCGGTTGATGAAGTCCACGAACTCGCGGATGCCGCCCTCGTAGCACATCGACTCGCTCACGGGCTCCTCGCCGCGCAGGTCGGTGATCGTGATGCGCAGACCGGCGTTCAGAAACGCCTGCTCGCGCATGCGCACGTGCAGCGTCTCATAGTCATAGACCGTGTCCTCGAACATAACAGGGTCGGGCTTGAAGCGCACGGTCGTGCCGGTGTGGTCGGTCTCGCCGACGACGGTCATGGCCTGCGTCGTCTCGCCGCGGGAAAACTTCATCTGATAGATCTTCCCGTTTTTGTGCACGTTCACTTCCAGCCACTCGGACAGGGCGTTGACGACCGAGGCGCCCACGCCGTGCAGGCCGCCGGAGACCTTATAGCCCCCGCCGCCGAACTTGCCGCCCGCGTGCAGCACCGTGAACACGACCTCAAGCGCGGACTTGCCCGTCTGCGGCTGCACGTCCACGGGGATGCCGCGGCCGTTGTCGCTCACGCAGATGATGTCGCCCGGCTCGATGGTCAGCTCAATGTGGCTGCAGTAGCCCGCGAGCGCCTCGTCGATGGAGTTGTCGACGATCTCATACACGAGGTGGTGCAGACCGGACGACGACGTCGAGCCGATGTACATGCCCGGACGCTTGCGCACGGCCTCCAGACCCTCGAGCACCTGGATCTGGCTGGCGTCATATTTTTGTGTGATCTTGTCTGTGATATCTGGCATGGATTTGCTTCCTTCCGTACAGCGCCGCGGTCAGAGATTCTCCAGTCCGCTGGCCTTGCTGCGTTTATATAGTGTTGCGGTGTTGAGCTGTGACAGATAGCAGGTCTGCCCGCTGCCGAGCGAGCAGAGCACGAACGCCTTGGGCAGCTCGTCTCCGGCGGCGTTTTCCACCTGACCGGCCTGTTCCCATTTTTCCAGCGTCTCGCGCGTGCGGTGCGACCATGTGGCGGTGTCCATGTCGAACACGCCCAAGACGCTCTTTTGCAGCGCGATGACCTGATTGCCGAGATGCAGATACATCAGCGGATCCCCCCGTTCTGCACCGTGAGCACGCGGCCGCCGGTGCGTTCGGCGATGCGCGCGTCCTCGCAGCAGGTGATGAGCGTCTGCCCGCCGCCGATGCGGTTGAGCACGAACGCCTGCCGCTGCGCGTCGAGCTCGGAGAGCACGTCGTCGAGCATGAGCACGGGATATTCGTCAAACTCGTCGTGGAAGATCTCCCGTTCGGCGAGCTTGAGCGACAGCGCCGCCGTGCGTGTCTGCCCCTGCGAGGCGAACGCGCGCGCCGGCTGACCGTTGATGTTGATAATGAGATCGTCCTTGTGCGCACCGGTGAGACACTGGCCGCTGTCGAGCTCGGCGCGGCGGTGCTGCTCCTGATGGTCGCACAGGGCGTAGTAGATCTCCTTTTCCGTGCCGAGGGCATCGGTCACGGTACTGACCGTGCGGTATGCAAGCGCCAGCTTGTCGCGCCCGCCGGAAAAGTCGGCGTGAATGGGCGCGGCCGCGATATTCAGGCGCGAGGCATAGGCCGCGCGGTAGCGGATGAGCTTGGCCGAAACCCTGCACATCTGGTCGGAAAAATCGTCGAGCGTGTCGAGCAGCGACGGCTTTTCGTGCCAGTCGCGCAAAATCGCGGATTTCTGGTCATACAGGCGGCTGTATTCGGCCAGCAGCGCGCCGTATTTTGGCCGCAGCTGACTGATGGCCATATCCATCATGCGCCGTCGGGCAGCCGGCCCGTCGCGGATGATGTTCAGATCGTCCGGGCAGAAGAGCACGGCGGCAAAATTTCCCGCGAGCTCGGCGGCGGTCTTTTTCACGCCGTTTTGCCAGATCTGCTTGCGCTGCCCCTGCCGGAGCACGACGCGCACGGTCTGCTCCCGTCCGAAGGCGTACACGTCCGCGAGCACCTCCGCGCTCGTGTAGCCAAAGCCGATGAGCTCCCTGTCAAAGCGGGTGCGAAAGCTCTTGCCGCCCGTGAGCAGGTACACCGCCTCGAGCAGATTCGTCTTGCCCTGTGCGTTTTCGCCGGTGATGACGTTCGTGCCGGGCGAAAACTCCGCCGCGGCGAATGCATAGTTGCGCCAGCCGTTGAGCGCGATCCTGCGCACGATCATTGCGCGCTCTGCACCTTCAGCGTGTGCCCGGCGAAGGTCACGGTGTCGCCCGGGCGGATCTTCTTGCCGCGCATCATGCACGTCTCGCCGTTGACGGCGACCATGCCGTCGGTGATGACCTGCTTTGCCTCGCCGCCGGTCCCCGTGAGGGCGGCAAACTTCAGCAGCGCGTCAAGCTTGATGAATTCCGTTTCGATCGTGATCGTTTCCATAGTTCTCACTCCGGTCACTGTCCGGCGCGCAGACGCACCGGCAGCACCATATACACAAAGTTGTCACTGCCGTCCGCCGGCACGAAGATGCACGGGCTCGAGCCGGTGTTGAGGCAGACGTTGAGCTCATCCGCCGGCGCCGCCTTGAGCGCGTCGGACAGGTAGTGGTCGTTAAAGCCGATCTCGAGATCGCCGCCGTCGCCCTCGCACGGGCAGGAATCGGCCGCCTTGCCGAGCGGCGTCGTGCACACGAAGTCGATGGCGTCCTTGCGGAAGGTCAGGCGCAGGGGGGCGTTGTTTTTGCTGTCGACGATGAGCGACACGCGCTCGACCACGTCGAGCAGATCCGTGCGCGCGGTCTTGACCGTGATGCGGAACGACTCCGGGATCGCCTTCTTATAATTGAGGAAGTCGCCCTCCAGCCGGCGCGAGAGGATGACGGTGCTGCCGACGGTGAACGAGATGTGCTTGCTGCCGACGGACATCTTGACGCGCTCGTCGCTGTCGCCGCACAGACGCTCCAGATCGCTCAGCGCCGTGCCCGGCACGATGAAGCTGCAGTCGTCGCCATAGCCCTCAACGGGCTCGCGGCGCAGCGCCAGACGGTAGCCGTCGACGGAGACCATGGTCAGCTCGTTGTGCGCGATCTCAAAGAGCGTGCCCATGTAGACCGGGCGGCTCTCGTTCGTACTCACGGCGAAGGAGCACTCGTTGATCATCTTCTTGAGCAGATCCTGCGGCAGGGACACGCCGTTTTCGGCCTCCACGCTCGGCAGGTCGGGATAATCCTCCGCGCTCATGCCGACGAGGTTGAAGGCCGAGCGGCCGCACTTGACGGTGACCGTGCCGTTTTCGGCCTCGACGGTCACGACGCCGTCGGGCATGCGGCGCAGCATCTCGCAGAACAGGCGCGCGCCGACGAGCACGCTGCCCGGTTCGGGGATGTCAGCTTCCATATTGGTGTAGATGGCCTTTTTCAGGTCATAGCCGGTGATGCGCAGATCCGCACCTGCCTCGAGCAGCAGGCCCTCGAGCGCGGCGATCGGGCTCTTGGGTGCGGGCGGCGCGGGCTGCGGATGCTGCAGCCTGCTGCAGAACGTACTTGTCACAGGAAAATTTCATGAGCGGCCTCCTTAATCTGAAACGTTTCGTCTATTCGAAAGATAGAAAGCATAATTTTAGTAGTAGTAGTAGAGCTGTTTGTTTGGTGGAAAACCGGTCTGAGCCGTTGCGGCGTCTGAAAAACCGGTGTTGAAAAAATTGTGGAAAGGTTGGTAACTTTTAAACTCCCAGAATCAGGCAAAATTAACGTCCACAGCTTTCCACACGTTCTCCACGTTAGGATAACAGCGATGTGTGGAAAACGGCGTCAGTTTTTCGAGTTGATGTTGCTCGTGATGTCGCGCACGGTGGCGGAGATATCGGGGTCGGACTTGAGCAGCTCCTCGACCTTGCGGATGGAGCTGAGCACGGTCGCGTGGTTGCGGCCGCCGAACTCCTCGCCGATCTCCTTGAGGGGGAGATTCGTGAGATTGCGCATGAGGTACATGGCGATCTGGCGGGCCATGGCGGTCTTTTTGCTGCGGCTCTGTCCGCGCAGGTCCGCTCCGCTGAGCTGGAACGAGCGCGCGGACTCCTCAATAATGACGTCCGGCGTGGGGATGTACGTGCCGGTGCGGATGACGTCCTTGATGGCGCGCTTGACGGAGTCGACCGTGATCGTGTCGTCAAGGATGTCTCTGTAGGCGGTCAGGCGCTTGACGACGCCCTCAAGCTGGCGGACGTTGGAGGTGATGTTTTCTGCGATGTACTGCACGACCTCCTCGGAGAGCACCATGCCGAACTGTGCGGCCTTCGTGCGGATGATGGCCGTGCGCGTCTCGAGATCCGGCGGCTGCACGTCCGCGAGCAGGCCGCCCTCGAGCCGGGAGCACAGGCGGTCGTTGAGGCGCTTCATCTCCTTCGGCGGCCGGTCGGAGGTCACGACGATCTGCTTTCCGGCCTCGTACAGACAGTTGAAGGTGTGGAAAAACTCCTCCTGCGTGCTGTCCTTGCCGGCGATGAACTGGATATCGTCCATGAGCAAAAGGTCTGCATTGCGGTATTTCTGGCGGAAGTTCTCCGCCGTGCCCGTGCCGATGGATTTGACCATCTGGTTGACAAACTCCTCGCCCTTGACGTAGGCGATCTTCGCGCCGGGATTGTTGTGGCGGATGGTCTGCCCGATGGCGAGCAGAAGGTGCGTCTTGCCGAGGCCGGAGTTGCCGTAGATGATCAGCGGGTTATACACCTTGCCGGGGTTCTGCGACACGGCGATGGCCGCCGCGTGCGCGAACTTGTTGCTCGGCCCGACGATGAAGCGGTCGAACGTGTACCCGTCCATCTCCGGCATCTCCTCGGCGGAGGGGCGCTTCTCGCGGTATTCGAGCAGCTCGTCGTCCCCGGCGAGCACGACCAGCTCGAACGGGCAGGAGAACAGATCGTAGAGCTTGGCGCAGATCGTCTTTTCAAAGCGCGCCTGAATGATGCTGCGCTTAAAATCCGACGTGGTGTGCACGATGAGCGTATTATTATTGATCTCGATCGGGGTGCAATCGGAAAACCAGGTATTGATCGCCGTCTGGGTCAGCTCCTGTGAGAGGCTGTCCATCACGACGGACCAGATATCGGTGAGCGAATTCATGGTGGCCATAGGGTCGGCTCCTTCAAAAAATGTCGCGCAGCCGCGCTGCGCACACACGCTGTCGGCTACACTACCAGTATAACAAAAATTCACGATTATTTCAACAATAATGTCAGAAATTATTATATAAATAGGTGTAGAATCTGCCGCAGACGGGGAATTGTTTCCTGTGCAGGTTGTGGTATGATAAAAAAACGCTGATTTTTTTCATTTTTCCATAAAGCAGGTGCTGTTTTGTTCTTAGTCGCACAGGCCGGACAGTTGTTCGGCGATACGGAAGCGGCCGCCCTCCCGTCCTTGCTGGAGAGCGGGCGGCTTCCTGCGCGCATTTCGGGTCTGCCGGCGAGCGGCCGCGCGCTGCTGGCGGCGTCGATGCACGCGCAGCTCGATGCGCCGGTGCTGGCCGTGTGCCCGGATGAGGCGGCGGCCGAGCTGTTTCAGAAGGATCTTGCCGCCCTGCTCGGACAGGACGTGCCGCTGCTGACGGCGCGCGACTATACGTTTTATACAGTCGAGAGCGTCTCGCGCCAGACCGAGCAAAAGCGCCTGAGCGCGCTCTACGCGCTCGCAGCGGGCACGGCGCCGGCCGTGGTGTGTACGGTCTCGGGTCTGCTGCAGCGCGCCATGCCGAAGGAAAAACTGCTGCAGGCGGCCTTTGAGATCCGCGACGGCACGTCGCTCCCGCCCGAGGACGCCGAGGATGCGCTGCTGCGCTGCGGCTATCTGCGCACGGCGCAGGTCGAGGGGCCGGGTCAGTTTTCGCGCCGCGGCGGCATTCTCGACTTTTTCTCGCCCGCGTATCCGCAGCCGGTGCGTGTGGAGTTCTGGGGCGACGATGTGGACTCCATGGGCTTTTTCGACCCCGAGAGCCAGCGCCGCACCCAGCCGCTCGACGCCTGCCGCATCCTGCCCGCCGCCGAGACGCTGCCGCCCCTGTATCCGGGCGGAAGCGCCGCTCTGGGTGCGCAGCTGCAGAAGATCGCGCAGCGCACCGCCGCGAAAAAGGACAACGACACGGCGCAGAAGCTTGCCGCCGCGCTGCGTGCCGACGGGGAAAAGCTCTGCAATGACTGCGTGCTCCCTGCGGCGGACCGCTACATGGGCTTCGTATATGACACGTTTGCAACGGCTTTGGACTATCTCACGCCGGAGGCGGCCGTGCTCATCGACCAGCCGGCGCGCTGTGCAGAGCGCGCGAAGGAATACACCGCGCAGCTGCGCGAGGGATGTGTCCCTGCTCGTGCGCAGCGGCACGATGGCCGCGCGCGCCGAGACGTTTTATGAGCCGTTTGCCGACATGATGCGCCGCATACAGGAGTGGGCGGTCGTGCTGGCCGACGGTCTGCAGCTCGGCCGCAGCCCCATCGAGCCCAGCACCATGGTGAGCCTGACGGCAAAGCAGCTCCCGTCCTACGGCGGCAGCAGTCAGACCGCTGCGGACGACATCACGCACTATCAGAACCTCGGCTACCGTGTGGTGGTGCTGGCGGGTGATCTGCGCCGGGCGCGCATCTTGTGCGAATTTCTCGCCGGGCATGGCATCCGTGCCGCCGCGGCCGAGCATCCCGATGCCCTGCCCGAGCCGGGGCAGTGCCTTGTCACGGCGGGCAGCCTCTCGGCCGGCATCGAGTTTCCGTATGCCAGACTCGCCATCCTCACGGACACGCAGATCGCGGCGTCCGGTCTGCGGCGCGCAAAGCACAAAAAGCAATCCAACCGCGAGAAGATCAACTCCTACACCGACCTCTCCGTGGGTGATCTCGTCGTGCACGAGTACCACGGCATCGGCCGCTTCGCGGGCATCGTGCAGATGCCGGTCGACGGCGCGGTGAAGGACTACATCAAGATCAGCTACGCCGGCGCGGACACGCTCTATGTCCCGGCGACGCAGCTCGACATGGTCAGCAAGTACATCGGCGCGGGCGAGGATCGACCGGTGAAGCTCTCCAAAATGGGCGGCACGGAATGGGCGCGCACGAAAACGCGCGCCAAGGCCGCCGCCAGAAGCATGGCCAAGGAGCTCACCGCGCTCTATGCCGCGCGCAGCCGCACGAAGGGACACGCCTTCGCGCCCGACAGCCCCTGGCAGACGGAATTTGAGGAGCACTTCGGCTATCCGGAGACGGACGATCAGCTGCGCTGCATCCAGGAGATCAAGACCGACATGGAAAAGCCCGTGCCGATGGATCGCCTCCTGTGCGGCGACGTGGGCTACGGCAAGACCGAGGTCGCCCTGCGCGCCGTGATGAAGTGCGTGCTCGACGGGCGGCAGGCGGCCATCCTCGTGCCGACGACGGTGCTCGCCCAGCAGCACTATCAGACCGCCGTGCAGCGCTTTTACGGCTTCCCGGTCGAGATCCGCATGCTCTCGCGCTTTTGCACGCAGTCGCAGGTGCGCCAGACGCTCGCCGATATGCGCACGGGCAAGTGCGACCTCGTGATCGGCACGCACAAGCTGCTGCAGAAGAACATCGAGTTCAAGAATCTCGGCCTGCTCATCGTCGATGAGGAGCAGCGCTTCGGCGTGGCGCACAAGGAGCACATCAAGGAGATGAGCCGCGCCGTTGACGTGCTCACGCTCTCGGCCACGCCCATCCCGCGCACGCTGAATATGGCCCTGTCCGGCATCCGCGACATGTCCACCATTGAGGAGCCGCCGCATGACCGTTACCCCGTGCAGACCTTCGTCATGGAGCACGACTGGAACGTGCTGTGCGACGCCATGCGCCGCGAGCTGCAGCGCGGCGGGCAGGTGTTTTACCTGCACAACCGCATCGAAAACATCGAGCGCACCGCCCTGCGCATCTCGAAGATGCTCGACGGCGCGGTCGTCGACGTGGCGCACGGTCAGATGAACGAGGAGCAGCTCTCGACGGTCATGGAGCGCATGGTCGCGGGCGAGACGCAGATCCTCGTCTGCACCACCATCATCGAGACCGGCATCGATATGCCGAACGTCAACACCCTCATCATCGAGGACGCCGACCGCATGGGTCTGGCCCAGCTGCATCAGCTGCGCGGGCGCGTGGGCCGCTCGAACCGGCGCGCGAGCGCGTACCTGACCTTCCGGCGCGGGCGCGAGCTGAGCGAGATCGCCGAAAAGCGCCTGAGCGCCATCCGCGAGTTTGCGGAGTTCAACTCCGGCTTCCGCATCGCCATGCGCGATCTGGAGATCCGCGGCGCGGGCAGCCTTCTGGGCGCGGAGCAGTCGGGGCATATGATCGACGTCGGCTATGACATGTACCTCAAGCTGCTCGAGGAGGCCGTGCTCGAGGAGCGCGGCGAAAAGCCCGAGCAGCGCGCCGAGTGTGCCGCCGACCTTGCGGTCTCGGCCAATATCCCCGAGAGCTATGTGCCCAGTCAGGAGCAGCGCATGGATCTCTACCGCCGCATCGCGCTCGTGCGCTCCGAGGCCGAGGCGGACGACCTCATGGACGAGGTCATCGACCGCTTCGGCGACCCGCCGCCGAGCGTGTACACCCTTGTGCAGGTGGCGCTGCTGCGCAGCGACGCGGGCAAGGTCGGCGTGACCGACATCTCACAGAAAAACGGCTGTCTGAAATTCCTGCTGGCGGAGTTTGATATGCAGAAGGTATCGCTGCTGTATGCCCGGCCGGAATTCAAGGGCCGTCTGAAGGTGGATGCGGGGGCAAAGCCGGGCGTCATTCTGCGCCTCAAGTCCCGCGACCACGTCATCGAACAGGCAAGAGCGTTTGTCTCCGCATGGGCAGACGCCCGGGAAGAGCGCGCATGACACCGTGCGCAAGATACGAAAGGAAGCGTTTGCTGATGAAAAGAAGAACCGTCGCCCTGCTGCTCTCGCTCGTGATGGCCGTCTGCTGTCTGAGCGGCTGCACCTCGACCCGCGTGCGCAGCTACACCGAGGAGAGCGGCAATGCCGCGACCGATAAGTACGCCGCCGCCGTCAGCGCCTACGGCAGCAATAAGAAGGTCATGACCGTCAACGGCAGCCCCGTGTACTGGAACGAGTATGCCTACTTTCTGTGCGCCATTCTGGCGAACATGGAGCGCTACGGCATGCAGGTCTCGGACTGGAGCGCCGTCTATGACGAGAGCAGCCAGAGCACCTATGCCGATCTCATGACCGAGAGCATTGTCAACAACATCGCCTGGAACCACCTCATCGAGGTCAAGGCCGCCGAGAACGACGTGACGTTTGATGCCGCGGGCGAGCAGTTCGTGCAGGATACCGTCGACCAGACCATCCGGAACGTCGTGGGCGACGGCGGCACGGAGGCCGAGCTCAACGAAAAGCTTCAGTCGTACTACATGGATCTGGATCTGTTCAAGTACTTCACGAAGGTGCAGTACCTCTATAACGCGCTGGCGGAAAAGCTCTTCGGCGCGGACGGTGCGTCCATCACCGATGACGACGTGCAGGAGTTTGCCGAGACCAACAGCTACACGACGGCAAAGCACATCCTGCTCAAGACGATCGACGACAGCGGCAAAGCCATCGCGGACGATGAGAAGGCCGCAAAGAAGCAGAAAGCCGACAAGATCGCCGCGCAGCTCAAGGCCGTCACCGATCCGCAGCAGCGCGCAGAGCTCTTTGATGAGCTCATGGCCGAGTACAACGAGGACACCGGCGAAAACAGCTACCCGCACGGCTACTGCTTCACCTCCGGCAGCATGGTCACGGAGTTTGAGGACGCCTGCAAGGAGCTCGAGCCGTATGAGGTCTCCGGCGTGGTCGAGAGCAAGTACGGCTATCACATCATCCTGCGCATGCCGACGCAGGGCGATGATCTGGTCATGAGCAGCAACGGCACGAGCCAGACGCTGCGCCAGCTCGTCGCGCAGCAGCAGCTCGGCAGCCTGGTCACCGGCTGGGTCGGCGAGGCCGACGTGCAGTGGCAGCCGAAGTTCCGCACCATCGACTATGCGGCCGTGCTCACCCCGAAGGAGAGCTTCTGGCGCCGGCTGGACATCTTTGACTGGTTCGATCAATAAGCCGCGCCCTCCGGCGCAGAAAAAGGCCGTCCCCTGTTTTCATGTGGAAAACAGGGGACGGCTAATATTTTTTTCGCCACTGCGGCGGCGAAAGGCTGCGAGGCTTTTTGCACCGCGCCGGTCAGCGCACGGCGCGCACCATGTCGCGCGTGATCTCGCCGAGGCTGCGCGCGCCGCACATATACATCGCGTCCGTCAGCTCCGCGCGCAGCTTCTCCACGTAGGCCACGATGCCCTCCGTGCCGCCGCCGTAATAGCTGATGAGAAACGGCCGGCAGATCATGACCGCGTCCGCGCCGAGCGCGAGCGCGCGGAAAATGTCCGTGCCCGAGCGGATGCCGCCGTCGACGAGGATCTTCACGCGACCGCCCACCGCGTCCGCGATCTCGGGCAGCACGTCCGCCGTCGCCGCCGCGCCGGGCAGCACGCGCCCGCCGTGGTTCGACACCACGATCGCCGCCGCGCCGGCCTCCACGGCCTTTTCTGCGCCGCGCGCCGTGAGCACGCCCTTGACGATCATCGGCATCTGCGCATAGTCGCACAGCTCGCGCAGCTCCGCCACCGTCTTGCTGCCGGCTTCCGGACTTGCGGCCTTGAGATGCGGCAGCCCGGCCGAATCAATGACCACGCTCACAGCGAAGGGGTCGGCTGCGTTGGCGAGGTCGAGATTCGCGCGGATCGTGTCCATCGACAGCGGATTGATGACCGGCAGCACGATGCCGCCGTACTGCTTCGACAGCGCGCACCCGTGCGGGAACACGCGCGCATCCAGCCCGTCGCCGAAGCTCGCGGCGATTCCGGTCTGCGCGGCGGCCGCCGCTGCGCAGGCGTTGTAGTCGCGGATGTCGTCGCCGGGGTTGAACTGCGCGCGCAGCGAGCCGATGGGCGCCGCGATCACGGGCAGGGAAAACGTCCGCCCGAGCAGCGCGAGCGACGTGTCCACGGGCGTGTTCGGCGCGATCGTGTCCATGTTCAGACTCCAGCGCCGCCATGCGCGCCAGTTGTCGTTCGCGCCGTTGCCGGGCGCTTTTGAGCCGGGACCCGGCATCGTGTTGCCGCAGCCGAGACCGTTGCACTCCGGGCAGACCTTGCATTTCGGGCCGATGCGCTCACGCGCGCGCTGCAAAACTTCGTTGTAATCCATGTGCGTTCCTCCGTTTTCTTGTTTGCTCTTCCGCCATCTTAACAGGAAATGCGCCGCGGCGCCACAAAATTTTTCCCCGGGGCTTGACAAAACGGGAAAAATCCGTATGATAGAAATCAAGAATCATTCTTATTTTAAATCAGGAGGTTTTCCCCATGAACGCAGCCGTTGCCCAGCTCATCAACGAGCAGATCAATAAGGAGTTTTACTCCGCCTATCTCTATCTCGACTTTGCCAACTACTACGCGGCCGCCGGTCTCGACGGCTTTGAAAACTGGTACCGCGTGCAGGCGCAGGAGGAGCGCGACCATGCGCTGCTGTTTTTCCAGTACCTGCTCAACAACGGCGTCGCCGTCAGCTTCGGCGCGATCGACGCGCCCGACTGGACGCGCGGCGACCACATGACCCCGCTGAAGAAGGCGCTCGAGCACGAGCAGTACGTCACCTCGCTCATCAACGGCATCTATGCCGCGGCGTATGACGACCGTGATTTCCGCACCATGCAGCTGCTCGACTGGTTCGTCAAGGAGCAGGGCGAGGAGGAGAAAAACGCCTCCGACCTCATCACGAAGATGGAGCTCTTCGGCTCGGACGCCAAGGGCCTGTACATGCTCAACAGCGAGCTCAAGGCGCGCGTGTACGCAGCGCCCTCGCTCGTGCTGTAACCGAAACGCACAGCAAAAAACCGCATCTGTTTCTAACGAACAGATGCGGTTTTTGTCTTATCAGAGCGCGGCGAAGATGCGCGTGCCGCGCTGTTTCACCCAGCGCAGCAGCAGCGCGCAGACGGCCGCCGTGATGGCGGCAGCGAGCGCGAGATACGCCGCTGCGCTCAGATATCTGCCGCACAGAAAGTACAGCCCGCCGAGCGCAATGGCATAAAGCCAGTTGGCAAAGAGCGCGAGCATCACGCTGCCGCCCTGCTTGATGGGCGTGATCTCGTTGGTCCAGGTCAGGTTCGGCAGCCTGAGCCCGAGCGCGAGCGCCGCCAGCGCGCTCAGCAGCGTGTACAGCAGCGCCGCGATGACGGCCAGCGCCATCTCCGCCGCACCGCCCGGCAGCACGATCACCGCGCACAGCGCGCAAAACAGCATCGGCACGCCGGTCAGCAGCTGCTGCATTTCCAGCTTTGCGCGCAGCACCTGCCACGGCGTGACCGGCAGCGACTGCGCCAGCCACAGCTGCCTGCCCTCGAGCGACACCGACGGCGCCGCCATGTCGTTCATCGACGCGAGCAGGCACAGCGCCGCGCTCAGCAGCACCGGCACGATGTCCGCCCCCGCGCCGAACACCCCGTCGAGCAGCTGCGCGAGTGCGCGTCCCTTGATCAGCAGCGCGATGCCCGCCGCCGTCAGCATCACGATGCCGAGGCCGCAGTTGAGCATATAGTTCGGGCTCGCGGCAAAGCGGCGCAGCTCCTTCCGGCGCAGCGCGCGCTGCACACTCTGCGCACGCACGGCCTTGTGCCGGAAGCGCGCCCGGCGCACGCTGCCGGTCGCCGTGGCGATCTTCAGGAAGCTGCGCGCGATGACCCACAGCGTCAGCGCCAGCAGCGCCGCCTGCGAGAGCGTCACGATCCCCATCGCCAGCCAGTCGCCCGCGCCCACGCTGCCGAACAGGTACAGCAGGTAGGCAGAGCCGCGGATCTTCGCGCCGTACACGGCGGCGTTTTCCGCCAGCAGCGTGATGAGCCCCTGCGCCTTGTAATACACGAAATAGTATGCCGCCAGAAACGCCAGCGACAAAATGACGGTGACAAAGCTCTTATTCTTCAGCTTCAGGCTGATGCGCGCGACCACCCAGCCGAGCAGACATGAGAGCACCATCACGATCACCGACACGAGCAGCACCGTCAGCACGCCGCCGACGACCGTCCCCGCCGTGACCGGCGCCACGATCCAGTACACGATCACGGCCGGCACGGTGGCGACGCCGCTGTACATCAGCCCCAGCAGATACACGCCCAGCAGGCGCGAGGCCATCACATAGCGCACCGGGATCGGCATCGACAGCAGCAGGTCGTTGTCCTTGGACAGGTACAGGCTCGAATACGTGCTGAACACGCTCCCGAACGCGCCGAGCAGCACCGCGATCAGCCCCATGACGAGATAATACAGCCAGCCCACGCCCGCCGCCGCCATCGGCGCGCAGATGCCGACGGCCAGCAGCGCAAACATCCCGCCGAGCACGCCCGCCATGAGCAGCACATACAGCGCGATGTAGGCGATCGTCGCGCCCCTGGAGCGCATTTTGTTCTTTTTCGGGTCGTAGAAATAGTTGCGGAAGATCTCCGCCATCTGTTTTTTCAGAAGCGTTTTCAGCATGACGCATCCTCCAGCTCGAGAAACACGTCCTCGAGGCTGGAGTCGCCCTTGACCTCTTCCATTGTGCCGGAGCGGATGAGCTTTCCGCTGTGTATTATCGCGACCTTGTCGCAGAGCTTTTCCGCAACTTCGAGCACATGCGTCGAGAAGAATATTGCGCCGCCGGAGTTGCACATCGCCCGCATCATGCCCTTCAGCAGGTGCGCCGCCTTCGGGTCGAGCCCGACGAAGGGCTCGTCCATGAGGATGAGCTTGCGGGTCGTGGATCCACGCGGCGATGATGGCCAGCTTCTGCTTCATGCCGTCACCCTTGGCGGCCAACCACGCGGGCGGCCGCTTCGCCGATCTCATCCGCCCCAAGGCCGTGTTCACGAGGTCCAGCAGCCTGACGGCCACCTGCACCGCCCGCAGAGAGGAACCGGAGATACCGGGGATGACGTTTTCGTCGATATCGTCCAGAATGGGCAGCGTAAGTGCCGGGCTGCCGCAGTCGGTGCCTCGGTCGGTACCTCTGTCGGCGCTTCGGTCGCGGCGGTATCGTGACTGCTTCCGTCATCGGGCGCGGCGGCTTCCTTTTCCAGATGCTGGTTTCTCCAGCCCCGTCTTGAGGATGACCTCGTCAATTTCCTTCCACGGGGATGGCGACATGGAAGTCCCCGTTTTTCAAAAATGCCGAATACCGCGCTGAAACGGAAGCCGACATGACAGCTTGCCGCCCAGTTCCTCGGTGTAGCAGCCGCATGGAAGCCCTCCGGGAAGGAACCGGGGTAGAAGCCCTTGATCGTGACGGCGCATAGTTTTGTGATTTTTCGCTCACGTCAACGGATGTAATGGCCGCCTAAACAGCGGCGCCTGCTGTGCACCATTTTCCCTGTCAATACACAAAGTATTCCTGCGGAAAAATGCATGGCTGCGGTACGCCTGATACGGCGCACCAAATACGTTCGTCAGATACCGTTCCTCCTGTAAGATCTGCAAATGGAGCATGACGACGGCAAACACGGAAAAGCCCAATGTCAGCAGATTGCCGTACATCAGCAGTACGCCCACATATTGCAGGTCAAAACCCAGAAAGGCCGGGTTGCGGCTGAAACGGTAAATGCCGGTGGTGACCAGCTCCGTCTTGTCCTTGTCAGGGATCCCCGCCCGCCAGCTGTCCTTCATGCACAGAACGGAGGCTAGGAAAATCAAATCGCCCAGCATTCCGATGCAGAAGCCGGTGAAGCGCGCGTTTGCGGGCAGACAGCTCCAGCCCAGCGCAATGGACAGCAGCTGAGCCGCCGGTGCGCCGAGGGTCGCAATGCCCATCAGCATCTCTATGGTGTGGAGAATCTTTTCTTTTCTGCGCCCGATCTGGTGGGTGCGGATGCCATGGCGCTTCTGCGCCAGCATCTTGCTGAAGTAAATGCCGTAAAAATCGCCAGAACGGCCAATGCGAGCCACATGTAGGGCAGTTTTTCTTCCAGTGGATATTTCATCGCTTTTCTCCTTTGATGCACTTGTACGTGCCTTCTCTGCACCGCAGGCTGCGCAGTGCGGTATGGGTGATTCCCAACAGTTCGTCCATCTCTTCGGCGGTGTTTTCATAGACGCTGTTCTGATGGTGGACAAGAATATAATCCGCCTCTTTGATTTTCCCCGCCGCCTCCATGCAGAAGCTGCGCACAGGCGCGGCCAGCGCACACCCAGATGGGCGAGCAGATGGTCACGTGGGCATAGCGGGGCAAGTCCACGCCGATGGGCGTAATGGGCATCGGCCATTTGTGCATCCCGAACCGGCCGCTCCACCAGAAGCCCAGCGTTCCCTCCGTCCGTTCGGTGGCCGTTATCTCGTATACCGCCGCGCCTGTGCGGTTCGCTTCCTCATAGGCCAGCTTCCGCCCATAGCCCATGCATGGGAAAAGAACACCACCAGCCGCTCGGGTTCGTGCCGATGTCCGGATAGTCGAAAATGTCCACCCGGAACGCTTCCTGCTTTTCAAATACCCATGCGGCATAGCCGGTGGCCGCCTGCGCTGCACCGAAGAAAAAGTAAGTCGTGGACATGAAATTCAGCGGGAACATATAGAACTGGATGCAGATCCACAGCATCAGCGTCACGCCGAATACGCCGCCCAGCACCACACCGGAATGCTTTTTTTTCGCCAACAGCAGCCCCGCCGCCGTCAGATTCATCAGCCCGTTCACGAGCAGCAGTGCCCAGCCGGCAAAGGTGAAATTCTGAAAAACACGGTCCGCAAAGGGAAGCACCTGAAAGTAAGGCAGCATGGCGTCCATGCCCAGGGTCTTGCCGCTGGGGTCCAGCAGCATCGCCGCCGCCCCGGTCACGGCCCCCAGGCCGATGAACAGCGTCCAGAAAAAAGCAGAATGCGCCGGGCTGTACAGAATCTTGACTTTTGTTTCATGGTTTCTTCCTCAATATGTAATGGGCGTCCGATAAAGTGCGCTCAGAATACAGTCCGTCAGAAGCAGCACCGCAAGCAAAGAGCACCCGCCATAAACCGCTCTCCTGCTCAGCCTGCCCATCACGCGCTCCGTGGATGGCTCGATCAGATAGTGGAACACCAGCCCCAGCAGGGCGAAGCTGACCACACTGCGGACGCAGATGATCCCGCTGATATTCCCGGAACAGTCCCCGGTAATCCCACAGGTGCATACCAAAGCAGTGGATCGCGATCCAGCCGATAATGTACTCCACAACGCCGGTGATCCCCGCACTGAGCAGGAACAGGACGGCGGGGTTCTTCTTGAAGGGCTTCATGGCGTAGATGCCAGCGCGCCGACGCCGTAAATCGGCAGCCATGGGCCGTACAGAATGCCCCGGTTTCGGAGCATCCCCTCCGTATACCAGTAAAAAATCTCCTCGTAAATCCAGCCGGTCAGGCAGCCGATAAGAAAGATCACGAACAGGTAGCACAGCCGGTTGGTCAATTCGATTCTTCTATCCAGTGTCAGCATAGTCTTCTTTCCTTTCACGCTGTATTGTACAGGAAAAACGCCGGATTCTATAGGCCGGTTTTGCATCCGAACGTGTCAATTTTATAGATATTATACACCACACTCAGGGTTTGCGGAAGGGCGCGTTCCTTAAATTTGATTTAAGGCGCGTCCCCCTCTTCGTCAGCAAGGCGCCTGTGACTCTCCCCGGAGGAAAATGAAGCCAGCCTCTTTCTTTTTTCCGAAAAAAGTGGTATGATAAAAAAGAAAAACGGCACTTGCCGATTCACGCAAAGAAGGTTATCACCATGAACGCCCCCATAAAAATGCTGGTCATCAATCCCGGCTCCACTTCCACCAAGGTCAGCTACTTTGAAGACGAAAAAAGAACATCTACACCGAGAGCATCTTCCACGACGCCCCGGAGCTGCTGAAATACCCCACCACTAACGACCAGATGCCCATGCGCAGGCAGGTACTGCTTACCTTTCTGCAATCCCACGGCATGACCCCCGCCGACATGGATGTATTCATCGGCCGGGGCGGCTGCGCCTATTCTCAGGCTGCCGGAGTCATGGAGATCGACGAGCGGCTGGTACAGGACACCGCCGCTGACAAGGGCGGCAGCGACCACCCGGCAAAGCTGGGCGTCATGCTGGCCTACGAGCTGGGCTGCGAGTACCGCAAGCCAATGTACACCGTGAACCCCACCAACGTGGACGAGCTGTGGGACTGCGCCCGCCTCACCGGCATTGCAGGGCTTTACCGCCGTGCCCAGACCCATGTGCTGAACCAGAAGGGCATTGCCGCCATTCACGCGAAAAAAGCTGGGCAAGCGCTACGAGGATCTGAACCTGATCGTCTGCCATGTGGACGGCGGCATCACCGTCACCGCCCATAAGGCCGGGCGCATGGTGGACAGCACCGAGGGCGCGGGCGGCGACGGCCCCTTCACCCCCACCCGTCTCGGCTCCATCCCGGTGATGGAGGTGCTGCAATATCTGGACGAGGGACACACCACCGCTCAGATGCGCTCCATGCTCTCCCGTTCCGGCGGCTTCGTCAGCCACTTCGGGACTTCCGACGCGGCCAAAGTCCACGCGCTGGTAGATGCCGGGGACAAAAAAGGCCGTGACTGTCTGGAACGCCATGATCTACCAGCTGTGCAAATCCATCGGCGGCATGGCAGCGGTGCTGGAAGGCAAGGTGGACGGCATTCTGCTCACCGGCGGCCTGATGCGCTACGACCACATTCTGAAGGGCGTAGAGCGGCGCTGCGGCTGGATCGCGCCCATCGCCGTCTACCCCGGCGAGTGCGAGCAGGAGGCCATGGCGGACGCCGTTCTGGAAGTGCTCCGGGGTCAGCGGAAAGCCAACCGCTACACCGGCGTCCCTGTCTTCCGGGGGTTCGACTGGGATAAGAAATGACAACCTTCCCCGTTAAAAAGGAGACTGTTATGCCTCAATTTACCAAATACGCACTGGAAAACTCCCTGAAAAAAAGCTGCTTCTGCAAAGCCGCTGAACAAAATCACCATCAACGACATCACCGAGGACTGCGGCATCAGCCGCATGACCTTCTACTATCACTTCAAGGATATCTACGATCTGGTGGAATGGGTGTGCATGGAGGACGCCAAAAAGGCGCTGGCGGACAACAAAACCTACGAAACCTGGCAGCAGGGTTTTGTCCGGATTTTCGACGCCGTCCGGGAGAACAAACCCTTTATCATGAACGTCTACCGCTGCGCCAGCCGGGAGCAGGTGGAAAAATACCTGACGCCCCTGACGGACGATCTTCTGATGGGCGTGATCAACGAGCTGTCGGCGGGTATGGTCGTCCGCGCCGAGGACAAAGCCTTTATTGCGCAGGTCTATTCCTACGCCTTCGTGGGTCTGATGCTGGACTGGATCAAGGACGAGATGAAGCAGGACCCGGAAACGCTGGTAAATCGGTTTGCCCTCGTGATTCAGGATGATGTTTCCTGCGCGCTGAACCGGTTCCGGGTGGACAGGGGAAACTCTGCATCAAACCCGGCGGATTGATAAAATTTCAGGCACTTTTGCCTCCGTGATGAAATCTTCATCACGGGGCATTTCTGTTTATTGTAAAAAAGTGGGTTCCGGACATACAATAAGGCCACCGAAAGGCAAATGAACGATTTTACGAAGGAGTTGCTATTATGTATTATTCTGCTGGAACTTATGAATCCTTTGCCCATCCCGAGAAGCCGGAGGGCGTAGACAAAAATCCGCTTATATCATCGGCACCGGCCTTGCCGGACTGACCGCCGCATTCTATCTTGTCAGAGACGGCCAGATGAAGGGCGAGCACATCCATCTGCTGGAAAAGCTGGACCTGGCCGGCGGCAGCTGCGACGGCCGCAAGGACATCACCAAGGGCTTCTATATGCGCGGCGGCCGGGAAATGGATAACCACTTTGAGGTGATGTGGGATACCTTCCGCGATGTGCCCTCCATCGAGACCCCGGTGTATCCGTGCTGGATGAGTACTACTGGCTCAATAAGCACGACCCCAACTACTCTCTGTGCCGCGCCACCGTGAACTGCGGTGAGGATGCCCACACCGATAAGCAGTTTAAGCTGGATAAAGCCTCCGCCATGGCCCTTTCCCGGCTGTTCATTACCCCGGAAAAGGATCTGGAGGACAAGAAGATCTCTGATGTGCTGCCGGATTCCTTCTGGAGCACAAATTTCTGGCTGTATTGGCAGACCATGTTCGCCTTCCAAAAGTGGTCCAGCGCCCTGGAGATGAAGCGCTACCTGTGCCGCTATGTCCACCACATCGATGGCCTGCCTGATTTCAGCGCCCTGCGCTTCACCAAGTATAACCAGTATGAGAGCATGATCCTGCCCCTGGTGAAATATTTGGAGACTCATGGGGTGCGCATCGAGTACGGCATGGATGTGAAGAATGTCATCATCGAAACTGTGGGCAACAAGAAGGTTGCCCGTCAGATCGTCTACGTCAAGGACGGCAGGAGCAAACCATTGACCTCATCGAAGATGACCTGGTGTTCATCACCAACGGCTGCTGCACCGATACCTCTTGCTATGGCGACCAGACCCATGCGCCCGACCTGTCCGGTGTGAAAAACGGCTGCGGCGAATCCTGGGATATGTGGAAGGCCATTGCCGCTCAGGCAAAGCACGGCGAGTACGGCAACCCCGATGCCTTCTGCTCCGATGTGGATGCCACCAACTGGATGAGCGCCACCGTGGCCACCTCCAATGAGGAGATTATCCGGCACATTATGGACGTCTGCCAGCGGGATCCGCGTGCCGGCAAGGTGACCACCGGCGGTATCGTCACCGTGAAGGACAGCACCGACAACTGGTATCTGTCCTGGACCATCAACCGCCAGCCTCAGTTCAAGTCGCAGGATAAGAACATGGTGCTTGTGTGGCTGTATTCGCTGAATACCAATAGAGAGGGCAACTTTGTGAAGAAGGCCATGCGGGATTGCACCGGCGAGGAGGTCTGCCGTGAGTGGCTGTATCACATCGGTGTGCCCCGGAGGACCGGATCCATGCGCTGGCACATGATGCCTGCAACACCACCACCTGCTTCATGCCCTATATCAACGCCTTCTTCCAGCCCCGCAAGGAAAGCGACCGGCCCAAGGTCGTGCCCGATGGCGCTGTGAACTTCGCCTTCATCGGCCAGTTCGCCGAGACCATCACCGGCTCAAATACGGCGTCCACCAGCAGCCCGCCCAGAAAATATCCCAGCGGGATGGTGAAGAACTGAAAGGCATTCCGGGCGGCAAAGACCCGCCCCTGAATTTCCGCTGGGATGTTCAGGCGGTTGATGGCGTCCAGATTAGCGTTCATCCACGGGATGCTCACCCAGCCGAGAAACGCGCCGAAGCACCAGATCCAGACCCTGCCGCTGAAAGCAAGGCAGAAATTCTCCGTACACATGGAAAGCATCAGGCAGCTCAGATGGCCTTCACCCGGCTTCTGGGCGTCTTCATGAAGGCAGCGAGGATGCTCCCCAGCAGTGTGGAAATGCCGATGACGGTGTTGACCACGCCCATAGCCCACTCGGAAACCTTCGACAGCACCATGGCCGGGAACGCAGCATTGTACATGGACGCCACCAGATTGATGCCCGCCAGAAACAGCATCAGGTGCAGAATTCCGGGGTTCCGTTTCAACCAGCGAATGCCCTCCGCCGCGCTTTTCAAAACGCCGTCCGTCTTCCCCGACGCGTCCGTCCGGGGAATGGGGATAAAGAACAACAGCGTTACGAAGGCGATCAGAAAGCTCGCCAGGTCGATGGCAACCACCGCGTCCATTCCCCAAAGCCCCAGCACCGCCGTGGCGAAAATGGGCGTCAGGATGGAAGTCACGGAGGAAGAAAGGTATCGCAGTCCCGCCCACCCTCTGGTAAAACCGGCGGGGCAGGAGCGCCGTGGTCGCTACCTCACTTGCACGGGCTGTTGAACCGTGTTCATCAGTCCGGACATGGCGTTGACGATGTACAGGTGCCAGATTTAGCAGGCACCCGGCTTTCAGCAGAAGCCAGACCGCCAGCGTCCCCAGCGCCGCCAATGTGTCGCACCACAGCATGGTCTTCTTTTTGTCCCAGCGGTCGCTGAGCGCACCGGCAAAAAATGCTGCAAATCACGTATGGCGCGTAGGAACACACCATCAGCAGCGCCGTGCGGAGGGCCGAGCCTTCCCGTGTGTACGACCAGACCACCAGCGCGTAGCCGGTCATGGCGCTGCCCAGCCGGAGATCATCTGGGTAAACCACAGCAGCAGATAGCTGCGCATTTCCTTAAGATCGGATAGATATTGTTTCATGATGACTTTGCTCCTTCATTCTGAATTTCACCGGAATGCAAAGCCATAAGGACAGTCACTTCTCCATGCGGCCCTGTCCTATCCGGCTTTGCATGGAGCAGATGCAATGCAGAGTATCACAGTGATATCCTCCTTTTTGTCATCATTATAGCAGATTTTCACCTATTTTCAATCCCGTGTCTTTCGGAAAGCTCTGACGAAATCGAAAAAAGCTGTGAGCGGAAAAGATCCGCTCACAGCCGCAACGATTGCGTCAGCGCTTCTTAGACCTCGTCGGTCTGGGAAGCCGCTGCCTCGGCCTGAATGTCGGGGAAATGGGACAGTACCGGTTCCTCCGGAATGCCCTTGATTTTACGATTTACATAATTCTTCGTGATCTTCATGACCATGGGGCACAGAACCACCACGCCGATCAGGTTGGGCAGCATCATCAGGCCGTTGAAGGTGTCGGAGATGTCCCATGCCAGAGAGGACGTCATGACCGCGCCGGAAAGGATCATCACGACGAAGATCAGCTTGTAGATTTTCGTGGCCTTTTCGCCGAACAGATATTCCACCGCCGCCTTTGGTGCCGTACTGCGACCAGCCGAGCGCCGTGGTAAAAAGGCGAACAGCAGCATGGCCAGAGCCACAAATTTTTTCGCCAAGGGGGCCAAAAACATTGCCGAAGGCACAGAGGGCAACCAGCGTAGCGTCGTCCACACCCGCCACGGCAAGGCCGGTCTCCAGATCGATATAGCCGGAAGACAGAACCACGATGGCGGTCATGGTGCAGACCACGAAGGTATCGAAGAACACCTCAAAAAGATGCCCCACATGCCCTGAGCGACAGGCTCCTTGACGTTGGAGGAAGAATGCACCATGACAGAGGAGCCGAGACCCGCCTCATTGGAAAACACCCCCGCTTGCACCCTTGGGTAATGGGCCTGCTGGATGGCGATACCCGCCGCGCCGCCCGCGACGGCCTTGCTGCCGAAAGCGAAGCGGAAAATCGCCGCGAACATGGCGCCGACGCTGCTGATATGGGTAAAGAACACGATCAGCGAGCCGATGATGTACAGCACCGCCATGAACGGCACGACCCGCTCGGCGACAGTGGCAATGCGCTGCAGGCCGCCGATGACGATCAGCGCCGCGAGGATCATCAGCACAATGCCGCAGGCCAGAGAAACCACGCTCATGCCGCCCACGGTAGCAGTCACGCCGCCGAAGAACGCGGATTTCATATTCAGGACGATTTTATTGATCTGCCCCATATTGCCGATGCCGAAGGATGCCAGAATGGCAAAAATGGAGAACAGAACCGCAAGGACACTGCCGATGGTCTTGCAGTGCTTCTTGCCGCCCAGACCGTCTTTCAGATAGTACATCGCACCTCCCGACCACTCGCCCTGACTGTTGCGGCGGCGGTAGTAGATGCCCAGCACATTTTTCGGAGAAATTGGTCATCATCCCGAAAAAAGGCCGCAACCCACATCCAGAACACCGCGCCGGGGCCGCCGATGACGATGGCTGCCGACACGCCGGCGATATTGCCGGTGCCGATGGTGGCGGCGAGGGCCGTACACAGCGCCTGAAACTGGGAAATGGTCTTTTGTCCGTTTTCGCGTGGACACCGCTGTCCCTGCGGAACATGCCGCCGATGGTCTGCTGCCACCAGTGGCCAATGTGGGAGATCTGGAACCACTTCGTGCAGCAGGTCATCAGAATACCCGTGCCGATCAGCAGGACCAGACCGATCTTCACCCAGATAAAGGCGTTGATCTTGTCATTGATCTCGGCGAGTGTGGTCAGAAAATTCTCCATACGTATCCTCTCTTTCCGGCTTCGCGTTCTTTGCAAAGCCAACAAAAAAATAAAGACAGACTGCGCAAAACGCGCAATCTGTCCAAAAAACAAACATTTCCCCTACGGACGGTATGGAAATCACTTTGTCCTTTTGCCTGAGAGATTGACGCGCAATGCGTTTTGCCCCTTCGGCACTCAATTCAATGAGCTTCTCCAAAGTTCTATCGGCTTACAGTCCTCATCCATGCTGGACACCTGAGAGTGTTACTCCTTCGGTTGCGGCAAGCCGCATTTCCTGCAAGCGTCATATAGATGTTAATAATTATACTATGCTCTCCCCAAAATGCAAGTGCAAACCGGGAAAAATTCATTTTTTGTTAGTTTTCCAACTCAGGACCTTTTCCCGCAGGCCGTCCACGTCGCAGAACGCCCAAAAGCAAAGCCCTTTTTCACCAGCTCCTCCGGCAGATATTCGTCGTACTTCGGCCTTCATGGTGAACTGAATAAAAAACGGGCGGGCGGAATCCAGATTCCGCAGGCCGAGGCGGTCGGCGCATTTGATTTTCAGGAACCGCTCCATGGTCAGGAAGGTGTACGTCCCCCCCAGGGCAGCAGGCACCACATGTTGCCGCCCAGGTTGATGAGCGGCTTGTCCGCCGCGCCGGAGTGAGCGGGCGGTGAAGCGGGCCTGCTCCAGCCGCGCCACCGCGTTTTTCATCAGATAGGGGTACTGCCTGTCCCTCCTGAAGTACCCGGCGCATTCTTGTGAGAATTTTTGGTGTGCAGGTCGCCGGGACACTGGCCGAAATAGGCGGGGACGCTGCCCTTCACCTGCTGAAAGTAGATCAGGCGGCGCACTTGTGGTCCACGTCCAGCACCTGCCAGACATGTCCCGCAATGGCCAGCTTCTCCCCCACGGGAGGCGGCGAAACCACCGTCCCCAGCTCCTGAGACTCGCTGCGGACGGTGTATTCCTCACTTTCCTGACACGCCGCTAGAACTTGAAGGAGTTGATGACCCGCTCCCCCGCCAGTCCACGATCAGACCGCCCTGCTCCGTCTGCTGAATGTGGTCTGTGGCGATGAGATGCCGGAGCAGCACCCGGTAGTCCTCCTGCGTGATCCTGTGGAAGTAATGCAGCCGCAGCACCCGGTCGGCCAGCGCCCGTGGGACAGCTCGCCGCAGGAAGCCAGTGTGGACATTGTTTGATGGTACAGGAGACTGAACGGCAGTCTGTCCAGCCGGGGCGGCTCCACCCAGCGTTCTTCCAGATACAGCTGCACCAGCGCAATGCCCTGCAATAGCTTCCATGGAATGGTGGTGGGCAGCATGGCCCGCACCTCCGGCTCGTCCTCCCGGATGACGAACCACATTTCCGGCGGAAGCTCCCGCCGGCCGGTGCGTCCCATGCGCTGTAAGAAGGAAGATACCGTCCATGGCGCGTCGATCTGAAACGCCCGCTCAACCGGCCGATGTCAATGCCCAGCTCCAGCGTCGCGGTGGTCACCGTGGTCATGTGGGAATCGTCCTTCATGATCCCCTCCGCCGTCTCCCGGTAGGAGGCGGAAAGGTTACCGTGGTGGACGAGAAAACGGTCGGGTTCGTGGTTCAGCTCGCAGTAATGGCGCAATGTGGTCGTCACCATTTCGCATTCTTCCGGGAATTGACGAAAAACCAGACACTTTTGCCCCGGGTATGCTCGAAGATATACCCAATGCCGGGGTCTGCGTTGGCGGGGCGTCGTCGGTTTTTCTTCCAGCACAGGCAGTGCGCCGGGAATCTGCTTGTCCTCCGCGGCCTGGGCGTCCTTGACGTAGAAATGCTCCATGCTCAGCCGCCATTTTGCTGCCCTTGGCGTCGATTTTCGGGATGATGGTCTTCCGCCCCGTCCCCAGCGACAGGAATTCGCCGGTTCCCTCCGGGTCACCGATGGTGGCGGACAATCCGATACGCCGGGGATTGACTCCCGCAATTCGGGACAGCGCTCGATGAGGCACAGCGTCTGCCCGCCCCGGTCGCCCCGGAGGAGGGAATGCACCTCGTCAATGACCACAAACCGCAGGTCGCCGAACAGCTTTGCAATGGCCGCGTGCTTGTGCAGAAGCAGCGCTTCCAGAGATTCCGGCGTGATCTGGAGAATGCCGGAGGGTGGCGCATGAGTCTTTGCCTTATGGCTCTGGGCAACGTCCCCGTGCCAGTGCCACACCGGGATATCCGCTTCGGCGCACAGGTCGTTCAGCCGGGAAAACTGGTCGTTGATCAGCGCCTTCAGGGGGCCAATGTAGATGCAGCCCACGCTGGAGGGCATATCCTCCGAAAACAGGGTGATGATGGGGAAGAACGCCGCTTCCGTCTTGCCGGAAGCGGTGGAGGCGGTAAGCAGCACGTTTTCATCCGTGTTGAAAATGGCGTCCGCCGCCGCGACCTGAATGGAGCGCAGATTTTCCCAGTGGTTTTGATAGATATATTCCTGCACAAAGGGCGCGTATCGGTCAAATGCACGCATATTCCGCCACCTTTACAGCTCAAATTCCGCAAGGGAATCGTCGGTCTGTTCCTCTTTTACCGCGTTCTGGGCATAGCGGAACTGATCGGAACCCAGAAGCCCCCCGCACGCTGATACCGGGATTCTGGTAGACGATGTCCAGTACCTCAATAAAGTCCCGGATGACCTCACGGGGGGTGATATGGGTGTCCGCCCCGATGCGGCCGAATTCGATCTCAATGAAATCCACCATATCCTGCTGTGTCACGATCTGGGAATAGTCGTACAGCCCCGCGTGAATATCCGCCAGCTTCTCCGTCAGGATCAGCATTTCCTCGTAGGTCAGGGGCTGCAAGCGAATGACGGGGGGAAAGCAGATCTTTATGCCCCCGGCGAAATGGCCCTCGGCCAGGCCGGGAGCGGAGGGCTTCGTAGCTGTAAACGCCCCGGCGGGGGTCTTCCATGCACTGGGGCGTACCGCAGAGGATGAAGCCCAGATACCGCGCCTTTCCCTGCATGGCGTCGTTGTACATGGTCAGAATTTTCTCGTAATTATACTGCCGGGTGATGGCGTTGGGAATTTTGTAGATGTTCACCAGCTCGTCAATGAGGATGAGCATACCGGCGTAGCCCGCCTGCTTGAGAAAACAGGCGAATAATTTGAGATATTCGTACCAGTCGTCGTCCGTGATGACAATATTCACCCCCCAGCTCCTGCCGGGCTTCGGTCTTCGTGGCATACTCGCCCCGGAACCATTTGAGCACCTTGGCCTTCGTCTCGTCGTCATCGGCGCAGTGGGCTTTGTAGTACAGCGTCAGCAGCCTCGCAAAATCGAAGCCGTGGACCATTTCGTTCAATGCGCCGATCACCGCGGAGATCCGCTTTTCCACCAGCGGCGCAAGGCCGGGGTCGGTCACCCCAAGGCCGGAGGATGCCATGACCTCCTGCTGCACGCTGCTGATCCACCGATCCAGAATCAGGGGGCAGCGCGCCGCCCTCCGGTTTGGTCTTGGTGGACATATTGCGGATCAGCTCCTTGTAGGTCGCCAGTCCCTGCCCACGGGTGCCCTGCAAGCGGCGCTCCGGAGAGAGGTCGGCATCCACTACCACGAAGTTCTTTGCCATCACATAGTTCCGGATGGTCTGGAGCAGAAAGCTTTTGCCACTGCCGTATTTTCCCACGATGAAGCGGAAGGACGCGCCTCCGTCGGCAATGATGTCCACATCCCGCAGCAGGGCGTCAATTTCGTCCTTCCGCCCCACGGTGACGTAGGGCAGGCCAACGCGGGGAACGACGCCGCCTTTCAGGGGAGTTTATCAGCGCCTGAGCAATTCTTTTTGGTATTTTCATGGATGAATCATCTCTTTCAAATCCGCAATATAGTCTTCGATCAGTTCCGGCGGGTCGTCGCCCAGCAGAACGGAATCGGAAAAGGTGTCGTACAGTTTGTCGTTGATGCCGTCTCCACGAGAACGGACAGCATCAGCCCGGAAGACCGTACCCAGCCGTAGTCCCGGCCATACAGCAGGCTTTGCAGCAGCCGGTACTCATCCTTGGTCAGGGGAGTGTCCTCCGGTTCCGCGGCAGGTTCCGGGGCTGCGCCGGGGCGCTTCTTCCTCCGCCTCCTCATCTACCATCAGCCTGTCCGGGTGACGGCGGCGTCGTCCCGGATCCTTGCCAGCCGGGAATAGTCGATGGTGATCTTCTTTTCCTCTGCCGCCTTCTTTTCGGCGAGAAGGTTCCGGGCTTCCTCCTGAATGATCTTTTATGATCCACTTGGTTTCCAGCTTGTACTGAATGGGGCGGCCGTAGTCATAGCATTCCCGCATCACGGCGTCGATGGCTTTTCAGAACATCCCCAGCTTCCCGTTGGAATGGGGAATGCAGCTGTACTTCTGAACGCTCCACAGGCCGTTATGGCAGCGGTAGATATATTTTCGTCCACCGTATACTGGCGGCTGAGTCGAACAGAATCACCTGAGACTGGGTAAAGCTGCCAAAATACTGCTCGACCATGGTCTTTTGCATCGGGTATCGTAATGCTCCGCCATCCTCCGCAGCACCCGGACGATCACGGTGTCGCAGTCCTCCCGGTATTCCCCGTAGAATTTGGAGCGCTTCAGCCATTTGGGCGTCAGCTGTACCACCGCACGGGCGATTTCCCCGTCGTCCACGGCTCCGGATGCTGTCCAGCACGGCGATGTTCCTGTTGAACTGCACCCGGGGGTATCCGTCAGAAGCCCGGCGTCCAGATTATAATAGACCACATAGTCCATCAGCCACAGGTTCAGATATGGGAGAATGCCGTCGTCCAGCGCGCCGTACGCGTCCCGGAACCCGTCAGCTTCCGGTAGCCGTCCATGGGGTCGGCGACGCCGATCTGATTGAGCAGCTCGTAGATATACAAAAACGCATAGCTCAGGGACGTTTCCTGCAAATCCTCCCCCGGCGCAGCTTCGTCCGCCATGAGAAATATCCCCGCAGCTCCGGGTCGGTCAGGGACTGGTAGGTGGGGAAATAGCGGAGCACCTGCCGGTCGTAAACATAGTCGTCCTCGTAACTTGCCAGCAGCTTTCCCTGTTTGACAAAAAATGGACTCCCGGGACTGCCGGTAGGCGGGCATACCGTTTTCCAGCGAGCGGGCAGCCAGAAGGGGCGAAGGCAGCGGCTCACGGGGCATCTGGGGTCTCGGCTGAATGGCTTCGTCCCGGAAAACGTTGATGTAGAACCATTCCGCGGCCTTCTTTACACGATTCGTGTCCGTAGTGTCTCTCCCCCTTTCGTCCATATGTTTGATATTATCATACAATATTTGCCGCACGCAGTCAAGCACGCAGGCAATATTTTCCCAAAAAGCAGCAGGGACAGGCCGCCTTGGCCTGTCCCACGAAAAAAAGCTTGCCCGTTTACACGTCCAGATATCCGCAGATCACCTTGAGGGTGTTGTACACGCCGTCGATGTGACTGCGTTCGTAGCCGTGGCTGGCGTAGACGCCGGAGCCGATGAGGCCGTGGCGGATGTCGTAGCCCGCGCTGAGCGTGGCCTCCACGTCTGAGCCATAATGGGGGTACACGTCCACGGCATAATCCGCCCCCATCTTCTTGGCGGCGTCAATGAGCTTGCCCACCACCTCGTAGCTGTATGGACCTACGGAATCCTTAGCGCAGATGGAAACCTGCCGCTCGGTGCAGCTTAGGCCATTGCCCACGCAGCCCATATCCACAGAAATGGCCTCGGTCACCCCCGCAGGAACGGAACTTGCGCCGCCGTGGCCCACTTCCTCATAGACCGTCACATAGACGTAGGTTCTCCGGGGCAGGGTGATGTGGTTGTCGGCAAGATATTTGGCAAAGCCCAGCAGAATGCCCACGCTGAGCTTATCGTCCAGAAAGCGGCTCTTGAGATAACCGGACGCCGTGCGGCGGGTGCGGGGGTCGAAGCACACAAAGTCCCCCCACCTCAATGCCCAGCTTCCGGGTGTCCTCGGCGGTAGAGACGTCCTCGTCCGGCACAACTTCCACGGTGTCATAGCTGCGCTTGGTAGAGCCGTACTCCCCGTTGACATGGACGGAGGCATTGCACAGCTGGCAGGTGCCGTCGTAGACCTTGCCGGAACGGGTGTAGATACGGACGTTTTCCGCTTCGGCATTGTTCGGCTCCATGCCGCCCACCGCCGTCAGGCGGAGACGGCCATTGCCCTTGATCTGGGCGACCATTGCGCCCAAGGTATCACTGTGGGCTTCCAGAAAACAGGCCATCGTCGGCATTTTCGCCGCCAAGATCGGCCAGAACGCCGCCCTTGGTGGTAATCTTCGCCGGAAAGCCCAGCGCTTCAAAGGCCGTCTTCACCCATTCGGCCGCCCGGCGGGTAAAGCCGGAGGGAGAGTCGATGGCCAGCAGCGCGGCGGTCTGCTCCCATGCGTAGTCCGCATATTTTTCGTTAATCATAGTTTCCGCCCAGTAAAAAATATAGTGCCAGACACCAGCCACTTCCCGCATGAAATGGTTGATCTTCTGGGATAAACGGGATGTTTTTGCGGGAATTCCCACGAATTCCACGCCGCACGCTTTTGCAAACCGGCTGGCGCGGTACAGGTGGTACTCGCTGGACACCACCCCCAGCTTCCGGGGACGCGCACCGGTTTTTTCCTCGATGAGGTCAAGGGAAAAGTTCAGATTTTCCCATGTGGAGGTAGCATCCTCCTCCATCCAGAGGCGCTGGGGGTCAATGCCCAGATTCACCAGCTCCCGGTACATGCACTCCGCCTCGGTGATTGGCTCGTCCGTACCCTGACCGCCGGAAAGCACGGCGGTCACATCGGGATGCTCGTCCAGATAGGTGTAGGCGGCGCAGATCCGATCCCACAACGAGACCGACGGGCCGTCCCGGTTCACCTTGGCGCCCAGAACCACCACATAATCCACCGGCTCCTCCGGGTTTCCGAAGCTGGCATGGATGATGATCCCCTCCGTAATGCCGACCACCAGCACCCCCACCGCGAGAATCACGGTGACGGCGGTCTGAACCGCTTTTGCAAAAGGCGGGGAATTTCAGCCCCACAAGGGGAAACAGGGTGTAAAACAGGATAATGCCGATCAGGCACAGGCACACCAGTGCGGAAAAGCTGTAGCCCGGGACGGCGAATTTGAGGAACAGAGCCGCCACTGCCAGAACGCCGCAGCAAATCAGCGCCGCGATTCGTCCCGCGCCGAGAAGATGAAAAAAGGCTTTCATTTCAGAAAACTCCAAGCAGAAAATAGTGTCACGGCCAATGCCGCTTTTCGCTCAGCAGCGTTGTGCCAGATTCTACCCTGCAGTTTACCACATTATCCCAAAAAAACAAGCCGCCCCGGCTTAATGGGGGGCGGCTCTGAGACAAATCGACGAGCTGACAGCGAGAGATTTTCGTCTGAAATTCAGGAAATCTTAATGGTGGGACTTGAAATCCCGGCTTGCCTGCACCAGCGCGGTGAAAGGGCGCTGCATCCGTTCCTCCACGGCGGCCACAGCCTCCGGGTGCCACTGCAGCCCCAGAAGGAAGCGTCCGTCCGTAGCTTCAATGCCCTCCACGATTCCCGCAGGACTGAGGGCGCAGACCCGCATCCCCGGCGCGGGGGTGTCCACCGCCTGATGGTGGACGCTGTTGGTCAGCAGCTCGTCGCAGCCCATGAGACTGTGCAGAAACGTGCCGGGAAGCACCCGGGCGGGGTGATTGGGGGCATAGCGGTGCTCATTGTCCCGGTGGTTCTTCCCCGGCGGCTTCGGGGCGCTGGCTGGGTATGTCCTGAATCAGGGTTCCGCCCAGCGCCACATTGAGTATCTGCTCCCCCCGGCAGATGCCGAGAACCGGCTTTCCCGTATCCATGACGGCTTTCAGCAGCGCCAGCTCAAATTCGTCTCTCGCCAGGGTTGGCGTGCCGCATTCCGGGCGCATGGACTGGCCGTAGTATCTGGGGTCAGGGTCGCCCCCGCCGGTGAACAGGAATCCGTCCAGATGCTTTGCCCAGAACGCCGCGTGCTCCGGCTTCCACGGCAGGAACACCGGGACGCCGCCCCCGCGGCGCACGGCCTTGCCGTAGTTGCCCCGGAAAACCTGCTGCATCCGCGGGTCGCCCGTAAAAACCACACCGATCAGAATCATTTAGATGTCCTTGCTCTTGGAAGCGATCTCCGCCAGGCACTTGGACAGGAACGCGTCCAGGGTCATAGCGCCCAGATCGTCGCCCTTCCGGGTCCGGACGGACACGGTGCCGTCCTCCATATCCCGGTCGCCCACGACCAGCATATAGGGAATCTTCTGCAGTTGGGCCTCGCGGATCTTATAGTTCATCTTCTCGCTGCGGTAGTCGGCCTCGGCGCGGATGCCCGCATCCACCAGCTTCTGGGTCAGGCCCTTGGCGTACTCATGCGCCCGGTCGGTAACGGCAGCACCTTGACCTGAACAGGGTCAGCCACAGGGGAAGGCCCCTGCGAAATGCTCGGTGATGATGCCGATGAACCGCTCGATGCTGCCGAACACAACACGGTGGATCATCACGGGGCAGTGCTTCTGGCCGTCCTCGCCGGTGTACTCCAGGTTAAAGCGGCCGGGCAGCTGATAGTCCAGCTGAATGGTGCCGCACTGCCATGTACGGCCCAGACAGTCCTCAATGTGGAAGTCCAGCTTCGGGCCATAGAACGCACCGTCACCTTCGTTGATGACGAAATCCTTGCCCATGCCGGTGATGGCCTTCTTCAGGATCTCCTGATTGGCTTCCCACTCCTCCACGGTGCCGATGTGGTCTTCGGGCATGGTGGACAGCTCTACGGTGTACTTCAGGCCAAACACGTTGTACACCTCATCGAACAGGCGGACAACGTTCTGAATTTCGCTCTCCATCTGCTCCTTGGTCATGAAGATGTGGGCATCATCCTGCGTGAAGCACCGGACGCGGAACAAGCCGTGAAGGGCGCCGCTCAACTCATGGCGGTGTACCAGCCCCAGCTCGCCGACTCGCAGGGGCAGCTCCCGGTAGGAGTGGGGCTCAGCGGCGTACACCAGCATGCCGCCGGGGCAGTTCATGGGCTTGATGGCGTAATCCTCGCCGTCGATGACGGTGGTGTACATATTGTTCTTGTAATGATCCCAGTGGCCGGACTGCCCCACAGCTGACGGTTCAGGATCATGGGAGCAGAGACCTCCACATAGCCATACTTCTTGTGGACCTGACGCCAGTAGTCGATCAGGGTGTTGCGAAGCACCATGCCCTTGGGCAGGAAGAAGGGGAAACCGGGGCCGTAGTCGGTGAGCATGAACAGGCCCAGCTCCTTGCCGAGACGGCGGTGGTCACGCTTCTTGGCCTCCTCGATGCGCTGGAGATAGGCATCCAGCTCGTCCTTGCTCTGGAAGGCAATGCCGTAGATTCTCTGGAGCATCTTCCGGTTGCTGTCGCCCCGCCAGTAAGCGCCGCAGGTGTTCAGCAGCTTGAAGCCGTTGTGCTTCACCCGGCCGGTGTGGTCCAGGTGGGGGCCGGCGCACAGGTCGGTGAACTCGCCCTGAGTGTAGAAGGAAATGACGGCGTCCTCCGGCAGGTCCTCGATGAGCTCCACCTTGTAAGGCTCGTTTTTCTCCCTGCATGTAGGCAATGGCCTCGGCGCACGGGGCTTCTCGCTGCGGACGATGCTCAGGCGCTCCTTGCAGATCTTCTTCATCTCCGCCTCGATCTTTTCCAGATGGTCCGGCGTGAAGGTGAAGGGAGCGTCAAAGTCGTAGTACCAGCCCTCGTCAATGGCGGGGCCAATGGCCAGCTGGACCTCCGGCCACAGCCGCTTCACGGCCTGGGCCATGATGTGGGAGCAGGTATGCCAGTAGGTCTTGCGGTACTCCGGATTTTCAAAGGTGAACTCGTTTTTCCATAATAAAATACCTCCGTTTCGGCGGGTCTTATCCGCCTTGTATTGTGTGGGGAAGGTAAAAATACCCACCCCCTGAACGAAATCAGGGGTGGGATACAGCAGTATTCCACGGTTCCACCCTGGTTGCGGTTAATCGCCGCCACTCATTGGCGCTGTAACGGGCGCATCCGGCAGGCCATTTCCGACCCGCAGCTCCGAAGTGGTATCGGTTCCGGCAGGGGTACGAAGCCATTTCACCAACCGGCTTCTCTCTGAAGCATCTTACCGAACCGCGTGTCTTCCTCGCAGCCTTTTTATCACCTGCAATTTAGCACATTTTCTCTCGATTGTCAATCCCCCGCGGCGGGAAACCGGAAGAAAAAATCGGAAAAATCGACGGCGTGCGCTTCTTCCCCCTCCGATGCCCGCCCGGAAACGGTTTTCCGGGGTTGCCCCGGGAAAAAGCCGCACAAATCCCCGGCAAAACCGCCGGTAACGCTGCCGCAACCAGCAGGTTAAAGAGGTAACATAATCCGACAGCTTATGTAAACATATGTAACCTTTTTTGACACAAGATATTGCAAATGCGTGTTTCTGCGACCAATATCTTGTTTGACAGTTGACATAATGCAGTCATAAAAATAATGTCAAAAGTTGTAGAAATCATGTAAAAAAAATAAAGAAAAAGCTTGACTTTTTAGTTTTATTTGTTATAATATTCCCATCCGAACCGTTTGGATATGCAATTTGTAATCATTTGATAACTTTTGATAAAAAACGTTTTGGAAGCACTTTGGATTGGAGGGTTCGCCTTGGTACGCAGCGGCGCCGTTAAAAAACAATACCCGTCTTTTTCGCCGTGCTGCTGACCGCACTGCTGGCGCTGGCGCTGGTACGCCAGACGGCCTTCGCCAAGACCTATGTCATCACCGACGGCGACCGGGTCGTGACCTACACCACCTTCGCCACCGATCCCGCCGAGGTGCTGGATCAGGCAGGACTGACTCTGGAACAATACGATACCTACACTACACAGCGACCGGGGAGGGTGTGGAGGAAATCACCATCTGCCGCCCCAGCGTGTCACGGTGGATTACCACGGAGAGGAAATGACGGTAACCACCTTTGGCGAGACAGCAGGGGGGAGCTGCTGTCCCTGGCTGAACCTGGAGGTGGGGAGTACGATGTACCTCCCACGCTCCGGAGGCTCAGACCAGCGACGGCATGGTTCTGCGCGTCGACAGCGTTATCAAGACCCGGGAGACCTACACCGCCGCCATTCCCCACACCATTACTTACTGCAATGATGCCACCATCCCCGCCGGCATTCAGGAGGTGCTGACTTTGGGTGCGGACGGCGAGCTGCTGTGCACCGCCGACGTGCTCTACGTCAACGGCGAGGAGGTCGAACGGGCCGTGCTCAGCGAGACCGTCACAAGAGCGCCTGTAGCGGAGGTCATCGCCGTGGGCACCGGCGCGGAAGCGGAAGCCTCCGACCCCGATGAAATGCCGGTGATCGCCGACGGCTACATCACCCTTCCCACCGGCGAGGTGCTGACCTATTCCGATACCGCCACCATCCGCGCCACGGCCTACACCCACACGGATGCGGGCTGCGACATGACCACCTACACCGGCACCACCGTCCACAAGGGTACGGTCGCGGTAGACCCCGCTACATTCCCCTACGGCACCCGGATGTTCATCGTCTCCAACGACGGCGCGTATGTCTACGGCATCGCCGTGGCCGAGGACTGCGGCGGCGACATCAAGGGCGACCGGATGGATCTGTATTTTCCCACCTTCAACGAGTGCATCCAGTTTGGCCGCCGGTGTGTACCATTTACTTTCTGGATTGATACAAACCAACAATGCCATTGCAAAACCGCCCTTCTTCTGGTATGATAGCCGAAGAAAGGCGGTTATTTGTGTATGATCGATGTATGCGATATTCAGGTGATGAAGCCGATGCTCGCTGCCCACGGCTTCCACTTTTCCAAGGCCAAGGGGCAGAACTTTCCTCATTGCCCCTGTGGTGCCCCCAGTCCATTGCGGAACAGGCCGGGGTGGACGAGACGGCGGGCGGGCTGGGGATCGGCCCCGGCATCGGCCCGCTGACCCAGCAGCTGTGTCTCCGCGCCGGGAAGGTCTGCGCGGTGGAGGTGGACGAGCGCCTGAAACCCATTCTGGACGTCACCGTGGGGAATTTTTCCAATCTGGAAATTCTCTGGGGAGACGTGCTGAAGCAGGACATCCCCGCGCTGGTGAAGGAGAAGTTCGGCACTCTCCGCCCCATGGCCTGCGCCAACCTCCCCTATTACATCACCTCCCCATTCTCACGGCGCTGCTGGAAGCGGAGTGCTTCCAGTCCGTCACCGTCATGGTGCAGAAGGAAGTAGCGCAGCGCATCGCGGCCAAGCCCGGCACCCCGGATTACAGCGCCTTCACCGTATTCTGCCAGTATTACGCCGAGCCGGAGCTTCTGTTCGACGTGCCCGCCCACTGCTTCCTCCCCCAGCCAAAGGTCACCTCGGCGGTCATCACCCTGCGCACCCGGCAGAAGCGTCCATGGGAGATTGCCGACGAAGCCGTGTTTTTCCGCGCCGTCCGTGCCAGCTTCGCCATGCGGCGCAAGAAGCTGGCAACGGCCTTTCCTCCGGCTTCCCGGAACTGGGGAAAGGCAGGCGCGGAAGCGGTGATCGCGGCGGCAGGCTTCGATGCCAACGTGCGGGGCGAAACTCTGGGCATCCCGGAATTTGCCCGGATCGCCAACGAGATCGTCCGCCGGAAGGAGAAAATGCGGCCATGACGGAATTCCTATTTCTTGATCTGGACGATACCATTCTGGATTTTCACAAGGCAGAAGCGCATCGCCCTGAGCAAAACCCTCACGAGAGTTCGGCGTGGAACCTGCCGAGGAAGTTCTGTCATTGTATCACAGAATCAACCTCTGGCACTGGGAGCAGCTGGAACAGGGCAAGCTGACCCGGGACGAGGTTCTGGTCGGCCGGTTCGCGGCGCTGCTCCGGGAGCTGGGCGTATCGGCGGACGCGGTGCGAGTGCACCCGCAGCTACGAAGGCAATCTCGCTGTCGGACACTATTTCCTCCCCGGCGCCGAGGAAGCGGTAGCAAGCCTGAGCCAAAAATACCGTCTGTTTCTCGCCAGCAACGGCACTGCATCCGTTCAGGCAGGCAGACTGACCAGCGCCAACCTGTACCGCTTCTTTGAGACGGTCTTCATCTCTCAGGAGCTGGGCTTCAACAAGCCCGCGAAAGAATTTTTTGACGCCTGCTTCGCCCGTATCCCGGACTTTGACCCCAAGAAGGCCGTCATGGTGGGCGACAGCCTGACCTCCGACATTCTGGGCGGAAAAACGCGGGCATCACCACGGTGTGGGTCAATCCCGAGCGCCGTCTCCCCCACCCCGAGATCGTTCCCGACTACGAGATCGAATCCCTCGCCCAGCTGGAAGCGCTTCTGAAACAATGTAGCATAAAGGGTATGCGCCAGACGGTGCATACCCTTTTCGCTTATTTTATTGTCTGTGACCCGATGTTCCCGTGAGCTTGCCCCGTGGGGCGCGGCTGTAGTGGTGCTGTACCCCCACCCGGCTGCCGTCCTGCTGGAGAAAGATCTGCTCGATCAGCAGCAGCGGCGTTCCCTCCGGGCACTCCAGCGCCCGCGCCGGTTCTCCCTCTGCCGCGACGGCCGTGACCGTGATCTGGGAATACACCGAAAACGAGGACAGCTTGGCAAAGGTCAGATCCGGCAGCACGGCGTATCGGATCTCGCTTTCCACGGAAGGGTACGCCCGGGCATAGGGTACGAATTTGACATCGTATGCCACCGGCTGCCCCTCCCGTCCCGGGATATCTGGGAGAATTCAATGACCTTCCGGTTCGCAGGAATGTCCAGCAGCTCCTGCAGCCGCTCGTCCGGCAGGATGCCGTGGATGTCCCGGTATTGCAGCTCCGTCCCCTCCAGTTCCTCGGACAGGGACAGAACCATATCGTTGTGATTTGGCTGGCTGACAAAATAGCCGATCTTGGGGCGGGAGAAGATCAGTCCCTCATTTTCCAGCTGCTGCAGCCCCCGGCACACGGTCTCCCGGCTGGCGCCGAATTCCTGACACAGATGGCTCTCCGACGGCAGCAGGTCTCCGGGGCGGTACTGCCCCGTGAAGATCTGGGTCCGCAGAGACGCATGGACGACGGCATAGACCGGCGTCTGCTCACTTGGCTGCTTCTTTTTGCATCCACTACCTCCTTGCAGAACCGCACGGTTCGGTTGCTGTCGTAAGCCCAGCCGTCGGCCCCCACGTGGTGCATCAGATACTGCTGGTGCACAGGCCGCCGATCAGCACCTTCACCTGATCCCGAAGTCCCGCGTCCGTCAATGCCTGAATGGTCTGGACCATAGCCTCCTGCGCGGTGGTCAGCACGCCGCTGAGCAGCACCACATCCGGGTGATAGTTCCGAACCGCATGGACGAACCGCTCCGGCTTGACGTCAATGCCCAGATCCACCACGTCGAACCGCTCCGCCCGAAGCAGGCTGACGATGATATCCTTGCCGATGTCGTGGATATCCCCCGCCACCACGCCGATGACCACCTTCCCCAGAGGCCGGGGCGCGCCGCCGGAACGCAGAGGCTCCCGCTCGTTCAGGGCGCTGCGGTAGATCATACCGGAGACGATCAGGTCGGCAATGAAATAGTCTCCCCGCTCAAAGCGGGTGCCCACGGCGCTGATGCCGGTGTTCAGGCACTGCTGAATTTCCTCAAAGGAGTGTCCCTCCGCCGCCATCTGCCGGACGGTGGCGATCACCAGATCTTCATTCAGATCGGCCATTGCCTCAATAAGCTGTCTGTTCAGATCCATGCTGTTCCCTTTCTTTGTGTCGGTTTCGTTAATCATTTTCCAAGGTATGCAATGATCGGTTCGATGTACTTTTTTATCCGTCCAATCGCACTTATCTTCCCCTGCGGCCATCAGCGCCTTTTCCCATACTTCATAATCAGCGGGTCTTTCTTGGAAACGGCCTTTCTGAGTAAATTGCATAATGTTCTGTCCTTGAGCGACATTGCGTCCATATCCCACGCGCCGCGGCAATAAAAGACGGGAATATCAGATAACATGTCCTTCATGTTATGCTCTCTGCACTGCTGGAACGCGCTTTCTTCATAAGGCGACGCGCCGCAGCAGAATACGAGAATCTTTTTCCCCGTTAATTTACCGATGTTCCTTTTCAGGAAGGACAACCCGGCAATGCCGGAAGCATATATCCCGCCTCCCAGAATGATCGTATCGTACTTCTCAATTTCCTTAATATCCGCTTTCTTTGTCTCCATGCACGGATATCCCGTTTCTTCAGCGAGCCAGTCGGCATATTTCTTTTCGCGGCGCCGTATTTCGATTGATACAGAATTACCCCATCCATAAACGCTCCTCCCAAAATCCCGATTTGACAGTCTGGCGCATTAAACTGTCAAATTCTATTATAATTTAATAGTATACAACATCTTCGGACATTTTGAAACCGGTTTCGGGATAAAAATAATGAAATTTTTTACACGCGGACAGGGGAAAAGGCGTCCGCTCAGCAAAGTAACCATTTCCCGGGGAATGAAATTGTGGGAATTGTAGATTTTCGCCATATTCATTGACATGGGCTTCCGCATGTACTATAATTTGTCTAGACAAGTTGAAGATACATGAAGCATGCAGAAAATTCTCCGGAAAGGACGTGGATCATCATGATCATTATTGGCGAAAAATCAACGGCGCCATTCCCTCCATCAAAAAGCCATTGCCGAACACGACGAGGCCTTGATTGTGGAGCGGACGCTGGCACAGGCGAAGGCCGGGGCAGATTTCCTGGACTGCGCCCCCAGCACCGCCACGGACATCGAGTATGAGACCATGGTCTGGCTCATCGGGCTGATGCAGGGTGTGACCCAGACGCCGCTGTGCATCGACAGCCCCAACGCAAAGCTCCTGGCGCGGATTCTGGAAGAGGGCCACGTTGCCCGCCCCGGCATGGTAAACTCCGTCAACGAAGAGGGTGACAAGTGCGAGACCATCTTCCCCTGATCGCGGGGACCCCGTGGCACGTGGTGGGTCTGACCTGTGACCGGGACGGCATCCCCGCCGACCCGGAGAAGAAAAATTGACATCGCCAAACGGATCATCGACAAGGCGGACAAGTACGGCGTGGCGCTGAACCAGCTGCACATTGACCCTGCGTCATGGCCATCGCCACCATGCCCACCTCCATGAAGGATTTCGAGCGCTGCATCCGGGGCATCCACGAGTACGCTCCCCACCGTCAAGGTCACGGGCGCGATCTCCAACATTTCCTTTGACATGCCCGCAAGAAAGTATGTCAATATGAATTGCATGGCCTACGCCATTGCGGCGGGGCTGGACAGCGCCATTATGGATCCCTGCAACATGGACGTGATCGGCACCATCTACGCCTGCGAAGCTCTGACCATGAAGGACAAGGGCGGCAGAAAAATATAACCGGGCTTACCGTCAGGGCAGGTTCGGTGTCAAGAAATAAAGGGGAAACGCAATGATCGACTACGAAGAACTGGCCGAGGCCATGGGCGATCTGGACGAGGATACCGTCAAGGAGCTTCTGGAAACGGTCATGGCGGACGGCGGCTCCGGCGCACAGCAAGCGATGGACGCCTGCCAGAAGGGAATGGACATCGTCGGCTCCCGGTTTGAGAGCGGGCGAGTATTTCGTTGGCGACCTGATCTACGCGGGCGAGCTGATGACCGACGCCGTATCCATTCTGAAGGACGCGCTGGTCACCGGCGACGGCGGCGGCAGCAAGACAAAGATGCTGCTGTGCACCGTCAAGGACGACCTGCACGACATCGGCAAAAACATCGTCCGTTCCATGCTGGAAGCGGCAGGCTTTGAGGTGCTGGATCTGGGCATCGACGTCCCCGCCTCGGAGATCGTAAAAGCGGCGAAGGAAAACAGCATCAAGATTGTCGCCCTGTCCGGCGTTCTGACGCTGGCCATTGATTCCATGAAGGCGACTGTGGAAGCGTTCACGGCAGACGGAATGGACGATGTGAAGATCATCATCGGCGGCGCGCCGGTCAGCGAGGAAGCCATGAAGATTACCGGCGCCGACGAATGGGCGCACAGCCCCCAGAAAACCGTTCAGGTCTGCAAGGACTGGGCGGAAGCGATTTAAGGAGGCACGGCCATGACCCCACAGGAGCTTAAACAGCACCGCATTCAGCTGTTCCGGGACTGCGCCGCCTGGCGCAAGCCGGAGCGGGTTCCGTTCCTTGCCAACATTGTAACCTGGAAAATCATCGATTCAGGCTACAAATTCAGCGAAGCGCTCCATGATTACGACATCATGAGCAAGTGCGTGACAAACGAAAGAAATCACAAAACAAGTCTCATATGAACTCCATGCCCTTCAGGCAATTAAAATCTTTTTTAAAGATTTTAA